>JGI11641J44799_10000520_pt1 | contig 11716 bp, 6 predicted proteins | sample WetSurSiteA1Bulk_FD_44799 | JGI IMG/M metagenome (IMG submission 44799) | reverse complement strand
GTGCAGGAAGCTCTTGAACTGGCTTCTGCAAAAGGTATCCATATTATGGATTCCTATCTGTACGGACATGGTGCGGCATGCGCCCTCAGTACAGGAGATCTGAGTACCGCAAGGAAATTTATCGATCAGATGGCAAAAAACCTCGATTCTATGAGCGCCTGGCAGAAAGCGTTTTACTGGTACCTGAAAACAAGGGAATGTCTGCTCAACCGGGATCTGTCACAGGCAACTCTCTCCGCTGATTTAAGCCTGCAATTCTGTAAAGAGGCAGGTATGCCCCAGACCGAAGCAGTCGGCTATATCGGAAAGGCATATGTATTAATTGCTTTGGGGAGATTCCATGAGGCTGCCGAATATGTAATCGAAGCATATACAATCGGCAAAGCGATTCAGAACTATATGATCGAATTCATGTGCTATCTCCTTCAGGCTGAGTTGGCATATTCTCAGGACGATGAAATTTCCGGAAGGGCATGGCTCGCAAAAGCCATGACCCTGGGAAAAGAAAAGGGGTATGGAAGCTCTTTTTACTGGTTACCTCAAAATATGGTGACTTTGTGCATGAAAGCTCTTGAAGCCGGAATTGAGGTCGAATATGTTCAGAGCCTCATAAGAAAACGGAATCTGATTCCTGCAATGCCGCCTGTGGACATTGAGGAATGGCCATGGTATCTCATGATATATTCTCTGGGGCGTCTTGAGTTCATACGGAAGGGAAAGGCGGTCCACTTTGCAGGGAAAATCCAGCAGAAGCCGCTTATGATGCTGAAAACAATAATTGCGCTCGGGGGAAAAGAGATCAGGAAAGAACGGATTGCCGACCTGCTCTGGCCGGACGCAGAGGGGGATGCGGCACACAGTTCATTTACCACTACACTGTCCCGCCTTCGCCGTCTCATAGAATCCGACCACATTATAAAGTTCCGGGACGGCATGATTTCCATTCATGATCATTNTTGCTGGGTCGATGCATGGTCGTTCGAACGAATTTTTAGGCAGGCAGAGGCATTCTGGGATAATAAGGAAGAAAAAGGGGCTGTTACCGAAGCTATGAGATTGACTGAAAAAGCACTGCAGGTATACAAAGGACATTTTCTCCCTCATGACACAGAATGCGTGTGGACGATTTCATACCGTGAACGGCTTCGATCCAAGTTTCTCCGTCTTGTCATGAATATAGGGAATCATATGGAGCAGACCAACCAATGGAAGAAAGCGATTGAATATTATCAAAGGGCGCTTGAGCTTGACGACCTGGTAGAGGAATTCTATCAGCACCTAATGATTTGCTGTTACCGACTGGGGCAGCAGAGCGAGGCAATTGAGGTGTACCGCAGATGTCACAATACACTTCAGGCTGTTCTTGGGTCAAATCCTTCTGCAAGGACGACAACTGTATATAACCTGCTCTTTTCGGGCAGGCATTGAACAGGTTCATAAAAAAAGTCCCTATCCTATCATACGTGAGGCTTCCGCTTCGTCTTCAGTCCCGAAAGGCTAAAGCCTCTTCGGGATTACCCGTGATCTCTCTTCAGAAATTCAACCTTTTCCCTTTATTTCCAACATGATACCCTAACTATAAGGGCAGATCCGGAATCTGTGACCAATCTGTGACTTTCAAGGTGATAAGATAATAGAAGAGAAAAAGGAAGTGTTTTCTCATGAAAACAGAAAATCGATTGATATCATGAGAACAGTGCGACCCGCAGAAAGCAAACTCAGGAGAGGAACGAGGGTAGGAACATCTGCGGGGTAACCGAAATATATCTTCAAACAACGGGGGTTTGACCATGGAAGCCTGCAAACAGAAAGGGAAGGAAGAGAGACAAGTATTAATCGGAGAATTGCTTGTCGAGGAGGGATACGTCTCTGAAAAACAGCTTCAGGATGCGCTCGCTTCTCAGATGAAGCAGAGGACGTATGTGCCCCTTGGTGAGATGTGCGTGAGATTAAGGTTTATCTCCCGCGCCGAACTCAAGGCTATCCTGAAAAAGCATAAGAAACGGGTGTTTCTCGGTGAACTGCTGGTGAATATGGGTTTGCTGAGTCAGGAAGAGATTGAACACGCCCTTGAAATCCAGAGAATCGAAGAGAAAAAACTCGGCAAGATCCTTATAGAAAACGGTTTTATTACAGAAACAAATCTGATCAACTCCCTGAGCACTCAACTCGGTATCCCTAAAATAATACCGACAATTGGTTTGATTGACCCTTCTATCTTGAAAGGCATCAGCAAGGCTTTTCTCCAGAAGAACGAATGCCTTCCTATGTACCGTGATGGCGACGTGGTGACCGTAATCATGAGCGATCCCCTGTCGGAAGAGACGATCACTACGATGAAGAATGTCTTCAAATGCAAAATAGAACCGGCAATTGCGAGTTCGGATGATATAAATAAGGCGCTCAAGCTTTTTTACGAAGACATCCGCGTTACAGAAAATACAGCCTGGGATAAGGATGCCCGAAATCCCTATAAAAACCTCGTCATCGGGGATTCGGTGTCCTTTCAACGCGACGAAGATAATATCATCGATGTTTTAAACTTTATCATATCCAATGCATTACGGGAACGGGCCAGTGATATTCATATCGAGCCCATGGAGAACATGCTGAGAGTGCGTTATCGCATAGACGGTGTCCTGCAGCACAAAACCGACCTGCCTATGTCTCTTGCTCCATCTCTCTGTAGCCGCATTAAAGCCCTTTGCGGAATGGACATTGCAGACAGGAGGAGGCATCAGGACGGCAGACTCGGAGCAAAGGTAATGAACAGGTGTTTCGATCTGAGGGTTTCGACCTATGCGTCTCTTGGAGGGGAAAGCATAGCAATCCGTGTTTTGCCCAACCAGAGCAATGTGATGGATCTCGACATGCTCGGGTTTTCTCCGACAAACCTTTATCTCTTCAGACAAATGCTCGAAATTCCTGCCGGAATTATTATGGTCACCGGACCGAGCAACTGCGGCAAGACCACGACCCTGTATGCAGCTTTACTCCATCTGGGGGGAATGGACAAGAAGATAGTGACCATGGAAGACCCTATCGAATACACCATTCAGGGAGTGGTGCAGGGACAAATCAATGAAAGAACCGACCTTACCTATGCAAATTTCGTCAAATCGGTACTACGACAGGACCCTGATGTCATCATGATTGGTGAGATACGGGACAGGGATTCGGCGAAGGCGGTTATTGAAACTGCGCTCACCGGCCACAAGATACTGACTTCATTCCACACTGACGATACAAGCGGCGCCCTCCTGCGAATGTTTGAAATCGGCATTGAGACGTTTCTTATTTCCTCTACCGTCATGTCGGTCATGGCACAGCGTCTTGTGAGGGTGCTCTGCCCCAGCTGCAGGATATCTTATACTCCGAGCAACGAAGTGCTCAATTCCTTCAGGAGTATACGGCCGGTAAACCTCGATAATCATACATTGTATACCGCAAACGGATGTCTTGAGTGTAACAATACAGGATACAAAGGTCGTACGGCGATTAACGAGATTATGCTTATCAATGATGAAATCCGGGATGCGCTCCTGAAAAGGGTACCGTCGGGCAAAATCAGGGCGCTTGCCCGTCAGACTTCCGGGCTCATATCCATACAGGAGGACGGCTTCTACAAGGCTACAAAGGGAATAACGTCACTTGAAGAGGTACTGCGTCTCGTCAATTTTCATGAAAGCGACGCCATGATGCCGTATTCTTCCGAAGAACTGGTTAGACTCTGTGAAATGGGGGGTGCAGCAGCATAAGAGACGAGGACCATCTATGGAAACGGTCAATATCCGCTATGTATTCCGATTCCCCGATGAGAGACAGGAAGTTTTTGATCTCCATCTGGAGGCAGAAACCCTTGAACTGATCCATACGATACCGGAGACCCTGCCTTCCTGGACCCGTATCGGGTTCTATCAGTGTCCTAATTGTGTGCTGACACCGGAGACACATCCTAATTGCCCGGTAGCTGTCCATCTGATAAAGGTGATGGCGATATGTAACGATGTGCTATCGTATGACTCGATCCATGTCGACATCTTCACATACGAACGGGTTGTGTGCAAAGACACCTCTGTTCAAAAAGGAATCAGTTCTCTCATGGGGTTGATCATAGCAACAAGCGGCTGTCCCCACACCGGTTTTTTCAAACCCATGGCGCGGTTTCATCTTCCCCTGGCGAGCGCTGAAGAAACCATATACCGGGCAGCTTCAATGTACCTGTTGGCGCAGTATTTCCGTCACAAGCAGGGTCAGAAAGCAGACCTTGAGATGACCGGACTTATGAGAATTTATCAGGACATAGAGGTAATCAACAAGAGCATGGCACAGAGGCTTCTCACCATCAGCGACAAAGATTCAATGCTCAATGCCCTGAGTATCCTTGATATTTTTGCCAAATCGCTGCCCTTTGCTGTAGAAGAATCACTGCAGGAAATCAGATATCTCTTCAACCCTTATTTTTCCCTACCAGGTGAGTTCTCAAAAAGAGGGGAAAGCCATTGAGAGTTATTTGCCGATAATTATCGTCTTGCTGCTTTCTTCCGGAAAGTCTTTCCAGATATCGGACAGGGCGACATGAAAGCGTTTTTTAATGCAGTCTTCAGGGTTCAATATCTTCAGGGTGAGGAACCTGTCTTTATAGACCTTGTATTCAATAGGGAAACAGACGGAAAAAATAATCTTCCCGGTTGTTCCCAGAGAAAATTCCAATCCCGGTCTGACCGGCACCGTCTCGGTGAGTTTTTCGATCTCTACGGTATTGATTTTATCTGAACCCTTATCATCGACTTCCAGAAAGCCTTCGCCGTTTTTTATTCCCACCCGTATCGGGATCCTTGACAGGGCCTGGTTCGAGATGGGGAAATCAGCAAGTGACACCCTGCCCATAATGATGGTCCTCTTGAAAAACCAGATGGCATCATCGTCAAAGAACCGTATCTCCATCTTGTCATACCGCTCAAGGTTGTTTTTCAGGTTCTGATAGATTTCTTCAAGCTCCGGATTTTTCCGGTTCTCCTCACAGAGGAGAAAAAGCTTCAGAAATTCCTTCTCTTCTTCGTAGTGTTTGGCTTTCCGCAAAAGAGCAGTATCCTCCTGAGTCACTTCTTCTTCAACAACTGGTTTTTCCCCGCTGAACGCACCCAAGGTTATGGTCTCGGGACCGGTCTCTGCGCCGATAGGGGAATTCAGGAGAAATTTATCCTGCTCAATTTCGTCTTTATCCCAGAATACCTTAAAAATTTTAAACGATCCCTTTTTTTCTTTGAGGGTGCTTTCCTTGATGAAACGACAGTAGAATACATCCCTGGTCTCACCGAGCGCATCGTAGGTGTTCTCCGAGATGTAAATTTCACCCGCGCCTGCCAGGGATTCGAACCGTGAGGCGGTATTTACCACGTCCCCATAAATGTCGTTTCTCTCAACCATCCCGGCGCCGGTATTGAGGCCGATACGAAGCAGGATAGGAGGACCGCTCTTCCTTGAAGCATTGTAATCGTTGATACTTGTCTGAATTTCTACAGAGGCGCGGACGCCATCAACTGCATCCTCGAAATATGACAACGTTCCGTCTCCCATAGTTTTTACGAGTACGCCGCCGTTCTTCTTAATAATAGGAATAAGAATATCGTGGTGCCTCTTTATCAGAAACCGGCTGACAATATCTCCCTCTGACTCGGCGATCGATGTCGAACCCTTGAGATCGGTGAACATGATCGTAATGACCCTGGTAAACTTTTTCTGGATCAGTTCGTCAAGGTGTGCCCGCTGTTCGAGTAATTTTTCGAGGTCTGCGCTGCTGACCGTCGGATCTTTTTTTACAGGGCTATCATCTTCTGAATTCATAGAAGCTGTTTCCTCCGGCTTTATCCCTTTGATCTATTGTAAAGCACAATTCGTATTGTTTGGTTTGCAGTTTGTGAACTGCGGATACATAACCTTGGGACGGCTTTTCTCATCACAATATATTGCTCCGCCTTCCTTCACTGAGGTGCAGGCATTGAATTTGCACGCTTTGAATTGAGGATTTGCATATGAACAGTAAACGCCACCGCCGTAAAGATAGCTCGTTGAGCAATTCTGGAACAGGCAGTTTTCGACAATCGGATGAGATTGCGAGCAATATAACCCGCCACCTTCTTTTTTGGAAGAACAATTCAGGAATCTGCAGTTCCGTATCACCGGGTTCAGCCGGTGACATGCGATTCCCCCGCCTGAAAGGAGTGCGAAGCAATTCTGAAAAACACTATTCTCGATAGCAGGTTCTGCATTCAAACAAAAAATTGCGCCCCCTGAGTGGGCGGAGCATTTGGAAATCGCACAGTTGTGAATAGAGATATTCTTTTCGGTGATATCAGCCAGGAAAAGCCCGCCACCGTAATGATAATCATCGTTAAGCGGATAGGTCCTGTCTCCGAAAAAGGTTTTAAGTGATTTCCATGTCCGGCCTTTCCCGAAGCTTATCTTGCAATCTTTTATGGAACTTATCCGGCTGCCCTGCGGGTTCAGGACGATGTTATTCCATTTTTTTGCATTATCAATCGCACCAAAAGAGGAACTGACGGCTCTCACCGTACCGAATGAGACAATTCCGGAATCTTCGGCAAAATAAAGCTTTGCATGCTCAATGATCAGCAGGGCTTTTCGTTCGACCATAATATCGCCGTAGACCTTCAGGTTCTCTCCCTGAATCTTGTACACATCCCCGCCCCGCACCACAAGGTCCCTGATTTCCTTGTCAATTTTATCGATAGCGTCCTGATCATCATAAAGCCTGACCGATTCAGCCCGCTTTTTCTCTGTGCTGATCATCTGTGAGAGCGACCCTGTCCTCCCTATGCGCGCATCGCCAGGCAGTATCGTCCTGTAAAACGATTGTCGGGGCTCCTCATGAGGGCTTGAAGGTACTTCAGTCTCTTTTTTCAGACTTCCGAGTTCGATTGTTTCATCACTGAACTTGTTTCTTTCCTGAGGTGATTTCCCGTGGAGGGCATCGATGATTTCGTTGAAATCCCTGTACCGGCTTTCAGGCGAAAAAGCAAGACATTTCCCGACGATTATTTTCAATTGTTCAGGGACATCTTCACGTTCGAACAGAAGCCCCTTTTCTTTAATCAGCTCGATACGATCATTAATACCGTGATTTTCATAAGGAAGATGTCCTTCCAGGATAAGGTAGCTGATCAGCCCGTACGAGTAGATAATGGAGCGCAAGTCCGGCTTCTGCCCTTTCCTGAGAACTTCTGCAGCACAATAGGCAAGAGTAACCTGTGAACTCGTTGTCGAAGCGCTTCCCAGATTCTTCAAACCACCTATGTCTCCGACAACGATCCTGAGATCGTTGTTAATTTCTTTTATCAGGATATTGTCCGGTTTCAGGTCTTCGAAGAGAAAGCCCCTTTTGAGGTAAAGATTGCCGAGCATCTGTGCAAGTTTTTCCATGATCGTTTGTGCTGTTTGAACGGGAAGCGGACGATTGTTCTTTTTTAAATGATCAACAAGGTAAAGGAGGAGGTTGGACGGATAGAGTTCCATGACGACAATGGCATATGCTGTCTCCTTTCTCGTATCCCCACCACCGATAACTTTGTAAAAATCATATACGCTGACGATCTCCTCGCACTTGATACGTTCATAATTTTCGACGATATGCCTGAAGTCCCGCTCGATTTTTGCATCAGCGCTGACAACCTTTCCTCCTTCAATGGTTGGTGTTGCGCTGAGCAGGATGATCTTTGCCGCCCTCTCCTTGAGTTCGTCCTTGATCCTGAAAACCGCACCAAAAGAGCCTTCCCCAATTACTTCTTTCACTTCGTAACTCGGAAGGACTCTCTTTATGAGTTGCTCTGCAGATTCGATTTCCATTTATGAACTGTCTCCGATCAGGGAAAAACTGACATTCTCCTTTCTTTGTCACCATTGTCAGGAGAATACGTCGCTATCAGGAATCCTCTTACTTCCACTTTATTCTATTGTGTGTTTTAAGTCAATTCGGGTATACGCCCTGCCTGGTATAGCAAAAAACTTGTTTTTCCTCTTTTAAAGTATATCATTACGCAGGTCACAGATCAGTCACATTTCTTTTCAAATCGATCAGGAAGAATATTATTTCTCAATCTGTGACCGATCTGTGACCGGTTCTGTGGTAATTTTTCTTTGAACAAGAGAGGTTTTCTTATCCTTTCAGAGGGAAGAGCTAAGAGGCGCTTAGGAGGTGAGCAATAAAGCAGCAGACGTGAGAGTGTGCTCGATGATACTCATTCGAAATTTCACTGGATATTTTCAGTAAAAGGTGTAAAATAATTACTTGATATGAAAATTAGAGTCATCGGCTGTTCCGGTGCGGAGTTCCCCGGACATAATACCCCTTCCTTTCTCCTCGATGACGAAATTGTATTCGATGCGGGTAGCATTACCAATGTCCTCGAAAGAAAAGCCCAGTTAAAAATCAACCATATCTTCATTACCCATGCTCATCTTGATCATATCCTCAGCATCCCTTTTCTTGCCGATAATATCATCGTAGGAAATAAGGGACATACTATATCAATATATAGCATTGCCCCCGTTATCAGAACAATCCGAAACCATCTTTTTAACAGCGCCATGTGGCCGGATTTTACTACCATCCCGAACCCCCGTGATGCAATTCTCAATCTCATGCAACTGAAAGCGGGGCGGATGATCTCTGTAAATGGGTATCATGTCACGCCATATAAAGTGAACCATCCCGTGCCGGCGGTCGGGTATCTTGTAGAAGATGGCGGAGGGAAACGATTCTTCTACACCGGGGATACCGGCCCGTCGGCACAGACATGGAGAAGAGTAGGGGATAAAAAGATCAACGCCCTTATTATCGATGTTTCCTTCCCGAACAGCATGAGAGATCTGGCAATTACGACCGGGCATTTAACCCCTGATTTGCTAGGAGAAGAAATCAGGAATATGCCCTGCAAACCCGACCGAGTGTATATTACGCATTTAAAACCACAGTATTACAGAACAATAAGGGCTGAACTGCTGAAACTCCCGATAAAACATCTGAAAGTGCTGAGCGAAGGCGATACGATCAGAGTATGACTGAATGCTTGACAGGCAGGATTTCATATTCAGGTCATTGATACTTATTCGATATTCTCTCTTTGTAATCAGCTGTACTAACTCGATAAATTATTGAGATTCTTATTATTTGTTCTTTAATAAAAATACTACCTCGAACATTTAGAATAGCCAGCACAACCATAGTATCAGACCCTTCATCCCCACGTGTGTGGGGAACACACCACCATATCTCCCCCAAATGGTGTCCTATGTAGGTTCCAGTATGAATAAATTCTACTTCAAAACAGGCCGGCAAGCAACTGTCAGAACAACGACATCTGCTGTTGGGGAACCTGAGGGTAAATCATGAGACGATCAGATGATTTTAAAACAGTTGTTAAGAGATTTTAATGAGTCGCGCAGCTGAGGCAAGGGTCGAATATCCTGACGCAGCGGCCAATGAGTTGCTCTCCTTCGAGTGAGATTTTCTCTCCGTCGAAATGCCGTTCTGCAATGTCCCTCAGGAGAAGATTGATGTATGCGTTGTTGAATTGCGTTGCGACAAGGAGCCGNATGCGTTCAATCCGGCCCTGATGAACAAGATAGTTGTGCATCAGAAGCCCCCGTGGCGCTTCAAGAACTCCGGTGCCCTGGCCGCTTGCCTTNACGTCCGCTTCNCAATGCATCTGTTTTAAATCAACGTCATCGAGAAGGCTCAGGATCTTTTTTGCNGCCCAGTATATCTCAAGAAGGCGGCAGGCATCATAAGACTCCAGGGTCAGCGATGCTCTGTCGCGCAGGAGATGGATNAGATAAAAGTCGTTCAGTTCGGGATCNNTCAGAGGACTGTTTTCCTGATAGCTCCGTGAGAGTGGCCCGACGAGCATGATCCCTGCCGGGAACCCGAATTTTGTNAGGTAGGGAAATTTTGCCAGCGTCCAGTCGGTCCTCATTTCGGAGATATTGTCGAGGAATTCTTCACGGGTGAATCTCAACTGGGTTTCTCCGTTCAGGTTGTAAACGGAAAAAGTATTGTTTGCTGTTGTGCCATCATAGGCGACAAAGTGTATCTCCTGATCATGGGGAAAGGAGATTTTTTGAGTATGGAGATGCATGCCGTCGATCTGCCTGATCAGATTGAGAGCCTGTTTTTTTACCTCCAGCGCTATCAGTCTGATTTCTCCCAGATCTGTAGGTGAGGGTGTGATATTGAAGCGTCCGATACCGATTGTTACCGGATGAGAAGTGCGTTTCCCCAGAATTTCGACAATCCTTAATCCCGCCTTTCGCAGGTTGAACGCTTTCCTTGTGATATCCGGATGTTTTTCCATAAGTTCAAAAATTCCGGCAGATGCGCCGAGGAAATCTGGCATTGTGAGGAAAAAATAGCTCAGGGCATGACTGTTAATCCATTCACCGAGCACGAGGATGGTACGGAGCGCCTTTACAGAGGAGGGGGTTTCTACTGCCAGCGCTTCTTCAATAGCATTGACGGATGCAACCTGGTGCGAGCAGGAACAGAGACCGCAGATGCGGGAAATCATATGGGGAACGTATTCGACCCGCAGACCGCGCATAAAGCCCTCAAAGCCCCGGAATTCATGAACTAAAAACCGGGCGGTCTTGATGCGGTCGTCTTCTATTTCGATCTCGACATTTGCGTTTCCCTCGATACGGGTTGCTTTCTGAAACATGATCTTTTTGCTCATCGTATTTTTGACCTGTCAATCGAAAAATAACGGTTAAATTTAAGTGATATGTTTGCATGCTTTCGGTAAATGCGGATGACCGACCGTATCTGATCCTCTATGTGCTGGTGACGGTTGACAAAGGAGTTTATCATGAGTTCTTCAAGGGTATCCCCTTCATCGAGTTTCTTCATGACTGTATCTGCAGGACCCCTGCATCCCCAGCATGGCAATCCACCCTGCAGACAGAGAGCGCCGCAACCTCCTTTTGTCATGAAGCCGAGACATATGGCGCCACGTGAGGTGAAACAGTGATCTGTCTCCCATTCAGGCCGTGGTGAAATCTGGAAATAATCTACCGGAAGCTTTATATGCTTTCTGCTGCATTCCGCACACACGATTGGACGCGATTTGACCGGCTGTCCGTCTCCCCTGAGCTCACCGACGAGCTGCATGAGGAAAGGCACCTGGGGAGGGCAACCCGGAAGATAATAATCAACTTTTACAAACTCGTCAAGTTTCCGTGCACGGCGGAGGAGTTTCAAATCGTTTGTCTGGTCCTGGTATGTTGCGCTGTCTACTCCCTGTGTGCCGGATAAGTAATATGCAAAGGGGTCTTTTGCATTACCGTAGGATTCTGCGATCAGCTCTTCAAGTTCATGCTGGTTAGCGATTGCAGGAATTCCTCCGAATGAGGCACAGGTCCCCCATGAGATAAGATAGCGGCTTTTATGGCGCGCTTCTTCAAGTTTTTCTACATCCTCTTTCACTCTCACCAATCCGTCTACGATTGCTACATCCACATCGTGAATCTCGCTTTCATCAATGAGCATAGGACAGTAGGTGATATCCACTTTTTCAAGCAGCCGTGTCAGTTCATCCTGATCTTGTAGAAATGCCGCAGAGCACCCACCGCAGGTGGAGAGAGAAATAATAGCGGTCCTGACCGGACTTTTTTTCCTTATAGGAGGGGGAAGGGTTTTGGC
>JGI11641J44799_10000519_pt1 | contig 11719 bp, 7 predicted proteins | sample WetSurSiteA1Bulk_FD_44799 | JGI IMG/M metagenome (IMG submission 44799) | reverse complement strand
TGATTTCCAGATGAGATTTCCAGTCGTTTTATTAAGAGCTATGGTCATTGTCTGGGGTCCCCCCGGTGAAAAGAAAACTTTATCGCCATCAATGAGGAGAGATTCAGCTATACCCCAGCTTCCATAAGTACCTTTGTGAAGCTCGCTGGCTTTGCATGACCAGATAATTTTTCCTGTATTTCCGTCAATACAGGCAAGATCGCCGAATCCACTGGAGCAGTAAACTCTGTTACCTTCTACAGTCGGAGTAGCCCTGCTTTCAGGATTAGACTCTGTCCAGGACCGGCCAAATACTGTTTGCCAGAGAAGTTTGCCATTCATGTCCAACGCAAACAAAATATCGTCATTACCTTTGTTTCCTGTAATGTAAATAGTATTTGTTCCAAAGGATGGCGATGAGAAACCTCTTGCCAGGTCGAGAGTGGACCAGAGCAGGGTCGGTCCGGCAGCCGGCCACAATTTCATAAGTCCTTTTTCTGCAGATACTCCCGTACGGTTCTCTTCCCGCCATTCACTGATGTCCTGGGCATTAATAAAACCAGAAAGTACATAGAGAAGAATTATTGCTAAAGTTGCGTTCTTCATAATATATAAGCTTTTGTAATTATTATTATTATTTTAAAATGGTTTTACACAAGCTGTCAAATATGCCAAAATCTATCCAAAGAAAGATTTAAATAATGCATGAAAAAGAAAAAACATGCAATTATCACGAAAAATTAACACCTGGCTAATTCCAGGATTTTGCAGAAAAAAACTTTATAAATTAAGTAGAGATTTACAGTAATTTGCCCTGAGATGAGGATTAATAAAAACAGGCTGTCAGGTCAATATAGTTTTTCTCCCAGGGCAGCTCTGAATCTGTATATACTGGAGGCATAATCAATTTTGGCTTTAAGAAGCAGAAGCCGGCTTTGAGAAACCGAAGTGTTGGAATCCAGAAGCTCAAGATTTGTGATGACACCGGCCCTGAAACTGGTTTCAGCCAGGGAATAGGCCTGTAATGCCTCCTGAAGCTGAAGGTTAAACTGTGTTACTTTCTGAAGAGCTGATTTCATGTAATCATCAGCTTCTCTGACTTCGGATGAAATGTTTCTTTTTGTGGTTTCTGCCTCAAGATTTATAGTATTTATATTTGTTTTTGCCTGAACAAGGTGATATTTTGTTCTCAGCGCATCAAAAATCGGAACTGAAATTCCCACTCCTACGACATAGTTTGCCCTCACTTCTTCAAGATTAGGAATATAGCCGTTCTTAACCCCCCCCGGTAGCATAAAAGTTTATGACAGGATTATTCAATGTTTTTATAAGTTGATATCTTATTTCTGCCTGGGAAGCTCTGCGCTGGTTTATTATTATTTCGTTCCGGTTATGAAATGCAAAACTTAACAATGAGTCCCTTTCTCTATCCGGAGCAAGGACGTTCAGCTCTTCCTTCACAACTGCTTTTAAATCCCTTCCAAGAAGTGCACTCATATATGCCTGTTGAATATCAAGAGCTGTCAGGAGATCTACCTTCAGACTTTCAGCTCCTGAAATCTTTACCTTTGTCGAAAGAATCTGATAGTCTGTTGCCGCTCCTGTTTCCTTCATTGTCTCAACATATTTGAGGTGGGAGTTAAGTGTGGCAATGTTTTCATCATTTATCTTAATCGCTTCCTGTAGAAAAGCAATTGTGTAAAAATTACTGACTGCTGCCAGGGACATTTTTTGTCTTACCTGCTCAAGTGCCTGTTCACCGATATTTTTGCTCTCCTGTTCGAATTCCACATTTTGTTTTGTTCTCCCAAAATCGTACACCACCTGACTCAGGTTCAAAGCTGCAGAATAATTGTTATTTGGATATAGTTTAAAGGTTCCAAAATCAGGAATTGAAAGATGAATTACAGGGCCAAGATTTGTATAGTTGCCTGTCATGTTAACCTGAGGATAGTAACCAGTTTTTGCCAGCTCAATCTCCGTGTCGGCATTTTTAAGCGCTTCCTCAGCGGATAGTACTGTGGGATGATTCTTTACGACTTCTTCTATAATATAATTCAGCGAGAGGGAATCATCCGAAGTCACCAAAACAGAGTTCTTATTTTCCTGTGCAGCTATGTTGGCAGTAAACAAAAGCAAACCTGGAAACATTATGCTGCCTGTAACTATTTTTACTATTCTATTCATGTATGGGGATATTTTCAGTTTTGGATTTTCGTGTACGCATAAAGATTATTGGGATTCCTCCAATTAGCGAAATAATGCCCGCTAAAAGGAAATCGTCATCAATAGATTGGATATAGGCTTGTTTATTGAGGTTTGACATAATTATAAACTGACTCACCCCCGGAGCGTTCGATACAGAAATGCCTGAATCATGGATAACATGAAAATTCAGTTTTTTAGTTGTTTCACTATAGACTTCAGAACGGGGGTTCAGGGCAAGTCCATACTCCTGAGCATGATAATTGACCCGCGAAGTCAGGAGAGTTGCCAGAATGGCGACACCCAGGCTCCCTCCAAGCTGACGCACGGAGTTTGAAATACCGGAAGCCTGGGCCATCTTTTCACGGGGAATTTCTACCAGTGCTATTGTGCTAAGCGCAGTAAACATAAATCCCATTCCAANCCCTCTTATATAAAGGGAAATCATAATTGATTTAAGTTCGGAGAGATAGGAGAGTTTTGAATTCAGATAAAAGCTGAGTGCCATTAGCAAAACCCCGGCAATAATAGGGAGCTTCGGATTCAGCTTGTCAGAAATCCTGCCCGAAAGGGGTGCAATAATTCCTTGTATTATTCCTACAGGCAGGAAGACGGACCCGGCCTGTAATGCGGTGTATCCCATTGAATTCTGAAGGTAAACAGGCATAAGAAATGTACTTCCAAACATTCCAAGGCTGAAAAAGATCATTACTAGATTTGACAGCCCGAAGTTAAAATTACCTAAGAGCCTGAGATCAATAAGTGGTTCCCTGACTGTAAACTCTGCCGTGATGAAAACCGCAAGAGAAAGAAGTGAGATTGCTCCGCACAAAAGGATGTAGGAGGCATGCCATCCTGCAGAATTTGAGGCAGCATTTCCTTCTGATAAAGCGTAAAGGGTAACCGGAAGGAAGATAGTCACGGAAACAAATCCTACCAGATCGAATTTTCGTCTTCGCTTATCCGTATATTCTGACTGGATAATGATTGTAAACAGCATGGCAAGTATGCCGACAGGAATGTTAATCCCAAAGATCAGTTGCCATGAAAAGTTATCAACTATGAAACCGCCAAGAAGCGGTCCGAACGAAACTGATGCAGCTGCTGAAATGCCCCAGAATCCTATTGCAATGCCTCTCTGTTCAGGCGGGAACTCCCTGGTTATTATTGCGAGACCCAGCGGCTGGATCATCCCTGCACCAAGTCCCTGTATTATCCTTGATACGATTAGCATGTTTTCATGTGCCGACAGGCTACACAGGAAAGAACCGGCTGTAAAAAGAAATAATCCGGAAAAGTACATGCGTTTGAACCCAAACCTGTCACCCAGCCATCCTGATGTAGGTAGCATCACAGCCATCGCCAGCATATATCCTGTGATTACCCATTGGATCTTGTCAAGTCCAACACCAAGCGAGGCCATTATTTTCGGAAGCCCGGTATTGACAACTGTGGCATCCAGAACCGCCATGAATGTTCCCAGCATTACGTTAAAAAGCAAAAACCATTTATATGTTTTATGCCTTGGATGAAAAACTGAATCAGGTTTCCTGATAAATCTCCTGATCTTGTGTGATGGAGTCCTGCGCCGTTCCATGCTTGTTACTTTAATACCCTGACTACAGCCGACATTCCGGTTCGTAAATTATATGACGATACTTTATTCCCGGTGTTAGTGCTGTCAATTGAAATCTTTATAGGGATCCTTTGTGTGACTTTTGTAAAATTCCCTGAAGCATTATTTGCCGGGATCAGGGAAAACACTGACGCGGTATTTGAACCGACGAGGAATACTCTACCGTAGAATTCCACGTGCGGGAAGGCATCTATTGTAAACTTGACTTTCTGCCTGTTGTGGATGCTGGCAATTTTTGTCTCTTCAAGGAAAGCCGAGACCCATTTCCCGTTGTTCCTGGTCAGAGTAAAAACTGACTGACCCGGCTGAATTACATCTCCTGGCAAAAGCCATCTTTTTGCCAAGACTCCATCGTCGGGAGAGAATAGTCTGGTATTGTTCATCTGTGTTTCAAGGACCCGGATCTGGGATTTGGTGGTTTCGACTGCAGCTGAAGCCGAGGCAATCTGTGTTTTAGATACTTTAAGCATAGCCTTTGATGCTTCTACCTGGGCAGAAGCTGCTTCATAAGCTTTCCTGATATGATCATACTGTTCCTGTGTAATGACACCTCCCTCAGACTGTTTCCTGGCTCTTTCAAAATCATCTCGTGCTTTTTCAGAATTTATTTCAACAACCCTAAGACTTTGCTGGTCGGATACATATTTGGCTTCAGACTGCCTCAGATTGCTCAGCGCCTGATCTTTCATTGCCAGGGCCTGATTCCTCTGGGCAACAAGATCAGAACTGTCAAGCTCGGCAAGAAGTTCACCTTTTTTGACCGTATCACCTTCACTGGCATATATGGCTGTAATGCGTCCCAGCATCTTTGAACTGACAGTCACATTATCAGCATCAATACGGGCATCATCAGTAGTGATATACCTGGCATAGTCCCTGTACCAATACCAGGCACCGGTTAATACTCCAAGAATTACAATCCCCAGGGGAATATATACTTTGAATTTCTTTTTAGCTGAATTCGGTTTCATTTATTTTGTGAGTTAATACTTATTAATTTAATAATCATTTGCACATCAAGCCATTAATGAATATGTCAGTTATGTCCTTAACTTTTTCGGAGAGTATCTGGAATTCCGCTTCATCAATAATCAGAATATCCTTGTCAGCAATGAAGGCGCTTCTTAGCCCTCTCAGCAGGTCCAGAAAAAGTGTGGCAGTCTTACCTGTGTCATCAATATCAAACTGCCCGCTTTTTTTCCCTTCGTCGAGGACCTTCCTGATATGTTCTTTTTCCATTTCACGGAAATCGATCATCAAGGTTGCGATCCTTGGTTTGAGTCCATATAACGAAGCCAACCTTATACGGCTAAGATTTAAAAGCTTTCTGAAATAGGAGAGTCTTGTCAAAGCGTATTTCCTTAAGTTTAGGGCAGGATCAGAAACTGTTCTTAAGTCCTCTTCAATTATTCCAAGGAATTCCTCCTGCTCTTTTCTGACAACAAATGCATATAGATCCTCTTTGTCAGGAAAATAATAATAAAGGGCTGCCTTCGACATATGAAGGTCGTCAGCAATCTCCCTCATAGTTGTCTTTTCCACCCCATAAACTCCAAACCTCTTCTGTGCAGCCTTTATGATAGTTTCAACTTTGGTTTCTCCTGAAATACCCTGCTTATTCATCTAAGTAAAAATTAAATTCGCGAAGATAACAATCCTTCTGACCATATTGTTTAAAAAGTCAGATAAATCATTTTTTTGAAACTTCANCTTGCAGAGGATAACCGGTAACTATATTTCTTTAATATAATGTTTGTTATTAATANATTTAATGATTTACGCTGTTTTAAGATATTTTGTTTAATTCTATAATAAATATTGCTTATTTACTTATATATATTTATTAATTATAGACTTTTTGTACATAATTTGTTTTTAGTATATAATAATTGATTACTTTTGCTCGCCTGGTAGATATAGGCTAGTATTAACATATATTTTTAATATGTGCGGAATTATTGGAGTTTTTGATCTCAAGGTAAATCATGCAGAACTTAAGGCCANCGTTCTGAAAATGTCGAAGAAAGTAAGACACAGGGGACCCGACTGGTCCGGAATTTTCTATTGTGAAAAAGCTATTCTTGCCCACGANAGGCTTTCAATTGTGGATCCNCAGTCGGGACGTCAGCCACTCTACAGTAGAGACGGGAATCTCATTCTTGCCGTTAATGGTGAAATATATAACCATCAGGAGATAAGGAAACGTTATGAAAGCACTTACGAATTCCAGACTCATTCCGATTGCGAAGTTATCCTTCCGCTGTATCGTGACAAAGGTCCCNCTTTTCTTGAGGAGATGAATGGCATCTTCGCATTCGCCCTCTACGACAGGGAAAACGACAGCTATTTTATTGCACGTGACCATATTGGTATTATCCCTCTCTATATGGGCTGGGATCAGTTTGGCAATTTTTATGTCGCCTCTGAACTGAAAGCCCTTGAAGGTGTATGTAAAAAGATCGAGGAATTCCTTCCCGGTCATTATCTCTACAGCAGGGACGGCGTGATGAAAAAGTGGTACACCCGCGACTGGATGGATTATAGTGCGGTTGAGAACAACACTACTTCTATTGATGACCTGAGATCGGCCCTTGAAGCATCTGTCCACCGCCAGCTGATGTCCGATGTGCCTTACGGAGTGCTGCTTTCAGGAGGGCTCGATTCATCTGTGGTCTCTGCAGTTGCAAAGAAGTTCGCGCCTAAAAGGATAGAATCGGGAGACAAGGCTGAAGCCTGGTGGCCGCAGCTGCATTCATTCGCTGTCGGTCTTGTGGGCTCACCTGACCTGGCAGCTGCACGGAAAGTTGCTGATCATATAGGAACAGTGCATCATGAAATTAATTTTACTGTCGAAGAGGGACTTGATGCTATCCGTGATGTTATATACCATATTGAAACTTACGATGTTACTACTGTAAGGGCTTCAACACCGATGTACCTCCTTTCAAGGGTAATAAAGTCGATGGGAGTCAAGATGGTACTTTCAGGTGAAGGTGCTGATGAGATCTTTGGCGGATATTTATACTTCCATAAGGCACCAAATCCAAAAGCTTTGCATGAGGAGACCGTTAGGAAACTAAGCAAGCTACATCTTTATGATTGTCTCCGGGCAAATAAATCGCTTGCCGCCTGGGGCGTAGAAGGGCGGGTTCCATTTCTTGACAAGGAGTTCATGGACGTGGCAATGCGGCTGAACCCAAGGGACAAGATGATATCAAAAGACCGTATCGAAAAGTGGNTCCTCAGAAAAGCTTTTGAGGACTACCTTCCGCCAAGTGTCGCCTGGAGGCAAAAGGAACAATTTTCAGATGGTGTGGGCTANAACTGGATTGACACACTGAAATCCATTACTTCGCAGGAAGTCACAGACGAACAGNTGGCAAACGCCAAATACCGGTTCCCGATAAATCCTCCAATGTCGAAAGAAGAATATTTCTACCGATCAATATTTTCAGAGCATTTCCCCTCTGATTCAGCAGCTTCATGTGTGCCTTCTGTGCCATCAGTGGCCTGCAGCACAGCAGAAGCTCTTGCCTGGGACGAAACATTCAAAAACATGATTGACCCTTCCGGCAGGGCAGTGAAAAATGTTCATGTCGATTCGTATAAATAATTCCTTGATTTTGTTGCATAAAGGCTGTCTTAGAAGTCCTTATTAACCGCTAAGGCCGCCACGACCTTACGCAAAGATCGCAAAGATTTAAAATTTAATGTTATAGCTTAGCTTGCTTTGCGAATACTTTGAGCCCTTGGCGGTTAATGGATTTTGTCTTTTGAGACAACCCCATGCTTTATTTATGCAAAATTATTTTAATTTTATTCCCATTGAAACCCGATAAAACTATTTTTAATGGAAATAGATGATTACGATGATCTGAAGATTATTCTGTGGCTGATACTCTTCCTTGTTTTCGGAATAATAATTATTACCTGCAAACCCGCCCAAAGCGACTATGTCATGACCATCAACGGACCGGAATTGCCAGGTAAGATGGGAATAACCCTTGAGCATGAACATATTCTGGTTGACTTTATTGGGGCTGACAGTACCGGATATTCCAGGTGGAACAAGGTTTCAGTGATCGAAAAGGCACTCCCTTTTGTAATTGAGGCAAAGGGTAAAGGGGTAAGGACAATTATTGATTGCACACCAGCCTGGCTGGGACGCGACCCGGTTCTTCTAAGGTCTCTTTCACGAATGGCAGGGGTTAATTTCATTACTAATACCGGGTACTATGGAGCCAATAAAAACAAATATATCCCTCAAAGCTTTTATGAAAAGGATGCACAGGAACTGGCCGATTTGTGGATAAGTGAATTTGAAAATGGAATTGAAGACACTGGTATCAAACCGGGATTTATCAAAATAGCTGTTGATCCGGATGATACCCTGTCAACTGAACACATCAAGATCATTACAGCCGCAGGAATGACGCATCTCAAAACTGGTCTTGTAATTGCCTCTCACACTGGCCCCGATAATCCTGCTTTCGCACAGATAGATATTTTAAAAGATATGGGTGTCGATCCTTCTGCCTTTATCTGGGTTCATGCCCAGAGCGGGACCATAGAAGGAAATATCAGGGCTGCAAAGGGAGGAGCCTGGATTTCACTCGATAATATAAGAAGGAGAGATGATGCCGAATCTGGCTCTAACGGAACTGTTGAGTGGTACGCTGACAGGATTATTGAGATGAAAAAGAATGGTCTCCTNNCAAAAGTGCTTATTTCACACGACTCAGGCTGGTATGACCCAGCTAAACCGGGAGGCGGAACGTTTAAGGGNTATACCGATATTTTTGATTATCTGATCCCGGCCCTGAAAGNGAAAGGAGTGACGGATAAGGAAGTCGATCAGATACTTGTGAAGAATCCACAGGAAGCATTTAAGATAAAAGTACGGAAACTTTAGGTTAACTCTTATTTACATCCCCCTTACCCCCTTCTAAGGGGGAATTGGCATGTAATTAACCAGCAACCAGCATCTAGCAACCAATTACAATGATGAAACTCCAAGTCCCTGTCACCCTCTGCGCTTCATTTGCCCTTGCAGCTTGCTCACAGGCAAACAANGAAAAGCCAAATCCAAATATTATTTACATCCTTGCTGATGACCTGGGTTATGGAGATCTTAGCTGCTACGGCCAGCAGAAATTCTCCACACCGAATATTGACAGGCTGGCTCAGCAGGGTATGCTTTTCAGGCAACATTATACAGGGTGTACCGTAAGTGCCCCGTCACGTTCATGCCTGATGACAGGGCTTCATACGGGACATACGCCTGTAAGGGGCAACAAAGGATGGGAACCTGAAGGACAATGGCCCCTGCCGGCAAATTCATTTACGGTTGCAGAAATGCTTAAAATGAGAGGGTATTCAACAGGCGCCTTTGGAAAATGGGGACTGGGTTATATTGACACCGAAGGAGATCCCAACTCGCAGGGCTTTGATGAATTCTTTGGCTATAACTGCCAGAGCCTGGCTCATAATTATTATCCTGATCATCTGTGGCATAATCATGATAAGATAGCAATCCATCAAAATGACAGCAGCAGGACAGGAGGCTACAGTCCGGATTTGATACATGAAAAGGCACTGGAGTTTATTGAGAAGAATAAGGAAAAACCCTTCTTTCTTTTCTATCCGACGACCATTCCGCATGCTGAACTGTTTGCAAAAGAGGAATATATCAGTAAGTTCAGAGGAAAATATGACCCTGAAAAATCATTTAAGGGAACTGATGAGGGTCCTGATTACAGGCTTGGACCATATGGATCACAACCTGAAGCTCATGCTGCATTCGCAGCAATGATCACTGAACTGGATGATTATGTAGGCGAAATCATTGAAAAAATAGAAAATCTCGGCCTTGAGAATAATACTGTCATATTTTTTGCGTCTGACAATGGACCTCACCTGGAGGGAGGAGCCGACCCTGATTATTTCAACAGCAATGGTCCCCTGAAAGGGTACAAGCGCGATATGTACGAAGGGGGGATCAGAACGGCGATGTTAGTAAAATGGCCCGGGAAAATCAAAGCCGGATCTTTTTCTGACCATGTTTCTGCATTCTGGGATGTAATGCCTACAATAGCCGAAATTACAGGTGCCAGGGTTCCGGACGGGATTGATGGTTTATCATTTCTCCCTGAATTACTGGGTAAAAAGCAGAAAAAACATGAATTTCTGTACTGGGAATTCCACGAACAGGGTGGCAAAATAGCTGTCAGAATGGATAAATGGAAAGCAGTGGTTCTGAATGCAGACAAGATTCCACACAGCCCGGCTGAATTATATGATCTTTCNTCAGATATAGGCGAAACAACTGACCTGGCTGCATCTAATCCTGAAATTGTAAGAAAATTGGAAGAACTTATGAAACAAGCACATGTGCCNTCAGAAGTGTTTCCATTTGCAAACGAAAAATAAGTATTGTGCTTCGTGTCCTTCGTGTTGACCTTTGTATTTATTTCTTTTTTACCACNAAGGGANGCAAAGGAATTCNCAAAGGAGCACNAAGGAATTAATAAATAAATAATGAAGACAAGAAAAATTATTCCTGGTTTGCTTGGTTTACTAACTGCTGCAACTCAATATTCGAGTGCTCAATCATCCGAAAAACCTAACATTATCATCATTCTTGCTGACGATCTTGGCTATGGGGATGTCAGCAGTTATGGTGCAACCAGTGTGAAGACACCAAATATCGACAAGCTTGCCAGTCAGGGACTTAGATTCACGAACGCCCATTGTACATCTGCAACAAGCACCCCTTCGCGTTACTCATTGCTTACAGGAGAATATGCCTGGAGAAAAGAAGGAACAGGAATCCTGCCAGGTGATGCTTCAGCTATAATAAAACCTGGCCGGGTAACAATTGCGTCAGTCCTGAAAGATTCCGGATATAAAACGGGTGTTGTTGGTAAATGGCACCTGGGTCTGGGACCGGAAGGAGGTCCCGACTGGAATGGAGAGATCAGACCGGGTCCGCTGGATATCGGATTTGATTATTGTTATCTCATCCCTGCTACTGGTGACAGAGTACCATGTGTGTTTGTCGAGAACAGGAGAGTAGCCGGACTTGATCCTGCAGATCCTATCACTGTAAACTACAAAGAGAAAACAGGTAACTGGCCTACAGGAAAGGACAATCCTGAACTTCTGAAAATGCATCCCAGCCATGGACATGATATGACTATAGTTAACGGAATAAGCCGTATCGGATACATGACAGGAGGCAAATCAGCTCTGTGGATAGATGAGGATATTGCTTATGTTATTACTGGAAAGGCGGTTAAGTTCATTGAAAACAACAGGAATAATCCCTTTTTCCTCTATTTCTCGACTCACGATATNCATGTACCCCGTGCACCAAACAAGCGTTTTGCAGGTAAAAGCGGTATGGGTCCGAGAGGAGATGCCATTCTTGAATTTGACTGGTCAGTCGGGGAAATTGTGAAGGCAGTTGACCGGCTGGACCTTGCACAAAAAACACTGATAATAGTTACCAGTGATAACGGACCTGTGGTTGACGACGGGTATAAGGATCAGGCTGTGGAGCTTCTCGGATTGCATAAACCTGCGGGACCACTCCGTGGAGGTAAATACAGTGCTTTCGATGGCGGTACAAGAGTTGTTTTTATAGCCTGCTGGAAAGGAAAAATTAACAAAGGATCTTCTGATGCCCTCTTCAGCCAGATTGATCTTATGGCATCATTTGCTGCCCTTTGCGGAAATACTCTGCAAGATGGGGCCGGTCCGGACAGTTTCAACAATCTGGAAGTATTGACTGGTAAATCAAAAACCAGTCGGGAATGGCTTGTAGAACAATCTGCATCCGGCAGACTATCAGTTATCAGAGGCGACTGGAAATTTATTGAACCGGGTCCGGGAGTCAAA
>JGI11641J44799_10000518_pt1 | contig 11723 bp, 9 predicted proteins | sample WetSurSiteA1Bulk_FD_44799 | JGI IMG/M metagenome (IMG submission 44799) | reverse complement strand
CTTTATTTTCAAAAGTAAAGGTATGGGCTACTTTCTCACCTTCTGTGATTTTTCCAAAGTCATGTTCATATTCACTGAAACTTATCTCAGCCGGCTCTCCTTCTGCTTGAACAGATGATTTATCTGTACTTGACGCTCCTTGCTTTGAATTACAGGAAGGTGCATATATCAGAAGCAAAACTAAAAAGAAGAGATATTTCGTTTTCATTCTCATAATAATCTGATTATGAAGCATTAATTTTCATCTCCTTCACCTATCAATCCTTTTCCTGATTTTTTGAACAGACCTCTTTCCCTGATTTCCTTAACAATGTTATCAAGAATGCCGTTGACAAAGGTACTGCTTTTTGAAGTACAATAGTATTTGGCTATTTCAATATACTCGTTAAGGGTTACTTTGACAGGTATTTCTTGGAATTCAATTATCTCGGTGATTGCCAGCTGCATTACAAGTATATCCATAAGTGCTATGCGTTCAACTTCCCAGTTTGTTGTATTCTTGTCAATAAGTTCAGAATACTGTTTTGAATGAAGGATAGCTTTCCTGAAAAGAATTCTCACAAATTCTTCATCCTCTTTGTTCTTATAAAGAGGCATCATTGGTACATTTTTCCCACTGTCGGATTTGAATTTCTTAAGGGTTTTCTCGATCATTAAGGTCACATATTCCGTATCGTCATTCCAGTAAATGCTCTGTTCCTCAAAGTTCGATTCAAGATCCTCTGATTCAGCGAAAAGCCTGGTGATTATATTAATAATGAACTTTTTATCTGAAGGATAACCATGAACTTCCGTCGACATATATTCCTCATACTTATCCCAGGCGATCATTTTATTATACATTAATCTTGGGATGTGGGGATAATTACTCCATGACAGTTTCCTGGATGATATATAATCATTAAACGCTTTGTTAATCCTCAGCTGAGCAATAACCTGGTTGTCGATAAACCGTCTCTTTGGATTAAGATCTTCAGGTGACGGCATTCTTTTCTGCAATGCCTGGTCAATTTTCTCGCTGGCGATATCAGCAACTTCAAGCACCAGGAGTAGCAGGTAATGGTACAGGTCGTAAGTCTTTTCAATGCTGAATAACAGCTCTTTTTCAGCCTGTGCAATATTATCATCCTCCCTGCGGTTGAATGCATATAGTGCCATCAAGGCTTTTATGCGCAACAATCTTCTGCTTATCATTAATAAAGAACCTCAGATATTGGCTGTAAAAATAACCTTTTTCCTTTACCTTCAAAACAGACTGGTAAATTTTGGCCGTATTTGGAGGGCCTTGTTTTGATTTTAAAAATAATTGTTACATTTGACAATCAAAACACTAGCCTAACCTAAACCTAAACTGACTGAGAAATGGAAGAAGAAGCCGGAATTAAGGAGGTCATAATCGGGAACAACGAAAAAATCCTGAAGGAAGAGATTTACACCAAGGTGGTAAGAGCCGGAAAAAGAACCTATTTTTTTGATGTCAAGGCTACACGCAAAGATGACTTTTACCTGACTATTACAGAGAGCAAAAAACGACTTGGTAAGGAAGGAAAGATCTTTTATGAAAAGCACAAAATCTTCCTCTACAAAGAAGATTTTGAAAAATTTGCTGACGGATTGGATGATGCTGTTACTTTTATTGGTAATGGCAGAAACGAAGTAAAAACAGGAACAACAAATTCAGAAGTAGAAACAAAACAGGAGTCAGTTAATCTTTCTGCCGGGGAATTTACAAATATTGATTTTGACGACCTTGGCAAGAAATAAGAAGTATCATTCTTAATGGTAGACTATATCCTGTTAATATTAGCTATTGTCCTTCTTATTCTCGGGATAATTGGCTGTCTGGCGCCTGTATTGCCAGGTCCTCCATTAAGCTATTTAGGTCTGATATTACTCCATTGTACAAAATTTGCTGATTTTTCAACCACTATTCTGGTTACCCTTGCAGCAATAGTTGTCGTTGTATCAATTCTCGATTATATTGTCCCGATATGGGGAACCAAAAAATTCGGTGGATCAAAATATGGTACAAGGGGTGCCACTGTTGGACTCATCATAGGATTGTTCCTGGGCCCTCCTGGAATTATCATTGGTCCATTAGTAGGAGCCATTGTCGGTGAGCTCATATTTAAGGATGACATGAAATATGCAATCAGGGCAGGATTCGGATCACTCCTAGGATTTCTGACGGGAATCGGATTAAAGCTTGCTACTTCATTTGTAATAACTTTCTACTTTGTGAAGGAGTGGATCGCCTGACGACTCCAGACTTACGAAGCACGACTTAGGTTCAATAGGGTCTTCACTCTTAATTGTTTATCGTGGGTCGTTTGTCTTGTTGCGTGTGTCGTTAGCTTCCCAGTGTTGCAACCATCACCGCTTTGATCGTATGCAACCTGTTTTCGGCCTCATCAAAAACTATCGAGTGTTTTGATTCGAAGACATCCTCTGTCACTTCCATGCCGTCAAGTCCAAATTTACGATATATTTCCTCCCCTACTTTCGTTTCCCTGTTGTGAAATGCCGGGAGACAATGCAGAAACTTCACATGCGGATTTCCGGTTTTTTTTACGACATCCATGTTAACCTGATATGGTTTCAGAAGCTTAATTCTTTCTTCCCAAACTGACTCAGGTTCTCCCATCGATACCCAGACATCGGTATACAGGAAATCCACCCCTTTTACTGCCTCGTCCACATTTTCGGTGATATTGATCTTTGCACCGGTTTCTTTAGCAATAGATTTACAGGTGGCGATAAGCTCTTTGCCCTGCTGAAACGCTTTAGGTGCTGCAGTTCTGAAGTCCATTCCCATTTTGGATGCACCAACAAGCAGTGAGTTTCCCATATTGTACCGGGCATCGCCCAGGTAACAAAATGATATCCTGTCGAGTGGTTTAGGCGAATGTTCGAGCATCGTCATAAAATCAGCAAGAATCTGTGTCGGATGAAATTCATTTGTAAGTCCGTTCCAGACCGGCACACCTGCATACTTTGCAAGCTCTTCCACTATTTCCTGTCCGTAACCCCGGTATTCGATACCATCGAACATTCTTCCCAGAACTCTTGCAGTATCCTTCATCGATTCTTTCTGTCCAATCTGTGAACCACTGGGTCCCAAATATGTAACTAATGCTCCCTGGTCGAACGCTGCCACTTCAAAAGCGCATCTTGTCCTTGTTGATGATTTTTCAAAGATCAGGGCAATATTCTTACCTTTAAGATGTTGTTTTTCAGTTCCAGCTTTTTTGGATTTCTTCAGATCAGATGCAAGATCCAGCAGATATTTTATTTCTTCAGGTTTGAAGTCAAGAAGCTTCAGAAAATGATGGTTATGGAGATTAATTGGCATTTGTAAATAAGGTTTAAAGGCGTAAAGGCATTAAGGCGAAAGAATTAAAATAATTCAAAATCAAAAAGATGATTATTTATTGAATCAAAATTAGTGATTTTTTTTTATTGTTAACGAAGTCCATATTCCATTGTGCCCTTTTGCCTTTGAGCCTTTGAGCCTTTGAGCCTTTGAGCCTTTGAGCCTTTGAGCCTTAATGCTGTTATGCCTTAGCTTTCATACTCCATTGTGATCTTTGATCCATATTTCTTATCTGCCAGCTTGAATGCTTCAGTGATCACACTCATACGACCACCTTTCTTAATGAAGTTGAGGCATGCCTCGATTTTTGGTGCCATGCTTCCCTTTGCAAACTGGCCCTCATTCAGGTACTTAAGTGTATCAGCATAATTGAGGAATTCCTTTATTTCCTGGTTTGGCTTCTTGTAATTAATATATATGTAGGGAACATCTGTAAGGATGTAGAATTCGTCGGCTCCGATAAGCGTCGCCAGCAACGATGATGCGAGGTCTTTGTCAATTACAACCTCAGCTGGCCTTACATCATTCTTTTCATCGATATATACAGGCACTCCACCCCCCCCGGCTGCAATAACAATATTCCCCTGCATCGCGAGATCCCGGATAATGGAATTATTCATTATATCTATCGGAACGGGAGAAGGAACAACTCGCCTGTATCCGCCTTCAATCTTGACCTCTTCCCTGAATATCCATCCCTTTTTTTCAGCCAGCTCATCTGCTTCCGGTTTAGTATATATCTTCCCTATCCGTTTTTGCGGATCATTAAAAGCCGGGTCGTTTTTATCAACTATGACCTGTGTTACAATGCAGATCACATTCTTGCTTATTCCATATTTATTCAGGACATTCCTGAACATCCTTTCGATCATGTAACCAATGCCACCCTGTGAATCAGCAACACATATATCAACCGGCATCTGGGCAATGTTATACATCTGCTCACCAGCATCATTTCGCATCAGTATATTTCCTACCTGCGGCCCATTCCCATGTGTTATCACAATATTGTAGCCTTCGTTTATCAGAAAAACAAGGTTCTCGAGTGTCAGTGTGGTATTCTCTTCCTGTTCATCGATTGTTCCAATCTGATCGCCGCGAAGAAGTGCGTTACCTCCTAAGGCAACTACTGCCAGTTTCTTCCCCATAAAAAAAACAATAAATGTTCATTGCCTGAACACAGGCTTGTATAATAAACCTTTGAAAAATTAGTTATTATCTGAGGCACAAAGCTATCAAATTCCTTGAATAGGTCTGAGCAGGATTCTTTCAGGAAATTGAAAAACAAATATGTTAAAAAACATAATTTTGTTTTTAAAGCATAATTGTCTGAGGGCCTGATACAAGTTAAAAAAATTAATTAATTTTACATCTATCAAGTTAAATCGAAGTTAGTGAGATCGGGAACCGCACTTCTTTCAGCAATTCTATTCATTTTTGTTTTTACCGCGTGTAACGAATCTGGAGTTAAATCTCTGCATCAGGGAGAGATACATTATGATGTGCAGTATGCAGGCCATGTTACACTTATGCCTAAAGATCTTATGCCAAAGAATCTTATCGTGTTGTTCAAGAACGATAATATCATCTATGAGCTGGTTTCACCTTTTGGTAATTCAGGTATTATTAATTTATCCAATCCCTCAAAGGAAATATATGATACTTATCTGAGCTTATTTACAATCAGGTATTATTATGCATCTAAACCAGGAGAACTTTATCCGGGATTTGAAGCCATGCGCGGGATGGAAGTCAGAAAGACTTCAAAGACTGCTGAAATATGCGGATTCAAATGCAAAAATGCTGAGGTCACTTTCCCATTCGACCGTGCCAAAATTTATAATGTCTGGTACACTGAAGATATTCCTGTCAAGAATCCAAATGCATCAACTCCTTTCAATGAGATAGATGGAGTTCTGATGAGTTTTTTCTTTTTTATTGGTCGCTCTGAATTTCATTTTGAAGCCCAGAATGTTTACAAGAAAGACATTCCTGATGAAACATTTGAAAGAAAAGAAAAATTTAAGCAGGTTTCCAAAAAAGATATAAATAAGTTTATCAATAAGATGGTCAGCCTGTAAAGGGCAAAGACCAAAGAGCATAATGCAAAGGTTTACATAATCAATTCCCCCTTTGAAGCGGTCCGAGCGAAAAGAGACTTTTGATAAAGCCCCTAGTGGGGAGCCAGACTGCAGGGTAAAGGGGGATGTAGGTAAGTTCTTATATTCATCCAATAATCCCAAACTTTACTTCCTTTCTTCTTCTCTTCTTCAAATTTATTACCTTTGGGGTGCTTTTTTAGCTGCGACCGAAGGAATAATTGATTTGAAATGAAGAAAGATAAAGAAGTTAATGGCAAGAAGACAGCAAAGGACAAGACGAAATCCAAATCTTTTTTTACTGATGAAAGAATAAAATTCATTTTTGGAATTCTGATCACCGGCTTCGCATTATATCTTCTTCTTGCCTGTGTAGCATACTTATTCTGGTGGAAGACCGACCTTAGCCTGTCCGATTCACAGGTTGTTTCAAATGCTGATGTTAATGTGAAGAACTGGTCGGGAAAGAGCGGTCATTTCCTGGCAAAAATGATCGTCGGTTTTGGATTTGGGTACGGAGCCTTCTTCATTCCACTTATTTTCGGTGCAATAGGGTTATACCTGCTGAGTTTTCCCAAAATCAACCTTTGGAAGATCATAACAAAATTCACTTTTTCAGCAATAATTCTTTCTCTTATACTTGGATATATCTTCGGTAAAGCAGGAGGATATCTCGGTAGCGGCCCGGGCGGTGCTCAGGGATTTAAAATAACTGAATGGCTGAATTCTTTTTCCGGCAAAATTGGTACCGGAGTGATTTTGTTGTTTACCACAGTTGCTTATCTTATTTTCGCCCTCAGGTTTAAACCTGAAACCTTTACCAGGACTATCCCCGGTACAATTAAAAATATCATACCCGGGATTAAGACCGGTACCTCTGCAGGAGAATCCGTAGAAAATTTAAAGGGTACAGTAGATGAAGCTGGCGTTGAATCCGGGAATGATGATTTACAGGAAATTGAGGATGAGGAAGAAGTGGAATTTGTGGTAAAGCACCCAACAGGGGAGTATGATGAGGGCGATATCAATCGCGGATCAATCATCCACATAATAGATAAAAATGAGCATCAGAAAGATATACATGTTAATGTTCCGATAGATATCAAGAAACCTGAGGCAACGGATATACTCCCCGATCACGAAGTTCAGAAAATAATCGAGAACTATGATCCGCACCTTGATCTTTCAAGATATAAATTCCCGCCTGTTTCAATACTTACCGATCATAAATCGGGTATCGAATTTGACGACAAGGAGGTCTTTGAAAATAAGGAAAATATTGTAAAGACTCTTGGTGATCATAAGATAAGCATAAGACAGATATCTGCTACGGTCGGCCCAACAGTGACTCTTTATGAAATTGTCCCGGAACGCGGGGTCAGACTGGCTAGAATTAAATCGCTTGAGAATGACATTGCATTAAATCTCTCGGCTCTAGGTATTAGAATCATTGCACCAATCCCGGGAAGGGGTACTGTGGGTATTGAGGTCCCTAACAAGAATCCTGAGATTGTGTCGATGAAATCGCTTATCACATCCAAGGCTTTTCAGGAAACCAAATATGATCTTGCCCTGGCGTTAGGCAGGACAATCACAAATGATCCTTTCATAGTGGATCTTACAAAAATGCCCCATCTGCTTGTTGCAGGGGCTACAGGACAGGGTAAATCAGTGGGGATAAATGCAATAATTACATCTCTCCTATATAAAAAACATCCGTCTGAGGTGAAGTTCGTGCTGATCGATCCCAAGCGCGTTGAATTGCCGTTATATGCAAAAATTGAGCGTCACTTCCTTGCAAAACTCCCTGGCGAGGAAGATGCTATAATCACTGACACTCAAAAGGTTATTAATACCCTCAATTCTTTATGCATCGAGATGGATAACCGCCTTGAGCTTTTAAAAGATGCCCAGTCTCGTAATATCAAAGAATATAATGAGAAATTTATCTCAAGAAGACTAAATCCCGAAAAAGGTCACAGATATCTTCCATATATTGTTCTGATAATTGATGAATTCGCAGATCTGATTATGACTGCAGGAAGGGAAATAGAGCCTCCAATCGGCAGGCTTGCGCAACTTGCAAGGGCAATTGGGATCCATCTGATAATTTCGACACAGCGACCTTCAACAAATATTATCACAGGCTTTATTAAAGCCAACTTCCCAACAAGGATTGCTTTCAGGGTATTCTCTTCCATCGATTCAAGGACCATTATTGATGCAACAGGAGCTGACAGGCTTGTAGGACGTGGCGATATGCTCGTATCGTCAGGTGCTGAACCGGTAAGGGTTCAATGTGCATTCATCGACACACCCGAAATAGAAGAGCTTACAGAATTCATAGGATCTCAGCAGGGCTACCCCGACGCTATGCATCTGCCGGAATATATCGACGACAGCGAAATCGGAACACAGGAAGTTGACCTCCGAAAAAGAGATCCGATGTTCGATGAAGCTGCCAGGCTTGTTGTACAGCACCAGCAGGGATCCACTTCCCTTATTCAGAGGAAACTATCAATAGGGTATAACAGGGCCGGCCGAATAATTGACCAGCTAGAGGCTGCAGGTATTGTAGGTCCGTTCGAGGGAAGCAAGGCAAGAGATGTTCTTTGTTCCGATTATAATCATTTGGAACAGATTTTGAAGAATCTGGATTAAAACAGATGCGATGAGAACATTCCTGATTAGCTTTTTCCTGGTTATCATTTCTTTAACTGCTTATTCCCAGAGTGATGCGGAGGCTGTGAAGATACTTGACAGGTTTTCTGCCACAGCCCTCGGAGCACCTTCCGTTTCCATGAAATTCAATCTTGAGACAATTGACCAGGTTGAAGGCACAAAAAATTCTGTTTCTGGTTCAATTATTTTGTGCAAGGATAAGTATAAGCTTGAAATGACAAACAATATCATCTGGTTCAATGGTGAAAACTCATGGAGCTACCTTCCTGCAGAAAAAGAAGTTACAATATCAAAGCCCGATAAGAAAGATGATTCATTTCAAACCCGTCCATCAGCGATTTTTTCAGTTTATAAAAAGGGCTATAAGGTCAGGCTCCTTGAAGAAAAAGCCAGTTCATATCTAATCGATCTTTACCCGGAAGATATAAATAGTGATCATATAAGAATAAGGCTGAATATCGGGAAACCCTCACTTGATCTTAAAGGTGTGGAGTACAAGTACAAAAATGGAGTAACGGCACTTCTGACTGTAAGTGAATACGATCTGAAACAGAATCCTGATAATTCCACATTTGCATTTTCTCCTGATAAGTACAAGGGGATTGAAATTATTGACATGCGTTAACCCCTTGAGGTTTCTCTTTTCGGATAGGCAATCCTTGCATGATAAATATTTGAAAGACGTTTGATGAAGATATTTTTTATATCAGAAATGTCTTTAAATGTCAATGGAGTTTGAGAGTACTGCCCATCCTGTTCCTGAATGTATACAATCCTTTCAACAAGCTCACTTATATTTTCGTCGGAATAATTTGTAAGGCTGCGGGAGGCTGCTTCAACAGCATCGGCCATCATCACAATTGCTGATTCTTTTGTACTTGGTTTCGGACCAGCATATGCAAAATTCTTCTCCATATCAGTCCTCCTTGGGTTCCTGTCAAGAAATTTCTTGTAGAAGAAATATGCCACTGAAGTACCGTGATGTGTCTGTATAAAATCAATGATGGGTGAAGGAAGGTTGAATTTTTTTGCGAGATCAACCCCTTTCTTCACATGATCGATGATTATTTCGGAGCTTTTCAAGGGATCAAGCTGATCATGTGGACTGAATCCTTCTGTCTGATTCTCAATGAAATATTCAGATTCATAAGTTTTGCCAATATCATGATAGAGCGCTCCTGTTCTCGCAAGGAGAACATTTGCACCTACTTCCCTTGCTGCCTCTTCAGCGAGGTTTGCAACCTGAAGCGAATGCTGGAACGATCCTGGGGCCTCTTCAGCCAGCTTCCTGAGAAGCGGCTGATTGGTATCTGAAAGTTCAAACAAAGTCGCGTCAGACAAAAACCTGAAAGTCTTTTCAAAAATGAATATAAGAGGGTAGCTTAGCAGAAGAAATACTCCATTTCCTGCGAACCAGATGTAATTATTCCAGTTCATATTTGAAAGACTTCCTTCCTGCATCAGTCCTATACCAAGATAGATTACCGAATAAGTCAGAAAAACCATTAACACTGCAAAGAATAGCTTTGCCCTTCTGTAAACATTTGTAAGTGAGAAGATAGCTATTACCCCTGCTAAATAGCTTATAAATACGAATTCAAAAGAATTCGGGACTATAAAGCCGGCAAGCATTATTGCAACGAGATAGACAAAAAGTGCAAGCCTCGAATCATAAAATGTCCTGATAACAATAGGTATAAGAGCAAATGGTATAAGGAAGACAACATTGCCCGGCAAATAAACTACCAGTCGTGTAACAATAATAAACAAAAGCAAAACAAGTATTATAAAAAATGTCTTGCGTGTTGAACTCAGAACATCAAATCTGAAGTTATACATAAAAAGATATAGCGCAATATAACAGGCCGTTACCAGGATAAACCTGCCGAGCAGAATAAACCACTTATCATTCTTTCCCAGTCTTTTCTCATACTCGCTTCTGAGGGATTCAAGAACCATATATTTTTCGTCGTCAACAATCTCTCCTCTTGATATTATAAGCTCACCCTCCTGAACCAATCCCTTGCTGACACTTATCTCATCAATAAGGCCGTCTCTTATAATCGCAGAAGTGGAAGCATCATAAAACAGATTTGGTTTAATAAAATCATACAAAGCTACTCCTGATATAAAGTCGCTTAGCTTTTTTCCGGACGAAGAAGCAAAACGGTTTTCAAGTTCTGCTTTTTTCTCCTCGGCAAACTGATAAGCACTTTTCTGGACAAAAAGAGAACTGGTTTGTTTATGCTCGGCAATTCTCCTGTTCACAACAATGACTTCAGCAGGAAGTTTCTCCTTAGTGATCGTTTCGTTTGTTTCCAAAACTCCTCTTTGATACACTAAAGATAAAATGGAATTTAATTCTCTTTTAACTGAAACAAATCCCATAGGATCGAGCCGGCTTGATTTAGATTCGAAGTTCTTCAGCAGTTCATTAAGATAGATATCAAATTCCCGGATTTGCTCTTTCTCAACTTCAGGATCAAGTTTGAAATAAGGTGAGGAGTTTTTCAAGATACTATCCCGTTCATGGTCAATAATATAATCCGGTTTGAGAATGGCAAAGTCCCATGGTGCAATCAATGAAGAACTAAGCCATGGCTTGCCCTTCTGGAATTCGTACCTGAATTTGCCTTCGCGGGGAGATATTGCTACAACAATAAAAATGCTTGCAATAAACAGTATAAGGTGATAAAGATACTTCTTATTGGATTTGATCTCCGGGGGTTTTCTTGATTCGGCCATTATCTATAGTAATTGATTTACCTGATAATCAAAGGTAAAAATAGGGAAAATTATGATATCTTCTGAAAGGATATGTTAATAATCCTCTGTGGAACTCTGTTACTACTCTGTGGAACTCTGTGTAATAAAAAAACTTGCACAGAGAAGCACAGAGAACCACAGAGAGACACTGAGACTTATGACAATTTATTCGTAATTTTGAAGAAAATTTTAAAAATGGAAATATTAATATGCGAGAATGTCTTTGTTCCACTACGCTCAGGTCCTTCACACAAGTCTGAAATGCTTAGTCAGGTGCTCTTTGGTGAGAAATACCGGATAATTGATGAGGTAGGCCATTGGTACAAGATTGAAACGCTTTTTGATAATTATACAGGATGGATTGATATCAATCATTTACAAAACACACAAGATCACAATAACCTTGAGGGATATGTTCTGAACAGATCATTGACGTGTTTTAAAAATGATGAGACAAAGCTGGTACTGGAAGCAGGTTGCGAGATTTACAATTCGGATTTTGAAAAAAAACTGTTTTCAGTTGGTGAGAATAAATACTCGGTCCGCTCTGAGTTCAGTGCTTCATATATAAAAGTAAGTGAATCAATTTCTGACACTGCCATGAAATTCATAAACAGTCCCTATATCTGGGGGGGCAGGATACCATCCGGTATTGACTGTTCGGGATTTGTGCAGCTTGTCTATAAAGTCAGGGGTGTCAGGATTCCCCGCGACAGCTGGCAGCAGGCAGAGACTGGTGAAATCATCAGTTTCATTGAGGAAACCCGGCCCGGCGACCTTGTACTTTTTGATGATGAAAGAGG
>JGI11641J44799_10000516_pt1 | contig 11725 bp, 10 predicted proteins | sample WetSurSiteA1Bulk_FD_44799 | JGI IMG/M metagenome (IMG submission 44799) | reverse complement strand
CGTCAAAGCTATTGAGGTTTACGGTGAAATGCACCGCTACATTCCGCTCATTGCCAAAAAAGCCGGTTTCACGAAAATCAGCGAAAAGATCGTTCAACACCGCAAACGACAATACGGTACAACGAAGTTCGGATTTGAACGCTTCATCAACGGTTATCTTGACCTGTTGTCCATTTCTTTCATCTCGCGTTTTGGCCGGCGGCCCATGCATTTTTTCGGTACCCTCGGCACCCTGATGTTCATCATTGGTTTTGGGATGGCCTTGTACCTGGGGATCGACAAACTTGTCGCTGTTGCTAAGCATGTTCCTGCCAAACTGGTTACGCAAAGCCCTTATTTTTATATTGCCCTTACGGCTATGATCATAGGAGCACAGTTCTTTCTTGCAGGATTCCTTGGGGAACTGGTATCACGAACATCAGCCAGCAGAAATGAATACCATATTGAAAGGGAGATTTAGCAGCTAAAAGAGCAGGAGGAGAATAATAATCAAATCAGGATTCTTTTGTAATAGCTGGTTTCTCACTTTCTTTTTTGCTTCTAATAACAAATCTCATGAAGGCTGTCTTAAGCATTCCCAGGCCATATCCGATAAGCATGACGAACGCAGCATAAACACTAATAAATCCAATGATCAGGCTTCGGTTCAGGGCGGTTGCATCAATGAGAATGGCAGTCATATAAGCCAATACCGACGCGGACCAGAATACAAAAATGCTCCTGGAAAACATACTTGCACCAATACCTGCAAGAAGATAAAAAACAAACAGGGAGGGCAACATATGCACGGGTTTCAAGGCATTCCTCTGCCTGAGCTGTAAATCGATACGCCCACCTCCGAATGAAAATACCTGGCGGAAGAATTTATAAAAGGTCGATCGACGTTTATGGTATACATAGGCCGGCTCAATGAGTCCCACCCGGTAACCGGCCCTTTTTAGCCTCAGGCTGAGATCGATATCTTCTGATACCTGAAGGCCGCTGAATCCGTCCAACAGGTTGAAAACTTCCTTTCGGATGCCCATATTGAAGCTTCGCGGCTGATATTGCCCCAAATGACGCTTTTTTCCCCTGATACCGCCTGTTGTATAAAAAGATGTCATGGCGTAGCTGATCGCTTTCTGCATCGTGTTGAAATCCTCGCCTGCTTTATCGGGTCCGCCAAAAGCATCCAGCGGATCTGAAAGGAGATATTCATTTACCGTTTTAAAATAGTGCGGAGGAATGACACAGTCCGAATCAAAAAAAACAAGGTAATCACCTTTGGCATTCTCAACTCCCCAGTTTCGAGACTCGCTGATTCCCAGGCCCTTTCTATAAAGATATTTAAGGTTGAGTTTATGGCCGGTTGATTCCACGACATGTCTTACCGAATAATCAGGACTTCCGTCAGCAAGGATTACTTCAAAATTCTTGTATTCCTGATCAGCCAAACTGCCCAGCAGTTCCGTTACCTCATCTGGTCTTGAAAACGTTGGTACTATTATCGAATAAAACATTAGTTCCTCTGTTGATTACTGATTGCCGATACTGATTACCGATTACCGGATATCCGCACCCTGCTTCTGTTACCAATCGTCCCTACTTCACCCGCTCATCATATGTTTCACCCATCGAGCAGCCGCTTCCCCTGAGCTGTTTCATCATGACCTGCTTGATCGCATGAAAGATGATGATATGGATGTCTTCAGTGACTTCCATGTCCTGCACCGGCACATGTATGACATGATCGGCAATATCTTTGATTCTGCCACCCTTAAATCCGCAAAAAGCGACTGTAAAGGCTCCTCCAGACTTTGCGTATTCCATGGCCTTCACCACATTGACCGAATTGCCGCTTCCCGAGATGCCAATTACGACATCACCCCGTCGTAGAAAAGCTTTCAACTGCTCTATGAAGATCTCATTATAGGTCAGGTCATTGGAGATGGCCATCAACCCAGAAATATTGTCATTCAGGCACTGCACCCTGAAACGTTTATCCAGGCCATAGGATATCCCTTTCAGAAAGTCTCCGGTAACATGCGAAGCTGTTGCCGCGCTGCCCCCATTGCCAAAAATAAACACGGTACGCTCCTGTTCCCTGGCTTCCATCAGTACATTGACCAGTTTTGCAACTGCCTCTGTATCTACATGCTTCAAGGTATCTGAAACCCGTTCAAAATATTCTGAAAATTCAATATTCCTCATCTGCAAAATAGATTAGTTTTGATCCCTCACGTTCAAAATCAAAATCAAATGTTTCAAGCGGCTTTAATTCCTCTATAAGTCTTTGCTGATTTGCCTTGTCGCAATAGAAGAGCATAAAGCCCCCGCCTCCCGCACCGAGTAACTTACCGCCTCTTGCTCCTCCCCTGATACCTGCCTGATAGATCTGATCAATCTCGTTATTGGTGATCTGGGAGGCCAGCTTTTGCTTTAAGATCCAGTTTTCATGCAGTATTTTACCGAAATCATCCAGGTGGCCTGAATAAAGACAGTTGCGCAGGTCGGAAACAAGCATGACCATTGATCTCAGTATATCAAACTTCTCTTCACGGGACGCATTCCTCTTCTGCTCGGCAAGGATATCGGAGGCCTTGCGTTGATTGCCCACATAAAACATCAGCAGGTTCTCCTGCAATTCACGGTAAACATCGTTCTTCACAAACAGAGGTTCCACCCTTACCTCACCGTTCGGATGGAAATGAATGATATTCAAACCGCCAAATGCGGCGGCATACTGATCCTGCTTGCCGATAGGCTCGCCCAGGATGTCGATCTCGATCTCGCAGGCTTCGCGTGCCAGTTGTTCATGTGTAACATATTCCCGTTTAACGGCATGCAGACAATGCAGCAATCCAACGGTGAAAGAGGACGATGAACCCATGCCCGTACCGGATGGGATATCAGCAATGGAACTTATCTCTATCCCGCTTGTAACGCCCACCTTCCTCATGCTTTCACGAAGCAGGGGATGTTTGAGCTCATCAATATGGTTTACGGTTTCTGTCTCTGAATACTTCACCCTTAGCTGTCCCTGAAAAAAGAACCTGTGCGAAGAGATATACATGTATTTGTCGATGCTCGTGCTGAGGACTGCACCCGGGTGACGCGCGTAAAAAGGCTCCATGTCAGAGCCACCGCCAACGAAACTGATCCTGAAGGGAGTCCTGGTTATTATCATGTATGGGTCGGGTTAATGATCATGTCAGCTAAATTACTTTCTTTTTCTATGACTTGATATTCATCCATTTCTCTTTTTTCAACAAGGCTTTCGATTTCGCCGGCATACTTTCCTCTCCAGGTATAATAATCGTGGATCCGTCTTCTGAACGCAACAGCATCCAATTGTGTAAATAATTTCAACATGGCTGATTTTCGCACTATCTCAGAACTCAACGCAACAACCCCTTCGATAATAATGATCCGGGCACCTTCGGGATTATAGAACAGGGGAACCGGTTTGCGCTCAGGATGATTGGCATAGGTCGATCGTTCCAGCGCGTGTCCCGATATCAGCCGGATCATATCCTTTTCTATCGTTTTTAATTGGAACCTGTCATATACATCCATGGCAGCGCTTCTCTTGTCCTCAGGTAAGATCCAGTTATCCAGGGCCACCTGCAATACACTGATGCCCGCCTTAATAAAGGAAATCCGCAGGTAGGATGCCAAGGTGCTTTTGCCTGTCCGCGCATTACCCCCGATCAGGATCACCCAGGGCCTGCTGCCACGATAATCCTGATAAAGGCTGTTAATCTTTTCAAAACTTTCCCTAAGAGGATCATCAACAATGAAATCTACTGCTTCAGCCAGGTTGCTGAACATGTAATCGGGTAACAGTTTTGTTTTCCTAATGCCATAACCGGTCCGTACACCAATGGTGATGCATCCTGCATTGATCCCAGCCTGAATATCTCTTTCGGAGTCACCTATCATGTAAGACTTCCCCGTATCTATTCCGAATTTTGCAATGGCTTTCTGAAACATACCGGTTTTAGGCTTCCGGCAATCGCAATCGATTTTGTACGCCGGGTTTTCCTCAGGGAATCCTTTGTCGGGATGGTGCGGGCAGTAATAAATGGCATCAAGCCATGCGCCCTGTTCACCCAAAACGGTTTCCAGCTTTTTGTGGATGGTCTGCACATCCTCTTCGGTGCACAGATTCCTGGCAATAGCACTTTGATTGGTAACCACAACCGACAAATAGCCAGACTGGTTCAGCTTTCTGATGGCTGCCGGAACAAAATCCAGTATTTCGAGTTCTTCAGGATTGCTGATATAGCTGCGCTCTATATTTAGAACACCGTCACGATCAAGAAACACGGCTCTCTGCGGGTATTTGTAACTGCTGCGGAGGATTTTCCCACTTTCCAGGTCATGCTTTACCCTGTCAAGCCTGTCAGGAGTGCCCATATCCTTCAGATATTCCGAGGTTTGGTATCCGTACATGCGAACCTGCGAGAGAATAGCTGGAAAAACTTCCTTTCCAAAATCGGCTTTTTTTCCTTTTTCCAAAAATTTCAGGATCTCCGGGGACATCAGATAGGCCCCTGCGTTCACCAGATTATGATACCAGGCAGCTGATAAATGGGGTTTGGGGTAAAATGCAATCACCCTTCCTGCTTCACTGGTCTCTACAAGATCGCTGTCAAAGGGATGGTCATTGGGATGGAGAACAAGCGTACACTGACTGTCTTTTTCTTGGTGGAAATGTATAAACCTGTCCAGGTCCATGTTCATCATAACATCCCCGTACAACACCATAAAATCATCGGTCAGCAGATCCTCTATGGCTTTGATACCCCCTACGGTACCAAGGGGTTCAGTTTCCTCAAAATAGGATATCCGGGCGTGGAACCGGGAACCATCACCGAAATAATTGATCACCGGATCCTTCAGGTAGTTCACCAGGAGGATGATATCGCAGATGCCAAAGCTTACCAGAAGATCGACCTGATGATGCAGCAAAGGCCTGTCCCCGATGGTTATCATGGGTTTTGGGACTTCAACGGTGAGTTCACCCAGTCGTATTCCCCTTCCGCCGGCCAGAATAACAGCTTTCATTTGCAAAAACATTCGTCCATGCAAAAGAAGGCTTTTTTGCATAAATAATTACAATCTCCCGGCAATAATTTAAAAACCGCTCCTCCGCATCAGGGTGATACTTCCTAATAGGATTTCACATGCACACTCTTTACCGCCCTCCCCGAGGGATCGTTCTGGTTCCTGAAAGATTCGTCCCAGGCAAGCGCTTCGGCTGTGCTGCAAGCGACTGATGGTACCGACGGGACACACAGTGCAGCAGTATCTGAAGGGAAATGCTCACTGAAAATGGTCCGGTAGTAATATTCTTCCTTGTTCCTGGGTGTGTTTACCGGGAATCGGTACCCGGCATTGGCCAGCATTTCATCGGTAACGTTGTTGGCAGTGACCTCCTTCAGGGTATCGATCCAGTTGTACCCGACACCATCAGAGAATTGTTCTTTTTGTCGCCAGGCCACACTTTCCGGCAGATAGTCTTCAAATGCCTTGCGCAATATCCATTTTTCCATCTTGCCGTTTTTGGCCATCTTATCCTCAGGATTCAGCCGCATGGCAACATCCAGGAACTCTTTGTCGAGAAACGGAACGCGGCCTTCCACACCCCAAGCCGCCAGGGATTTATTGGCCCTGAGGCAGTCATACAAGTGCAATTTGCTCAGTTTGCGGTTAGTCTCTTCGTGAAATTCCCTGGCATTGGGAGCCTTGTGAAAATACAGATAACCACCAAATACTTCATCAGCCCCTTCTCCCGAAAGAACCATTTTAACTCCCATGGACTTGATCACACGTGCCATCAGATACATGGGTGTAGAGGCCCTCACTGTCGTAACATCATAGGTTTCGAGAAAGTATATGACATCACGGATGGCATCCAAACCTTCCTGCACTGTGAAATGTATTTCATGATGAACGGTACCTATATGATCCGCAACCTTTTGTGCGGCTGCCAAATCGGGGGAACCTTCAAGTCCAACTGCAAATGAATGTAACTGCGGCCACCAGGCTTCTTTTTCATCATCGGTTTCAATGCGGTACGCGGCAAATTTCCTTGCTATTGCCGAGATAATGGAACTATCGAGCCCTCCGGACAAAAGAACTCCATAGGGAACATCGGACATAAGTTGCCGGTGAACGGCATTTTCGAGAGCCTTGCGCAACTCAGCAGTATCGCTGGTATTTTCTTTCACAGCATCGTAGGTTGTCCAGTCCCGGCCATACCACTTTCTCAATTCACCTTCCCCACTGTAAAAATAATGACCGGGAGGAAACACCTCGATTTTCATGCAAATGCCTTCCAATGCCTTGAGTTCAGATGAAAAGTAAAAGTTACCGAAAGCGTCCCGCCCCGTGTAAAGGGGAATTATGCCCATGTGGTCACGGGCAGCCAGGAAGCAATCCTTTTCCTCATCGTAGAGTACAAAGGCAAAAATGCCATTCAGGTCTTCCAGAAAGTCTTTCCCTTTGTCCTGGTACAAGGCAAGAATTACCTCGCAATCCGACTGGGTCATGAACTGGTATTTATCCTTGTATCGGGCACGTATTTCGCGGTGATTGTATATTTCCCCGTTCACACCCAGGATTAGTTTCCTGTCTTTGCTGAACAACGGCTGTTTCCCTGATTGCGGATCAACTATCGACAAGCGTTCATGAGCTATAATGGCCTTTTCACCACAGTATATACCGGACCAGTCGGGCCCTCTGTGCCTGAGTTTTTTTGACATTTCCAGGACCTGGGGTCTGAGTTCCTGTGCAGTCAACTTCAGATCAAATACTCCAACTATCCCACACATTGTAACAAAAATATTCGTTATTATTAATAATTTAAATTATTTATATAAATACGACGTAAAATTATAACAAATATTTTACTTTTTGTGTCATTTCGTTATCTTATTTATTGAATTGCTAAAATATAACCAGGATACCTTTCGATGAATAAAAAAAGCGTGAAGTTTTCTCCACGCTTTCGTTGTATTTACTGTTTTCAGCCGAAATCAGCCTACTGACATTTCAAATTGGTTCGCTGTGCTTTGGCTGCCTCCACAAACGGTCCGTACATGGCGTTTTTGTATGCCTCGCAGGCATCTGCATTCTTACCCAGTTTAAACTGTGCCTCGGCTATTTCAAAATAGAACTTGGCTTTTTCCTCAGGAGTACCGGTTTCAAGTGCGAGTCCCTTCTGTGCACTTTCAACAGCGAGGGTGTATTTCTTCTGTTTGTTGTAAACACTGGCATATTGATAATATACATTCTTATCTGCTCCGTACTTTGAAGCTGTGTTTAACAAAGTAACAGCATCGGTAAGCTTATTGGCCTGATTTGCCTTACTCCCGGCAACCCGGAAATAATCCCGTGCAATTTTACTGGCTTTTTGAACACTCACAGTATCACCGGTTGATGTTACCTTTTGAATGTAAAGGTCAATGGTCTCTCCGAATTTGGGACCATTATCCATTGCTTTATAGATCAACGCCTTGTTATAGATGGTGGGGATATGATCGGGATTAATCATTAAAACGCTGTCATAGGCCTGGATCGCTTTTGCATTTTCCTTGCTGCTGACAAAACCGGAAGCCATTGTGGAATATGCCTGAATCATGATCTTCTGGGTGCTTTCCTTGGTTTTTGTATCTCCATATTTTTCGGCAATTTCCAGGGTTTTTTTCGAAGCCTTGAGTGATTCATTGATATTTTTATCAATGGTCAACAGATCAAACGCTTTCTGGAAATATAAATCAGGCAGAACCTTGATGGCCTTAGCCTTGATATCATTGGCTGAATCTCCGATCTGTTCACAGATTTTTATACAGTTCTCAAACGTTTCAATTGCCCGTACATCGTTGGCCTTCATCAACTCCACGCCTTCATTGAATACCTTAATGGCATCATTTTTCTCCTGAGCAAGCAGGCCTGTAAAGAGGCCTGTAAATACCACAACGAGTCCTGCAATTCTTTTAATATACTCCAGTTTCATATAATTTCAGATTAAAAGTTTATATTAAAGGTATTTGTCTATTTGGCGTAAATATATAAATTTTCATGAACTATCATCATTACTTAAACCCCATAGAAAGTATTTTGTTTAAACAGTCCTTATAGATTATTGCTGACCAGCCTGTTTCTTTAATAATCCCATGACATGCCTGTCAATAGGAAAACTCAGTTCCTCTGTCTGAAAGGCTGCAATATTGACCCACCGGAACGACTGACTTCCATTCACCATTTTCGGAAAATCGAAAGGTTTCAGTGAAATTTTAAAACGCGGTTCTTCCGGAAATCTTATCCTGTAATAAATGCTGATCAATTGATGATCTTCAAAGAACAGAGCACGCTGAAAGAACCCGGTGGTATAAAAATGATCGATTATCTCAATCTGCTGCCCGAATTCTTCCATGCCTTCACGCATCATGCATTCTTCAGGTCCTTCCCCAAAATGCAAACCGCCTCCCGGGAATTTGGTCATCTTCCTGTTGAGCATGAATTCATCAGACAGCAAGATCTGTGTCATCTCATGGATGAGCAACCCATAAACTCTGATATTAAATTGCTTTATTTCAGGCAAGTCCATTACAAGATAATTTCTTCACGAATATAATCCATTATCTTTTTGGTTTCATCTGGCCGGAACCAGCGAATAGCTGGATCTCTTCGAAACCACGTCAATTGTCTGCGGGCGTACTGCCGTGTATGCCCTTTGATCTTGTCAATTGCCTCATTGAGTGTGCATTTACCTTCAAAGAATGAAAAAAGTTCTTTATAGCCCACTGTATTCAGTGCATTCAGTTGGCGAAACCCGAACAGGCCACTGGCTTCCTGCAGGAGTCCTGCCGACACCATTGAATCCACCCTGGCATTGATCCTCCTGTGAAGATCCTGGCGGGGGAGATCCAGGCCTATCTTCAGAAGTGAAAAATTCCGTGCTTTGGCTTTGCCTGTGAGAAAGGATGAATAAGGCCTCCCAGTCTGTTCCCGGATTTCAAGCGCCTTTAAAATACGCGTGGGATTGTTGAGATCAACCCTGGAATAATATTCTGGATCTGAAACCAGCAGTCTAGACTGAATGCCCGGAAGCCCGATCAGTTCAAATTCTTTACGGACCTGCTTACGGACAGCCGGATCAACGGTCGGAATTTCATCAATTCCAAGACACACGGCATCAATGTACATGCCGCTTCCCCCTGCCATAACAACTGTGTCGTGACCAGCAAACAGCTGATCGAGCAGTTCAATGGCTTCCCCTTCGAACAGACTGGCACTATAATATTCATGGATTGATTTGTGACCGACAAAATAATGCGGTACTTCTGCCAGCTGATCACTTGTTGGGATGGCCGTACCTATAACCATTTCACGATAAACCTGTCGAGAATCGGCGTTGATAATGACTGTGTGGAACTGTTTAGCCAGCTGTATGGCGAGGCTTGTTTTCCCCACAGCTGTAGGTCCCGTTACAATTATCAGGTATTTTACGGCCATTTTCCCAGCCTCAGATTGAACCCTTATTAGGCCAGTTTTTGTTTTCGAAGCAGGATCAACATAAAAACCAGGCCTATCGCAAAGAAGGTTGAAATGGCCAGGACGGAATAACGCATACTACCGGTAATGGCTTCAATAATTCCGAAGCTGAAGGTTCCCCCTACCGTTGCAAATTTTTCCATCACATCATAAAAGCTGAAAAATGAGGTATGGTCACGTGTTTCGGGAAGCATTTTCGAATAGGTGGACCTTGCGAGGGCCTGTGTACCCCCCATGACAACTCCCACAAAACAGGCCACAATGATAAACTGCACAGCTGTATGAATAAAGAATACAGCCACAATAACCAGAATCCATACGAAGATGGATAATATCAGGCTCCTGATATTCCCGAACCTGGCTGATAACCTGGCAAACAACCACGCACCGAACATACCGATCAGTTGAATCAGTAAAATGGTGGGTATTAGCACATTGTCACTTAACCCAAGCTCTTTGGTACCATAAGTGGCCGCCATAAACATAACAGTCAGCAATCCCATGGTCATAAAGAAGAAACCTGCCAGATATATTTTCAACTGATTCATCTGCCTTACCTGGTTGAACACTTTCCGAAGTTCGGAATAGCCCTTCAGGATCGGGTTTTCGCCCTTCACCCGCTTGCCGAAGGTATACTTTGGCAGTCGTCGGAATGTAATTTGAGAGAACCCTATCCACCACAGAAATACCGTAAAAAAAGCCAGCCTTGGGGCAAATGTATCATCGGTAATCCCGAAAAATCCTGGGAAAAGAACAAAGACCAGGTTGAATATCAACAAGACAACTCCTCCCAGATAACCCATGGAATATCCCCTGGCACTGATCCTGTCCTGGTCCTCAGGTTCTGCAATTACAGGAAGAAATGAGTTATAAAAAACCAGACTTCCGCCATAGCCAATGGTGGCCATAGTGAATGCAATCAGCCCAAGTTCAACAGTATTCTTATTAAAGAAGAAAAGAACCCCGCAGGAAAGAGCGCCAATCCATGTAAAAACTTTCATAAATGTTTTCCTGCGGCCCGTATAATCGGCGATAGAGGAAAACAAAGGTGAAAAAAGCGCTACAACGAGATAGGATATGGCGATCGACCAAGAATAGAGGACCGTGTTGATGGCTTTGATCCCAAAAAAGGTGATGGTGAAATCATCCCCGTGCCGGGTTATTGCATTGTAATAAATCGGAAAGATCGTGGAACCGATTGTCAGCTGGTACACTGAATTGGACCAGTCATACATCACCCATCCCCTGATTGTTTTTTTATCACCCTTTGGGATGGGCCGGAGTTCGGAAAGTCTTTTCAAATTGGCTTGGCTGTTTATCAATACTTATACTAAGATACAAAAACTTTAATAAGAATGAAATTAAGTGCCTTATTTGTCACACAGCGCATGGCAAAGGATGTTATGAACAAGGGTACTTCGCCATTTCGAAGCAAACAGGAAAGACAGCCTTATTTCTGCGTTTGCCGGATAAGGTTCAATGCCGATCCTGCCCTGAACCAGGCTATCTGGTGCTCATTGTAAGTATGGTTCACAAATATCCTGTCCACTTTTCCGTCTGCATGACGAAGGCTGACGGCCAGCGGTTTTCCGGAGGCAAAAGAAGCCAGACCAATAATATCGATGAGGTCGTCCTCACGGATCTTTTCATAATCGGCTTTTTCAGAAAAGGTGAGGGCCAGCATTCCCTGCTTCTTCAGGTTGGCCTCATGTATTCGTGCAAAGGAACGCACCAGGACAGCCTTTACACCCAGGTGCCTTGGCTCCATGGCGGCGTGCTCACGTGAGGAACCTTCACCGTAATTTTCGTCACCCACCACAATGGTTCCAACACCCTGTGATTTGTACAGTCTGGCCACCTTTGGTACTTCGTCGTACTGGCCCGTAAGATGATTTTTTACGGAATTAGTCCTGTCATTGAAGTAATTCACAGCACCAATGAGCATATTGTTGGAAATATTGTCGAGATGTCCCCGGTATTTAAGCCAGGGACCGGCCATTGAAATATGATCGGTAGTACATTTGCCCCTGGCCTTGATTAATAAGCGTAACCCTGTATAATCAGCGCCGTTCCAAGGTTCAAATGGCGTCAGTAATTGCAGTCTGTCGCTCTTTTCACTGACCAATACCTGTATACTACTTCCATCCTCAGCCGGTGCCTGGTATCCGCTATCTGTCACCTC
>JGI11641J44799_10000515_pt1 | contig 11726 bp, 6 predicted proteins | sample WetSurSiteA1Bulk_FD_44799 | JGI IMG/M metagenome (IMG submission 44799) | reverse complement strand
TGCCAAAATAATTGATGGCATGGCTGGCGCTGATCAATCAGCCATTTCAGGAGAGTCAATGCTCATCAGCAAAAAAGAAGGGGATATGCTGTTCTCCGGATCCGTAATAAAAAATGGAGAATGCAATGCGGTGGTAACAGCAACAGGCGTTAATACTTTTTTTGGCAAGACTATCCAATTGGTTCAAATGGCAAAACCACGCCTTCACATGGAAGAAGTTGTAGCCAATATTGTGAAAATACTGTTTGCAATTGTGCTGGTATTTGTCGGTATAACTATTGCATTTTCTTTGTTGAGAGGTGGCACTTTTTTATCCATGCTTCCTTTAGTGCTCATTTTATTGGTAACGGCGGTTCCGGTGGCATTGCCTGCCATGTTTACGGTAAGTATGGCAAAAGGTTCACAGGAGTTAGCTGCCAAAGGCATCCTGGTGAGTCGTTTAAGTGCCACTGAAGATGCAGCAACACTCACTACCCTGTGTATTGACAAAACAGGAACCCTTACGCAAAATAGGTTGTTCATACATGATATTGAAACTGCTGAGAATTTTACAGCTGACGATGTTTTACGCTATGGCTTACTGGCTTCCGTAATTGCTAATAACGACCCTGTAGATATGGCCTTTCTGCAAAAGGTGACAGAGAACAGGACAGATACTTCAGGTTATCGGCAGATTTCTTTCACTCCCTTTTCTGCTGCGGCCAAAAGAACCGAAGCCATAGTTCAAAAAAATGATAAACAATTTAAGGTAATGAAGGGTGCATATAATACTATTAAAGATGTATGCAACCTTCAACAATCAAAACTTGATAAAACTGTTGATGCCTGGGCTGCAAAAGGATTCAAAACAATGGCAGTTGCTGTCCAGAGAGATGATGTGATAACACTGGCAGGAATTGTGGCACTCGTTGACCCTCCACTCTCTGATTCTGGAAAGATGATAACAGAGTTAAAAGAATTGGGTGTGACAGTAAAAATGCTTACAGGCGATGCGCTGCCGATTGCAAGGGAGATTGGAACGCAGGTAGGCGTGGGAGATGACATTGTTGCCGCCGGTTTATTACGGGAACATGCAGCAGCCAGCGATAGTTATTCCACCATTATTTCACACAATGGATTTGCGGAAGTTTTGCCCCAGGATAAATTTACCATCGTAAAAACCTTGCAGCAACATCAGGAAATTACAGGTATGACAGGTGACGGCGTTAACGATGCACCGGCTTTAAAACAAGCTGAAGTGGGCATTGCCGTTAAATCAGCTACCGATGCAGCCAAACAAGCCGCAAGTGTAATTTTACTGCATGAAGGATTGGAGAGCATCATTAAACTGATAACTGTTGGTCGAACCATACATCATCGAATAACCAATTGGGTAATCAGTAAAATTTCAAAAACATTATTTACCGTGGTTTTTGTATGTGGCGCTTATTTTATTACAGGGCAGTTCGTGGTAAGTGCTTTTGATATGGTACTCCTGTTGTTTATTATTGATTTCGTAACATTAACCTTGTCTACAGACATTGTCATCTGGTCAAAAAAACCTGAAAGCTGGAATATTAAACCGATGATAAAAAGGGGATTTCTTTTAGGGTTATTTTTGATTGCTGAGGCTTTAATATGGTTATTTATCGGGAAGAAATATTTTGAAATTACCGACATTGATCAGTTGCATACATTAGGATTTGCCACCCTGTTTTTTGCCAGCATATTCAATATATTTGTTATACGCACACCGACCCGTTTTTACAGACAACCTATAAGTAAAAGCTTGCTTTTAGCAATTATAGCTGATGTTATACTGGCGTGCATTATAATATCACTTGGGTTACCGGGCTTTAAAGCTTTGCCTGTAATTGTAACTTTCAGCAGTTTAATTTATTTTGCCTTTTGCAGTTTAATTATCAACGACTGGGTTAAGGGGAAACCGCATTCTTGATACATATTTGTCAAATCATATTTTTATTAAAACATTAAAACAGGTAGAGACGTTGCATGCAACGTCTCTACCTGTTTATACCAAATGACCTTGTTAGCCGAGGGTTATTTTTTACCCGGTAACGGGGCAATACCTGCCATGTCACCTATCACATTCACCAGGTCACTGCCGGTCGGAACGACGATCTTGGTATTTGACTGCAGCGATGTCTCCAGCGCCTGTAACTTTCTTAATATCTGAGCGTTACCTATAAAATACTTTTCAGCAGACTCATTCACCAGCCTGATGAATTCAGCCTCGCCCTCTGCCTGCAGTATCTTCGCCTGCTTGGCTCCCTCAGCCTCCTTGATCTTCGCCCTCTTCACGCCGTCAGCCACAGTCTCGGTGGCGGAAGCCATATCTATGGCAGCTATCTTCTCATTCTCGGCCTTGACAACCTTGTTCATCGTCTCCTGCACATCCTTCGGCGGATCAATCTGTTTTAACTCAGTACGTACGATCTCAATTCCCCAGCCTTTGGTCTCAGTGTGCAGAGTATTGTAAAGCTCGGCGTTGATCTTGCCACGCTCGCTGTTAGCTGACTTCAGCGTCATCGTACCTATGATGTTACGAAGGGTGGTACGTGCAAGGTTGACGATCTGATATTTGAAGTTGGCTACATTGTATATCGAGCCCTTGACGCTTTCTTCATCAGCCTTAACCCTGAAATATACCTGGGCATCGACACTGGCATTCAGGTTGTCGTTTGTGATGATCTCCTGCGGCTCCGCATCAACCATTTGTTCAGTTACATTCACCTGGTACATTTTATCAATCATTGGAATGATCCAGTGGAACCCGGGGTTAGCAAAATGATGATACTTTCCGAGCCTCTCAATAAGGGCACGGTGTGTGGGCCTAACAATCCTGATCCCCCACAGGAAGATTAGAAAAACCAGAAATCCGATAATAAAATAAATCATGGCATAAGTCCTTTCTTTGGTTAAATAATTAACCACTAAGGTACTAAAAAGAAAGGACTTTTTTGCAGCAATGCAGTTGAATGGTACATAATTTTTGTGCTTACTGTATTATCACGCCATATTTTATGATAACGATGATTACAGTGGTTCAGGCCGGGTAAAAAGATTCAAGATCTCATTTATCTGCGACTGGGATCTTACGCTGTAACGCGCATTTGAAAGNCTGGGGCCTACTTTTATAGTGCATCCATAATCCGGGATTACCTTAAAAAGGTCTTCATCCGTATTGTCGTCGCCAAGTGCAATAATGAAATCATAACTCCCTTCGCTTATCATGGCGGAGGCAACTGTCCCCTTATCATAGAGGATGCTTTTTATTTCAAGCACCTTTTTCCCTTCAAGGGCGCGGAGTTTCGGATCGCTCTTGAGTATCTCCGACAGATCATCTTTAAGCTCATGAATTCTTAGTGTGGCATATTCCTCTTCAGCATTCCGGTAGTGCCATACAACAGATGCTTGTTTTTCCTCCACCATTGACCCCGGGCATCTGTCAGCATAATCATCCAACACAGGCTTGATCTTTTCTTTCCATGAAAGATCGATATCCATATAATTCTTCCAGTCAGCTTTGGGACGTTTGATTAAATATCCATGCTCTGCCACAAGGACTGCATCTATATCGTTAAACTGTTCTTCCAGGAATTCCTTTCTTCTTCCGCTGATAACAACCACTGTGTTTCTCTTGTCTGCAATTATTGCCCTTAACCTATCCTTGGTACTTTCGTCTAAAACTGCCATTTCCGGGAGCCTGGCAATTGGGGTAAGTGTCCCGTCATAATCCAGGAAGAAAAGACGTTTATCGGCCTTCTTGTATTTGTCCCTGAGGTCATTCATGGCGTAGCTGTCCATAAATTTCACCTGCATATTCATCTGATCTTTATTCACCTCATCAACACGGTTAAAGAAATCCGTTGTCCAGGTAAATACATTGTAGCGGCTTAACCTGTTCTGCATTTTGGTAATCCTGCTTTTCTTCTCCTCGTCAGGCATACTGAGTGCCCTGTTTATTGCATCAGCCGTTTCATCCGTATCGGTCGGATTTATCAGTATTGATTCATTCAGCTCAACAGATGCACCGGCGAGTTCACTTAAGACCAGCATTCCATAATGCCTGGTCTGACATGCCACATATTCCTTCGACACCAGATTCATTCCATCACGCAGAGGAGTAATAAGTCCCACATCACTGAGATTATATATTGCAACAAGCTCATTAAACGGGATCGATTTATACTGATAGATCAGGGGTCTCCATCCCAGCGTACTGTATTTCCCGTTTATCCTTCCGACAGTTGCTTCGATCTCTTTTTTGAGTTCACGGTAAGCTTCTATGTTATCTCTTGAAGGAATGACTACCATGTTAAAAACAACCTTATGATGCCAGACCGGGTATTTGTCGAGAAAATATTCAAATGCCTTTAGTCTCTGGAGGAAGCCCTTGGAATAATCAAGCCTGTCGATTGAGAATATCAGTTTTTTGTCAGATAGCTCCTTTCGAAGTTTATCTTTCTGGATATTAGTTTTCTGAGAATGACAGGCTTCATGGAATTTATTGAAATCTATACCAATAGGGAATGCGTCTGCCTTGCACAAACGATCTTCAACAGAAATATAATTCTGTTCTACTTTGTACCCGAGTGTACGCCTTACAGATTTAATAAAATTCTGATTATAATCATTGGTATGAAATCCTACCACATCAGCACCAGTCATTCCTGAAAGGATGATCTCGCGCCATTTCCTGGGGAGCAATCTGAACAACTCAAAAGAGGGGAAAGGGATATGCAGAAAAAAACCGATATTTATATCAGGAAAAACCTTTCTTATCAGTCCGGGGAGCAGGAAAAGCTGGTAATCGTGCACCCAAACAAAGTCACCCGGGCTTATCAGGCCCTGTAATTTTTTAAGAAACAATTCATTGGCAGCAACGTACGCATCAAAGTAGCTCTTGTCATAAACAGTCCGTGAAGGGAAATAATGAAACAACGGCCATATTGTATCATTGCAAAAACCTCCGTAAAACTTATCATTGATTTTACGGGGTATCTCAACCGGACAGAGTTTAAACCCTGGCCTGACATTTATATCTCTCAGTTCCTTTTCTCCGGTCCCGGCCCAGAGTATCTCCGTTGTGGTCCCGCCTCTGGAATGCATCCTCTCAGAAAGCGAGAGTATGGCAGATACCAACCCTCCTGAATTCTGCACGGCATGCGACTCATCCTTTTTTCTGACGAGTTTGAACGGCAGCCGGTATGCAACAATTATTATTCTCTTGAAATTATACTGATCAAAATTTTTCATGAATTACATAAATATCGGTTTATCAATTTTTGTAGATAATCTGTAAACTGCATTCACTAGTCCCACATGACTGTAGGTCTGGGGGAAATTACCCCACTGGCCGGCTTTTTCATCGGCATCTTCGCTGAATAGACCCAGATGATTTGCACTTTTAATCAGTGTCTCTATCACTCTGAATGCTTTGTCTGTCATTCCTGTCACAGCGAGTGCTTCTGCATACCAGAAGCCGCAAATAATAAATGTGTGATGTGCATTGCCCAGATCATCGCTTTTATATCTCAGGAAGACATTCTGATTTTTGAACAGATCCCTCTCAATGGCTTTAAGATGCTGGAGCGTCTTGCCTGCGTCAGGGTTGAGATAATTCATTGTGATAAGCTGAAGATTACCGGCATCCATATTCAGACTGCCTACAGACTGCATATACGCCTTTTTAACAGGATTATAGCAATTCTCAATATACTGTTCGGATTTCAGCATGAGTGAAGTTGCTTTTTCCGTTATCTCTTTCTTCCCGGTCTCTTTGCCTATCCTGGCTGCAGCTTTACAGCCTGCCCAGTGAAAAAGATATGTATAACAATTATGTTGGTTTGTGATCCCGAACTCCCATGGCCCGGAATCCGGTATGTCAATGTTTTCCTCAATGCGGTCAAGTAGCCATTCGGTGATGTATTCAGACTTATGCATGTCAATATAATTTAGCCTTTTGTCTATAAAAAGGGGCAAAAGACTGACAAGTATTTGTCCATACACATCATTCTGTTTCTGATAAGTGGCATTATTTCCAATTCTTACCGGTTTGTTCTTTAAATATCCCTCCAGAAGCAGGACTTTTTCATCAGGGACTTTTTCGCCGGTAATTGTGTAGAGCGGTTTAATGAGATTTTTTTCATTCAATATCAGGTTCTGGATGAAATCAAAATACTTTTCAAGTTCTTCAAAATGGCCGATATTGTTAAATGCGGTGAGAGTATAGTAGGTGTCTCTCATCCAGCAATACCTGTAATCCCAGTTACGATGCTCCTGGTCAATCTCTGGCAGGCTTGTTGATCCTGATGCTATTACTGCACCGGTATCTTCGTACTGATGAAGCTTAAGCACAAGAGCTGACCTGATAACTTCATCCTGGTAAAGATATGGTATTGAGGTTGACTTCACCCAACTGACCCAGTAGTTATTTGTCCTGGTCAGGAACTGTTCCGCTGTTTCTTCCAGAGGCGCCTCCAGCGGTACTCCATAACTGAAAACAATGTAATGAGTTTCATTGAGAAGGAAAGGCTTCTGGCCTAATATATAATTCAGGGGGATATCCGATGTCAGTCTTACCTGGCTGCTGAGATTCAGATATCGGATATGATTGCTGCCCAATACAATCTCCGGAATGATTTTGCCATAATTGTCAACCGGATTACATTTAACAACGATATACGGGTCACCCTCAAGGAGTTCAACCTTCCTGAAAAGCATGAGGGGTTTGAAGTACCTGTCATACTGCCTGAAACGAGGTGCAAAATCAATGACTCTGTACCTGCCTTCAGGCATCTCAAATTCAGTTGCCAGTACATTTGTATTCTTCAGGTAATATTGCCGTGACTTATACTGCTTGTTCTGAGGCTTTATGCTGAATTCGCCTCCTTTCTTCCTGTCAAGCAGAGAACCGAAAATGAAGCTGCTGTCGAACCTGGGCATGCAAAGCCAGTTCACATTAGCATCTATATCTATATATGCCAGGTACGAACAATTACCTATAACTCCAAAATTGTATCTGTTCATTTTATCTCGCATTTTGGTCTATGACCTGGTGAACAACTCTCTGGGGTAAAGGAATTACGATACCTTCTTTGTTAAACGCAATTTTCAGGCGCTTGCGCAATTCACCCGTCACTTCCCACTGTTTCAAAGGCTTGGTATCACCGAGAATCTTCACTACCATAGATGAATCGGCAAAATCATTAACCCTCAGAAACTGCGGCGGGCTTATTATTGAATCTTTAAAGAGAGGGTCTTCTGCAAGTTCGTTGCCAGTTCTGTTAATGACATTAATAACATGTTCAAGATCAGAGTTGTATGAGACTCCGATATCCAGATTAACCCTGGCAAATTCCTTTGACATATTGGACACTAGTGTTATTGAACCATGTGGTATGTAATGCAAAACCCCATCGATATCTCTTAGTGCGGTTTTCCTTAAACTAATGTCCTGCACCAGCCCGCTGGTGCCGTTTATGCTTACAACATCCCCGATCCTGTACTGATTCTCAAGTATCAGGAACAGGCCGGTAATAATATCCTTGATGAGATATTGTCCGCCAAAACCCACAGCTAATCCCACGATCCCGGCACTTGCCAGTATCGGACCGATTTTGAGCCCGGCTTCCTGAAGTATCATAATGGCGGCCAGGCTGATAAAAACTATCCTTGTCGCACCCGTGAAGATCCTTATAAGTGTATCTTCGCGTTTCTTTTCCGCATCTTCTGTCATAGTGCTGTCACGCACAACCGCAATTCTTACAGTCTTGATGATTATTCTGCTTATCATCTTGTTTAGCAACCATGTACCAAATGCGATTAATAATATTTTTAATCCATGATCTAAAAGCCAAGGACCAACTTTTTCAAGCCAGTTTTTAAATGTTTCTTCCATCTCCTGTATTTTTATGTACAACCCGAATAACCAAATTTTAAAGCTATTCCCTGTTTTAATGTCTTCAGTAAATAAATTTACCTGTGTCGTCCTATCCAGGTAAAATCAGGTTCTGCCAAACAATCATGCAGTTTACATCAGAAAACCTATATCCGGAACCGGTTTGAATTGCAATATAATATAAAAGCAGCAGACTGCCAATTCAGCATCCACCTCAAAGCGGCATTATGCTAAATATCATTATAACATCTTTAAAGCAATGCCTTCAATTACCTCCCTGAAGGAGCCCCGAGTTATCTTAATATTAATTAAATTTCAATTCTCATTTTATCTAAGCATTTCTGACATGAAAAGGCATAAGCCAAAGCTTAGTTACAGGGAGAGGGTTTACAGGTGGTTCTTTGCTGCCAGTGATACCTACAGGGTCTTTGTTAAATGGGTTAACGGCTTATGTCGCTTTTTCTTCCTCACCGGGTTGATAATTTTTATTCTGTGTTTGCTTTTCTATATCGGATTCGAATACTCTCAGCAAACATCAGAAGGATTGCTTGTAGCATTCCGCGCTTTGTTTCTTGTTCTGTTCCTCTCTAAGTATATACCGGAAATATTGCAGCCAAAAAAGGCAAAAGTAATATCATGGATATTCAAAATAGTCATTTTCATTTATTCTCTCGGCGTCTTAGTAGCAAATTATACAGTTGTATCTCATGAGAGGTTATTCTGGGAGCCATTCAGCGGAGGGACGCCGATAATTATTGCAATGCTCTTAATAAGTATCTCTGCTTTGTCTGAGCTCCTCAAGCTTATGAGCACTGTCAGGATCTCACCGGCATTGATCTTTTCTTCAGGCTTTTTGATTATGATACTAATTGGATCAGGACTCCTGTTACTTCCCAAAACCCATTCAGGACAACTTACATTTCTCAATTCATTATTCACATCGGTAAGCGCAGTATGTGTCACTGGTCTTACCGTGGTAAACACTGCAACTGCTTTTACGGACCTGGGAAAGATAATAATTCTGTGCCTCATTCAGATTGGCGGACTGGGTATAATGACATTCACCGGCTTCTTTGGCTATATTTTTACGACCTCCGGTACATCATTGAGTGACAGGTTGTTATTAAAGGAGCTGTTTTCTGCTGAATCTCTGAATAATTTATTCAGCCTGCTGCTTAAGATCATCCTGCTGACCTTTTTCACTGAAATTGCCGGAGCATTGATTATATATTCCAGTCTTGACTGGCAAGTGAGCAATAAAATTATGTTCTCCGCCTTTCATGCTGTCTCAGCCTTTTGCAATGCAGGATTCTCTGTCTTGCCTGAAGGATTATATTCTCAGGCTGTCAGATCAAATTACGCTGTGCAGATTACTGTCGCCTTGCTAGTGATACTCGGCGGAATAGGATTCCCTGTCCTTGTAGGAGTTTATTCATCAGTAAAAAATGCAATAATCATCCTTATAAAGAAGGTAATGCGAAGCAGTTTGCCCGTCATGTCTGGCAAAAAAAATATCCCGACACGCATCGTTTTAATTACCACAATCATATTGCTGTTCGCGGGCACGGGATTGTATTATTTCTTCGAGAATGCTCAGAGTATGAATGGTATGAGCGACGCCAGGAAAATAATTACTTCATTCTTCGGAAGCGTAAGTGCAAGAACTGCAGGATTTAATGTAGTGGACATCTCGGCATGGAGTTATCCGACTGTCTTCCTGATGATGATATTAATGTGGATCGGTGCCTCACCTGGTTCAACCGGGGGCGGTATCAAGACTACCACCTTTGCCCTGGCAATCAGATCTGCATGGAACAGCATAAGGGGAAAAGATCAGCTTAAACTGGGTAACAGGGAAATAGGCTCGAGAACTCTAATAAGGATATTATCCATAATAATCCTGTCAATAATCTTAATTACCACCGGCTTCTTTTCACTTCTTATTTCAGAACCGGGAAAGAATCCGGTACACCTTTTATTCGAGTGTGTCTCGGCGTTCGGAACTGTAGGACTTAGTCTTGCGGATACTGCAACTTTTAGTAAGGCAGGTAAAATAATAATAATGATCTTAATGTTCATCGGCCGTATAGGACCTTTAACTTTGTTCACCGGATTTATGCTCTCAAATCGCAGAAGATATTACAAGTACCCTGAATTGGACATCATAATTAATTAACCCCGGAAAACTGAAAACACAATGAAATACATAATTATCGGATTGGGAAGATTTGGCTCAAAACTGGCTTCCGATCTCACTCAATTGGGTCATGAAGTTATCGGTATTGACAATCATGAAGAAAGACTTGAAGAACTGAAAGATTCGATAACAACAGTGATGAAAATGGACTCTACAAGCATGAATGCCATGCAATCGCTGCCATGGGATGATGTTGATGCTGTAATTGTAGCCATAGGTGAAAATATTGGCGCATCAATACTTACCCTTGCCATCCTGAAGAACCTTAAGGTTGAAAGGATTATAGGAAGAGCAGTCAATCAGATGCACAGGGAGATATTAAAACAGATAGGAATAGAAGAGATTGTACTCCCTCTTGAGGAGATAGCCTGGCATGTTTCAACCATGCTTCAGCTTAAGAACACCTTAAAACTGACAGAGATAAATAATGAATATGCAATTGCCGAGGTGAACCTCCCGTCAAAATACATTAACCATTGCCTTGATGCAATAAATATAAAAGGCAGGTTTGACCTCAGGTTAGTTGCGGTGAAGGTGCCGCCCGAAGAAAATAAAATGACCACAATATTCAGGAGAAATTACAGGGTATTCATGGACTATGATATCAATAAACCCCTTGAAGAAAAAGATATTCTTGTAGTTGTCGGGAAAGTATCAGATATCAAGAGATTTGTGTCAGATTAAGAACTCTTCCTTCGGTACGGCAGAAAATCCTTTCCACCAACTCAGCCCTTGTACCCTTTACTTTGGACTTTGTACCTCTCCATGATCTCCAGGCACATCCTCGTGTTATGGTACGGGCATTTCCAGAACCCGGCCTTGTCGTCATACGTATTGATAACGCCGTTGGCACGTATGCTCCAGTACCACTCGCCGTTAACATGATCGACGAGGTGCGTTTTAATATATTCAAATGCCCTGACTGCACGATCAAGCCAGTTTCTGTCGCCGCTCAGCTCCCACGCATTGATGAAACCTACAACAGCTTCTGCCTGCACCCACCAGTGACGGTCCCTGTCGGTATGCTTTATCGCGTCATCCCTCTCATATATCAGGCTGCCATCGTCAGCCAGTCCTTCCAGTGCCGCCGTGGCGATCCTGAGAGAGATGTCCTTTACTTTTTCTTCCTCGCCGAGCGCTGCTGCAGCCTCATAAAGAAGCCACGAAGCTTCTATGTCATGACCGTAAGATACCAGGGTCGACCGGCAGTTCCATTTCTCATCAAAAAAGAGGTTCAGGTGAGAGGTCGCCGGATCAACGATCTTATCTACAAAAATATGAATCATATTACGTAGCTGCTTCTTCAGCCTTACATCAGGCCATATGCGGTACAGGCTGGTATATGCCTCAAGGATATGAAGATGCGTGTTCATCGTCTTTTTCTCGTTTGCATCCTTTGCACTCAGACGCAGGTCAGGGATTTCACCCCATTCTCGATCAAAGGCTTCAAAATAACCGTTAAGTTCCCGGTCAAAACTGTATTTTTCAATGATCTTAAAGAGTTCCACGGCCTTCTCAAGTGATTCCTGGTCGCCTGTGGCCATGTGATGCCAGCTGAGGGCATAGATAAAGAATGCNAGCGAATAGATCTGTTTCTTCGTCTCCAGCGGCTCTCCGTCGCTCCTC
>JGI11641J44799_10000514_pt1 | contig 11732 bp, 12 predicted proteins | sample WetSurSiteA1Bulk_FD_44799 | JGI IMG/M metagenome (IMG submission 44799) | reverse complement strand
TGCAGACCCGAATGCAAACCTTCACGAAGCGCTTGGTGTACCTGTTCATGAAACACTCGGGTGCATGCGGGAGGAAGCATTCNCCCGCCACATCCCCCCGGGCATGAACCGCCATGATTATGTCCGTTTCCGCTTTCGCCAGGCCATTGTCGAAGCAGAGGGGTTTGATCTGATTGCAATGGGTCGGCCCGAAGGAAGCGGATGTTATTGCTTTGCCAATGACCTGTTATCGGAATGCATGGTCCAGCTGGAGCGCGACTACCGCTTTATCGTTATCGATACAGAAGCTGGCATGGAGCATATCAGCAGGGGCACGATCGGGAAACCGGACATGCTGCTTATCGTGAGCGATCCTGGTGCGCGAGGATTACGCACAATTACCCGTATTAAGGAGATCGCAACGCAGCTGGGGCTCGAGCCGGGACGAATTCATATTGTTTTCAACCGTTTCAAATCAGGTACTGCACCGGTAGATATCGGCAATGAGCCACCAATTGCCATAATCCCTGATGACCCCCGGGTTGAAGGTGCAGATCTTGCAGCTATGCCGGTTTCAGGAATCCCTGTTGACAGTCCGGCCCGGGTTGCGGTGATGGACCTGGCAAAGAACATTCAAAAACATGCTCACGAATATAATGGAAAACAAGAATAATTTTTCCAATCAACCAACTTTTTGTTAATTCAAAAAAATTTCATAGTAAAAATCAGGAGGAGGTATGACAACCAAATCCTAAAAAAATCAGTTATAAAAATACAGCCACTGCAATCGTCGTTGTCCAGAGACCGTTTTTATCCCCTTCGGCTGACTGGCATGTGTGCTGGGTTTTAATGATCTTACCGCTTGCCTTGTAGGTCTGCTCACGGTCCGACCACGCTGCATTTACATCAAATTCAATACCCAGCGTTGTTGCGAGCATGGTTGCAGCAAGGTCTTCTGCATATTCTCCCGTTTTTTCCTGCGTTTCGCCAAAAGCATGGTGCTCGGACAGGTACCCGTATTCATCGGAATCACTGGGAAGCGCAAGACCAATTGCCGATGATACGAGGCGGTTTGGTTCATTGGTCTCGTTTCGTGCCATGACACAGAATACAATGCCCCCGGGAAGGAGGCATTTCAATCCTTCTGCTTTTGATATCTGTTTACATTTCGGGGGAAAGATGCTTGAAACGTAGACAAGGTTACATTTTTCAATACCGGCCTTTCTCAACGCAAGNTCAAAAGATGCGAGACGGTCTTTATGCGTCCCCACGCCTTTGGTGAAAAAGATCCTGGTCGGAACATACATATTTTTTTATTGTATCGTTTATTTCTTTAAGTTTTGGTCAGAATTCTTTAAAAAACACGAATAAACATGCGGATTTTCGATGTTACTCAGTTCGCGCCCCGGTCTCTCTTTTTTGATTTCCCGGCGCTTGTTAACCGGGGGTAAATTTTTTCAATAGGTCGGGAATTATCAGATTTTCCCTCTTACCGGAAAGTATTTCTGGAAGGTCTCTCAGGGAATCAATGCAATAATCAGCAGCCACCGTTGTGCCGTCATGGGAGAAGCGGTCACCGTACCGGGCATATACCGTCTGTATGCCGAGATTCCGGCAGGGTTCAATATCCCTTCTCGGACTGTCACCCACAAGCACGGTTTCACCGGGGCCGGCATTCAGCATCTCGAGTGCTAATCTGAACGGCTCCGGGTCAGGTTTTTTCACCTTTACCATGTCGTAGCTGACCATACAACAAAAAAATTCCAGTAACCCGGTTTTTAAAAGACGGATTGTTGCGTCCCGTGAATGTGCGTCAGTTACAATACCCATGTTGTATCCCTGTGAAAAAAGCAACTGCAAGGTTTCAGCAACTCCCTCATAAGGGACAATGCGCTGAAGTTTTTCGGTCTCGTATAAACGGCATGCGTTTTTGAATAATTCATCAACGAAGATACCCCGCTCGTTCATGTACTGCCGGATATTTTCATGGGATTCATACCCATGGGCAGGTGATAAAAAATACGAGAACAATTCATTTCCGTCATCATTACCAACCAGTTCCACAACTGCCTGGCATGCGGCAACCTGTGCCTCAAAGAGATCAAAAAGGGTATTGTCCATGTCGAATAACAGGGTGGTGACCTGAGATTTGGGATTTTTCATGTGCAATAAAATGTTCACCTTNGTCTGCTATGAGAGTATGGGTAATGGCATGAGCGTGAGTGCGACCCAACAGTTACCCTGTAACCCTGTTTCCCTGGATCACATCACCTTCTGTAACATTGAAGTATTGACTGGTCCCGGCAATGTGGTATGGTCCCGTAGCACGAACTTGATAGGTATTTCCCTCGGTTGAATAGGGCACAGTAAACAATCCTTCCCTACTCTCCTGCCGGTATACAAACACCCGGCCGGTGTTGGTGACAACCGGCACCTCAATAACTCCCTCTCCCTGGATTTGTGCCCCCTGGACAAATTCAAATATTTTTACCTGTTTTATTCCCGGCAGGGTAATGGGTGTGGATTCCGGAAACGTCGTGACTGATGCATTCTCAGGAGATTCGAAGATGAGGCGGTAATGACTCAGGGCATTAATTTTCTGGACCGGCTTATCTGGCATATCGGAAAAGAGGTTAGCGTAGTTTCTGGGTGCAAGTCCCGCACTCTCTTTGATAATCTGTTGTCCGGTCAACCCGTTCGAAACATCAAGTTCTTTCTCATTTGCTATTACCCGGGCGTAGCCATTCACATCCCCTGCTGTTTCACCAGGAGCCGGCACAAGACGGACATCATACTGGACATAATCCACTGTTTCCGGGAGGGTCATAGACCCATCAAAATTATGGAGCCGTACCACCATCGTCTGGAAATAATCATTGTCGAAACGGTGGACCTTAAGCAGACGGGACGAATCAGTTGCATCCGGTTTGACGAACCACTTTATATACGGAGAAATGTCGACCGATCCACCTTGCCAGGGCACAAGGTTCGTAAATGAGTCAACAGCCATATTCGAATCGGTAATAACATATTTTCCTCCGAAATCCTCAAGGATAATATCTGCGTTCGACTCATTCGTGCTCAGGAAGAATGCTGCAGCTCCTTTGGGTCCAGCCAGGTTATCCTGGAACGGGTTGGTAATGGGAATCCGGTGAGAAAAGAATGTGATCCAGTGGCCGGCATCCCATACTGCCATGACCCCATAGGATTGAGCAGGGTAGGAAAATCCCTGCATATCATATTGTTTATAGTAATCTATTCCCGTCGCTGGGGTATTACCCTGTAACCATTCCAGCGATTCAATCCAGTCCGGAGAGATTTCACGGTAGGGAGTACTGAATCCAAACTGGATATCTGCGTACAGTGAAGTTGTAAACAGAACGATTGTGAGAATCATGATGGAAATAACGGCAGGATCTTTTATCCTGTCATTGTATGGGATCGGACTCTTTTCAGGGCGTTTTGGTATATTCTTTTTTTCTTTTTTTGGCACAGGTTTTTTTGATGGATTGTTTTCTGCATCAGGTTGTGAAACCGGACCTCTAAATAAGCGGGAAAAGACGGAATTCAGATAATGGATAATGGGATTGTCTTTCCAGCTGAATGGCTCAGCGATACAGATTGCCGCCAGAATTACGACATTTACGGTAAAAAAATAGGCAAATCGCTGGAAGCGGATAGTCAGCAGGAATATTACCAGCGACCATACCAACAGGAAAACAGATTCATTGGTCCTTTTCTGAACTGCCTTATACCCAACGACAAGAAATCCGCCTGCCATCAGGAAAAGAGCGACACCGAAATTTTCCCACGCGGCTGAAAACGTCCAGGGAAGAGTTTCGATTACACCGACAGAATATACAGAGAAACCAAAGAGCAGCCCCGATGCCTGACCAGAAATTGACTGGAGAAGCGGCACGCTCTGGAGTAAAAAAATACCCAGTATGGCAAAAACGATTACGCTCCCGATAAACAGCCATTTTTTTCCCCGGGATAGGAAAGAAACGGTATAGAACAGCAACGTCTCTCCGATAAGTAATAGACAGACATATACCAGGCCCATGGAGTACTGGTTGAAGGAAACCCCTGGTTGCTTAAATCCAAACAGGAGGAGGAAAATTATTGAAATGCCTAGCATTCCGCTATTTTGTACGAGAAGGTAATCGGATGGCTGTCCGGAAAAAAAATCAATAATCATCTGGACAAGTGTATAGATAACGATTACAACCATGACAAGCGTGACCGTCGTCGATGCAAGCAATCCAAGAAAATAGAGTGTCCCGGTAAGAACAAAAAGAACAACCGGGAAGATAAAAGAATTTTTATCACTCCTGTCAACCGGGTGACTTTTCAGATATACCAGAGCGTAGATGTAAGAAAGAAAAAAGAGTGTGCTGAAAAGAACTTCTGCAATGTGGTGGTCAATCCACCCATACGACGAGAGCGAAAAATACTGGATTGATATAACAGAAACGAGTGCCGCAGCAATAATCCCGACTTTCTCATTCGCGATTGTCTTCCCGAGCAGGAACATCACCGGGATCATGACTGCTGCGATGAGGGGACCAACCCATCCGGATGCATAGATAATCCCGTTATGGGTGGTTGAACCGGTCACCAGGGACAGTAGAGCGGCAATGAACGGATATAATGGCCCCCAGTCAATGACTTTTCCGTTCGGGAAAGCAGTCATGGGATCAAACCAGTTATAGAGGGGAAAATCGTTGACCATCACTTCTACCTGTCTCAAGGTATACCACGAATCTGTGTCATAGATATACAGAAACCCGTGGTCACCAATAAAGAATGCCGGAATTGCCCTGAGGACCAGTGCCAGCGCCATAAAAATGACGAGAATAAATGCAATGGTGAATCCCGGATGTTTCCTCAGGAGCGTCAAATCCATCATATCTTATTTATGAAGTAAAAATATAATAAACCTTCAAACTCCTTCTGCCACGAAAGGCAGAGGAGTATTGGCATTCACATCTCTATTAAAACCTGCTCTCTTTTCCCGAAGTGCAGAAGTTTTTTAAAAACCCCCGCGAGGGATATTCATGGACGCTGGTCACAACAATCCTGCCTTCGCCAATCGTCTTTTCAATAATCACGTCGCATAATTCTGAAATTCCGACCCGTGTGCCTTCGTGGGATGGAAATGAACCGTCACACTCAATGCACCGTGGATCATAATCGTCGATGAGAGTTCCGACATCAGAAGACGGACTGCAATCAATTTGTCGTGGGTGGCATTCATGCCGGTAGACAACGGTAAATGGGAGCCAGTCATAGGCATCCGGCCTGTCAGCGGCAGCACCAAAAACAAGGAGGTTCCCTCCATGTTCTACAAATTTTTTAATTCGTGCCGATGCAGCGCGAAGGGCAGGGAGAAGGTTGGAATATGCAGGATTTGCAAAACCCGTGGGAATGATGAGGCATTGAAAGGAACTACGGTAAAACGGGGCTGCGAGCATCTGCGGGGTGACCAGCTCGCAGGCAATACCACACTCTTCGATATACCGGTTAAAGTGCTGTTTTGTCCCCCAGACAAATCCGGCACGACAACTCATCCCTTAATCACCCCAACAGGTGAGAGGCGTGCAACGAGCCTTGATAATCCTACTTCGTGGACTACATTAACAACTTCTTCGCTAGACTTGTAGACATCCGGTGCTTCATCGGCAATCGCGTTTTCGCTGTGAGCCCGTACCATGATATTTTGTTTCAGGAGATCTGCTACAATTTCCCTGCCGCTCTTTAACTTTTTTGCCTGGGTACGGCTCATGATCCTCCCCGCACCATGGCAGGTGCTCCCAAACGACCGTTCCATGGCAGTGCGGGTTCCACGGAGGATATAGGAAGATGTTCCCATACTGCCTGGTATTATCACCGGCTGCCCGACAGAGGAGAGGTCGGCAGGAAGATCTGCAGCCCCCGGCCCGAATGAGCGGGTGGCACCTTTCCGATGGACACATACATTCATGTTTTTCCCATCAACAAGGTGCTCTTCAAATTTTGCAACATTGTGCGCCACATCGTAAATAAGAGGCATCTCTTTGTATTCGATCCTGAAGGCTTTTGAGAGCACTTCGCGTGCGGAATGGGTAATCATCTGCCGGTTCGCCCATGCATAGTTTGCGGCGGAAGCCATCGCACTGAAATATGCCATCCCTTCGGTCGATGTTATCGGNGCACAGGCAAGTTGCCGGTCGGGNATGGTGATATGGTATTTTTTCGTTGCGTTTTCGAGAGCTTTTATATGATCCGTGCATACCTGATGCCCAAGGCCACGGGAGCCACAGTGGATCATGCAACAGACCTGCCCGAGGGAAAGACCAAATGCCCTGGCAGCTTCCGGGTGAAAAATTTCCTGCACAACCTGGAGTTCAAGGAAATGATTTCCCGAACCGAGAGTTCCTCCCTGGGGTATCCCCCGCTGTTTTGCCTTGTCAGAAACGGTGCGACTGTCAGCAGATTTCATAAATCCCCCTTCTTCACACCGCAGAAGGTCCCGTTCAACTCCATAGCCCTCACGGACTGCCCATTGGGCGCCCTGTGCCATCATACCTTCCAGTGACCGCAAAGAGACTTTTTGTGCGCTCTTTGCACCCACTCCTGTCGGGATGGCCCTGAAGAGTTCTTCGATGAGATCACGGCGGCCGGTTATGTCCTTGTGCTGCAGGGGGGTGGTGATTAACCGCACCCCGCAATTGATATCAAATCCGACTCCTCCCGGTGAGATCACACCTTCATCAATGGAAAAAGCGGCAACTCCCCCAATCGGGAACCCGTAGCCCCAGTGGATGTCGGGCATGGCAAGCGAGTTTTTAAGGATGCCTGGCAGGGTTGCCACATTAGCAAGCTGCTGGACAGCGCCCGCTTCTAATATCTTGCCCAACGATTCAGAAAGGAAGATCCTGCCCGGCACCCGCATGCCGGCTACATACCCGACAGGGATCTCCCATTCATGAAGACCAATCCGGTTTATACCCTCAAGCATATCTTCAGAACACTTCCACGCAATGTCTTAGACATCAAATATGATGTCCAGCATATATCCATTCGCATCGTGTATGATTAAAAGCCCGGAGTAAGAGATACCTTTCACTTCAGAACCCCCGGAATGCCGGATTGGATCGAACAGTTCACCGCTGAGTTCTGCTATGAGCCGTGAACCGTGAATGGCAACGCTGGCATTAAAAAAAACAAGGTTCTCAACTTCAGACACAAAAAGGACTTCGGAAAGGAAATCCAAAAGGAGCGATTCATTGTCAGGAGATTCTACCTCGATTTCCTTTATTATCCCCCCTCTCCTGTCTGTTCCGTACATTACCTGCATCAGGGCATTGAAGGTTTCAGAAAAAAGTGCTTCAAGGGTGGGTGCACGTACCCGGATTTTTATATCAGCTGTATGGGAGATTTCTTCAAAACTCATTCGTACTCTTGCCTGACAAGATCATCGTCATCAAAAAATGGTATCATCTCCATGTGAATGTTATGGAGATACCGTACCTGGTGAACGGAGACATAGATCATATGATTTCCCGCCCTGAGCAGGAGGTCGGTTTTTTTTGGGGGTTTGATACGGGTTGGCAAAAGTATTGGCCCGCCGCAGGAGGTGCAGATACGAAAATCACAGTCCCGTTTATTGATATATTCGATCACTTCCGGGACGATAGAAACCTCGCTTAAGCAGGCATTGTCTTTGGTATGCATGATGCTATATAACTAGGAATGAAGCACTAAAAACCGTTGTGGATCAAAAACTGGTTTAACTGACCCCAACAATCCTGACTACTATATCCAAATATTTTTCTTTGAGTTCGTAATTGTGTATCCCGTCAGAATTTCGTTGTGCGCGGAGGATGCCAATCCGTGAGGCAATGATGCCGACCATGGAAGCNATCGCATGGAATGTGANTGCGAACTGTGACTGNAGTTCAGCAACGAGTTCCGCGATGGTNACTGATTTGAGTTTCACAAAAAGTCTCAGCACTTCGCGGCGGATCCCGGTCCTGTCCCGGGAAAGGTAGGACCGTAACCGACCCTCGACGAGTCGTTTGATCTCTGATGGAGATCTCATACTTCTATTCTCGAAGGTCACTCTATATATATTTTCTCATTTTATGCGATAATTACCCCCGAAATGGCGCTCTCTCTGATTTTTGAAGGGATAAAAAATGTTTTGCGAACTTTCTTTTTGAACTTTTAACAAAACCACATTAGCAGGATACACCGCCGTGACAATATGATCGATGAAAATGCATACTCTCTGGTAACTATTTAATCAATCGTAGACAGATGAATATGACATGGGATTGTTCAACTATAATATTGAGAAATATTCGCCAAAACAGCTGGTGATAATCCCTCTCACACTACTGGCAGTATCGGTTGTCCTGCTCATGTTGAACATGGCATCAACCGGCATGCCGGTAACTCCAGGTATTGATTTCTCCGGCGGTACAGCAGTAACGGTTTTTACCACCGAAAGTAAGGAACAACTTCAACAAACATTTGCAGGATACCCCATTGTTGATATCAGTGAAGGGGTGAACAACGGGTATTTTATAAAATTCGGACCTATGGACGATGCAGAATTCCGATCGCTGTCTGCCCTTATTTACCAGAAGTTCCCTGATGCCAAGATTGACCAGATTGGGGAAACCTTTGGTAAAACCCTGCAATCACAGGCAGTACTTGCCCTGATTTTTTCCTTCATTGGTATGGCGATTGTGATTTTTGTCTCGTTCAGGACTTTTGTTCCCGCAGTTGCAGTTGTCCTTTCAGCGTTTGCAGATATGGTCATGACTGCTGCTACGATGAATATTATAGGAATTCCCCTCTCTCTGGGGACACTCGCGGCACTTCTTATGTTGATTGGCTACTCTGTCGACAGTGATATCCTGCTCACTAACAGGGTGCTAAAACGGCAGGGTAAACTCAACGATAAGCTTACCGGAGCATTCCGTACGGGTATCATCATGACTTCAACTACCCTTGCAGCTGCCTCGGCGATGTTCATTGTAGCATGGTTTGGATCAGTCCTGATCCTGATGGAGATTGCTGCTGTTCTCCTGATCGGCCTTGTTTTCGATATTATGAATACGTGGCTTACCAATGTCGGTATTCTCAAATGGTATGTCGTTGAGGGAGGTGGCAAATGAATAAAAAAGAGGCAATTGCCCTCCTGACTGACTGGAGAGTTGCGACGCTCATCATACTGGTCGTCCTTTCAATTATCGCAATATACCCACATTTAGACAACCAGGGCAACATGACAACCAACCTCCAGTATGGACTTGACCTCCAGCAGGGGGCATGGCTCCAGCTGGAGTTCCAGGCTGAAGTTGTTGGATTTACCAATGATATCCCTCTCGATCAGTTCGTTGCGAATCTTTCAAAGAGCCTTGATGCTGAAGTGTTACAGGTTGATGCCAATCACCTGGAAATCAGGAAATATTATTCACAGGCAGATCTTGAACCAAAATTCGTAGCAGCGGGGGGAACTCTCACAAGTTACCAGCAGGGTGTATCAAAAGCAACGGCTGAAGATGTGAAACGCATCCTGGAAAACAAGATCAATACCCTTGGCACAAAGGATGCAAAGGTCAACCTTCTCATCGGCATGAATAATGTAGCCCGCTATATCCGCGTTGAACTTGCCGGGGTTGACATGAAACAGGCCCAGGAAATTGTCGGAAAACAGGGCAAGTTCGAGATCCGTATACAGACAACCGGAAACGAGACAGAGCACGTGCTCTCGGGTGAGACCATCACCGGTGTCCAGACGCCCGGCCAGGAACCCCCGGGCAGTGATAAATGGGGGGTTGGTTTTTCCTTAAGCGAAAGCGGTGCTGCCCAATTCCGTGAAGCCGCAATCAAGTATGGTGCGACTACTGATCCAGCCAATCACAACCTTATCATGCTCCTTGATAACAAGACTGTATACTCCGCACCCCTGTCTGAAGATCTTGCAGGAAAACTGCAGGGAGAGAATATCCGGCAACTCTTTGCATCGACAGGATCCGGAAAGTACGGGAGCCAGCAGGCAACCAATCTTGAAATCCATCTCCGCGCAGGTGCATTGCCGGTAGATGTTATTATTGCAGGTTCCGGGGGAGTTACCGCTCCGCTTGGAGAGCGCTACAAGATGACAGCGATCCTTGCAGGTATATGTGCGCTTATCGCGGTCGGGTTAGTCATCTATTACCGGTACCGGGAACCGGTCATTGTGCTTCCGATGGTCCTTATCAATGCGTCAGAAATTGTCATCCTGCTTGGATTCATCGCACTGATAAATTTCCAGATGGATATGCCGACAATCGCCGGTCTTATTGCAGTCCTTGGAACAGGAATAGATCAACTGGTTGTGATTACCGATGAGATATTACATGAAGGAAAGGTGCCTTCGCCCAATCTCTATTTAAAGAGACTCTCGCGAGCACTGAGTATCATCGTTGTTGCTGCTGCAACCGTGGTAATTGCGATGTTACCGCTTTTACTGATGGATCTGTCGACACTCAAGGGATTTGCGATGATCACGATCCTTGGAGTTCTTGTCGGTGTTCTCGTTACCCGTCCGGCATATGGTAAAATTATCATGCAGATCCTGTCCAAGTGATAATACCATACATTTATCTTTTTTTTCATCCGACTACTCTTCCGGGTATAGTGAATGAGCAAACCAGTTTTATATGATTTTTTTGCCACATGGTGTGGTCCCTGCAGGATGCAGACGCCAATACTTGAGGAACTGAAAAAGAAGATGGGCGATGCAATCGAGATTAAAAAGGTTGATGTCGACCAGAACATGGAGCTGGCTGAAAAGTACGGGATACGTGTTGTTCCGACATTGATTATTGAAAAAGACGGGAAGATCGTGCAGTCCATGGAGGGAGTTACCGACGCTGCCACGCTCGAAAAACTCCTAAAACCGCTGGTGGGTTAAGTGACGATAGGTATCGTCGGCGGGACCGGAGATATCGGTGAGGGAATGGCGTTGCGCCTTTCCCCTGTTTTTGATGTAATTGTTGGTTCGCGGGAGATAGAAAAGGCCCGATTTACCTGTGATTCCGGTAGAGAAACCTTAAAAAAGCGTGGACAACTGTGTTCGCTTATTGGGGTATCCAACCAGCAGGCCATTGACGATGCTGATATTGTAATTCTCGCTATTCCTTTTAAACACCTCATCACAACATTAGAAACTCTTGAGGGATTTGAAGGAAAGATCGTAATCAGCCCGGTTAACCCTATGGAAAAACGGGATTTCTTTACTTTTGTGCCACCACAGGAAGGTTCCGCGGCACTCNTGATTAAAAAACTGCTTCCGCCAACAGCGAGGATTTGTACAGCGTTCAATACAATTGCTGCAAATCGCTGGAAATCGCTTGATGAAGAACTCAGTTATTCTGTACCGGTCTGCGGGGATGACAATGAGGCAAAACAGCAGGTTATGGGAATAATAAACCGCATATCAAAACTCCATGCATTTGATGCTGGCCCCCTTGGAGCCTCCTCCATGGTTGAATCCTTAACACCCCTCCTCCTCAATATTGCGCGGTACAACAAAATGAAGGATGTCGGGATCCAGTTCAGGTAAGATTAACCGTCTCATCAGTTCGCTTGACGGCTGCTATGGCGAGATGGCATGGTGGCCGGGGTATCCAGATGAAGTGATGATCGGTGCAGTCCTCACCCAGCAGACACGTTGGGAGAACGTGGAGAGGGCACTTATCAATCTCAAAAAAAAG
>JGI11641J44799_10000513_pt1 | contig 11732 bp, 22 predicted proteins | sample WetSurSiteA1Bulk_FD_44799 | JGI IMG/M metagenome (IMG submission 44799) | reverse complement strand
GGAATCGAACCAGCGTATAATTGTTTTGCAGACAATTGCATTACCATCTTTGCTACACTGTCAATGGAGCCGGTAGCTGTATCGAAACAGCATGTTCCGCTTTACAAGGGCGGTCCTGAACCTTCCAGGTCATACCGGCTTATATTGTTTGGACCCCACGCTTCCTGCGAATCGTTATCACGTCCCCCACCCAGGTGGCTCCGATATCTGGACTCGAACCAGAACCTCAACGCTTAACAGGCGTTTGCACTCCCATTATGCTATATCGGAATTGGCACAGCGAACAGGACTTGAACCCATACGAATAGTTTTGGAGACTATCATGCTTCCATTACATCATCGCTGCATTAATTTAACAAATGCGTTAACTATACATTTGTTGCAAATTTTGCTTTCATCTATTTTACTTCGTAATATATATTTAAATCTTTCAGATATTAAACCACAAAATGGTCTTATCTGCATGTAATATTTACTGTATTCCTTACCAACTATTGTCGGTAAGTGGTATACTTCTTCTTTTTGTGACAAACTTTTGACAACATATGTACTATAATTTGATATTCGTTTTGTATACTTTTTCATTTTAATACCTCTGGAGGAAGGAGAGGGATTTGAACCCCCGGATGTTTTACCACCTCCTGTTTTCAAGACAGGTGCCATCAACCTCTCGGCCATCCTTCCTTAAATAGTTTAACACAATGTGACTAGTCCTGTCAAGGTATCTATTTATCATAACATCCTTCTTTTTTGTACACTAGCCTGCCACAATTATCACAGTATATTTCCACTGACATCTCAGCGTATGCACCGTAACCTCACGTGGAACAACCATCACTGCTTCCAATATACTGCATTTCCATTCTTGAAGACCAAAATGCATTACAGAATGGACATAATATATTAAGTCTTACTGGCAACTCTTCTTTTTTAATCATAAGTTTTATCTCCTTTTCATGTCACTTGGCACAAAGACTCTCCTATTTACCGATGTGGTTTTAAGTGCCATAGTCACACCACTTTCTTTATCCTATTTGTCTGTCCTTGTCACGGATCACATCGTTGTAACTTCATAAGCCAACTGCATAGGTGGGAGGTAGGTGTCACCCACACGTTCAAGTCTCTCGACACAGTAGAATATACATTAGTTGAACGTATGCACTGCTATTTGCCCATGGTCTGGATGGTAGGACTTGAACCTACGACAACTCGGATCCAAACCGAGAACTCTACCACACTGAGCTACATCCAGAAAAAAATGGTTGGTCTTAATATTTTATATCCATGATAACAACAGCAACTAACAACCACTACCACGATGATCTTAGTCGGAATAACAAATGTTACAACAAAATCATAAACATATATTGCCCGACATACATCCTGACAGTATAGCAGCCCTGGGAAAGCTACTGTTCATGGTGGTTATATCGTAAAAAGACCAACCACTTCTCCTACTGTCTACTCAAGAGGAGACAGTAAGAAAGGAATATTTACTTCTATTTCTATCTCTGTTTTTGCGTTGGCTTCCTTAACACCAGCGTCTAGTTCAAAGATAGCTGTTTGTAACATGGTTGCCCTTTTATCCAACATCTTTATATCGTATGTTGGTTCCTGTTTTTCTTCGAGATCTCTCGAAAGATAGGTACTTGTCTTAACAATAGATGCTTCTGATCTCAACCGTTTCATATCGTTGAGCCTTTCACGCAGCATCTTATCTAATGCGAGAGCCTTATTTAATGTTATCTTCATGTTTCCTCCTTAAAATAATCCTATACGTTCTTTGAGTATTTTACTATACTCCATCATTACATATAGTTGCCTTTCGAGAAGTTCCTGTTTTGTCTCCGCTAATCCAAGGAAACTATCTGAATGTATGAAGTAACATAGTTTTGTTATACGTGTATTTAATTCTTCTCTTTCTTCCTTAACTCTTTCTTGATAACTCTCTGTCATACTATCTCCTTTTTGTTTGGTCGTGAGGGATGGACTCGAACCATCAGCCTAACGATTATAAGTCGTTTGCGATAACCTATTTCGCTACCCCACGAGTATTATATACAGTTATTGGACTATTCCACGTTTATGTTTATATCGCATAACAGTTTTTGAATAATCTTCTTTCTCTTCGTTTATATCTTTTTTGAGTCTTGGTAATATTCCAAACTTTCTTAGGGAATTTAATATATTCTGGTTGAATTTTGATTGTTCTATTTGTTTTGAACACATATAATATGTTACTTCGTCCTGTAACATTATCCTATATTCTATTTCATTAATTTTTATCCAAAAAGAATAAAGCAAATAGAATACAAGACATATTAACAAATATCTTGCCCACATTATTGCATTCTATACCAACCATCTGAACTCTTGAACTTCCATCCTTTCTCAATGGTGAAATTTATTCTAAGTCCATTCGGATTGATCCCTTCCTGTTGCCAATTCTTGGCCTTAACTATCTCCAATGTATCACTGGACATATTTAGATACAGCCTTGGTTTTTCTAATGATCTGTAACCACCAAGTCCTGTATCATTCTTTGGATTCCTTTGGAGTGCTATGATAGCCACACCAGTAGTTAACTTGTCGAATATATGCTTTAAGTATCCACCCATCTTGAAGAACTCATCATGTATCTCCAAGAAGTCGATGATGTTGATTGCGTCTGGTCTTACGACATCCTGAAATTCTTCAGATCTTTCTATTGCCGTAAACTTCCATCTGTCAAGTGGCATATTGAACTTGCTCAGTCTGGCTTTGAACTCAGTCGATCCCATCTCGCTTGAGAAATAATACATATCGAACTTTGTTTGGTTCATGTGAATCATGTTCAAACAGAATGCTGTCTTACCACTGTTGGGTGTACCAGCTATGACAGCTATATTCTTAGGCATCAGTTGAACATACTTCTCTAAATGGAAAGGCCACTTAAGATCAACAAGATCAGTTGGTGCATGAACAAAATCAATCTGATCTTCTTCTTTTATAACCCTTCTGTACGTTCCATTCCTGGATGTACTGGCTCTTTCGATGAACTTCTTGTCGCTTAATTCTCTCATGATTCTAGCGACCTTAAACTTTTCTGTCTTGTTTGTTATGTTTAGAAAAGTGTGTAGTTCTGTCATTGAAAATACACCAACAGTACCAGCTATATAATCATTTACTTCCTGCAAAAGATTACGTTCTCTTACAATGGCACGTTTCATGGCACTCTGTACCTTGGTAACTGCTTCTTGCTGAGAGAATGGTGGATTACATGTAGCTGCCAACCGTGTAATCACTTGTTCAACTTGCGAATAATTCATTCCTGACTTAAATAATGCATTGGCTGTTGTAAATAAGTCAGTGTCCCTTCGTCCATCAGAGAACATGTCATCTGTATTCTGTTGTACATTTATTGGTTTGAGTCTTGTTGTATTAAGCATGTCCAACAGTTCTTGTGGCATTTGTGTAAGATCTAATTCATATATTGAACTACCTAACACCCAATCGTAGCAGTTTCCATTTGATCCAACAGATGGAGGAGCTACTACATAACCACCATTACCACGAAAGTCAACACCAGGAATGAACCTTGTTGCATTTGCTATTTGCGAATCAGGAACACTGAAATAATAATGCATCCCACCATTAGGAGTGTGGCATCTAATAGTATTAGCTGGTATGTATGGTTCAACAGACTTTTGTCCTATGGAACCATCAGCATCAACAACACAGAACCCACTTATTACTCCAGTGACTAATCCTATATTTGCATATGGGTATTTTTCCCACCAATTTTTTATCTCTTCTTCTGTTGCACATCTTTCTATAAATTCTTCCCAACTGATCTTTGGGCGTTTGTCTCTTCCAACAGGAATTACACTAAATCCAAACTTGCAATATTTTAGTGCGTTTTCTAATACCAATTCCCTTGTAACAAGATTGTTTGCAAGATTTTCTAATGTCATATTATTGTGTATTCCTTTCCTTGTCATGTAATTCTCTATGACAATTAGAGCATACAATAATGCATTTATTTAACTCGTCTAATATTCTTTTTTTCCCAGGATTTCTTTTCACTAAATCGTTTATAGAGTATCCTTTTATACCTTTGTCTGCAACATGATGGAAATCAATTGAGGCTGGCGTTTTATTATATCCACATATTACACATTGTTTTTTTATATTATTTATAAAGTTTCTAATATCAATTCTTCTTTTTTTCGCATATTCTTGCCTCTGTTTTCTGATTTTCTCTTTATTGTCTAAATGATATTGCTTAACATATTCTGATATTTTTTCTTTATTTCTTTCACGATAAACTTCCTGGTATTTTAGTCCTTGCTCCTTGTTTTTGTATGGCACAACAATTATTCCTCCGCTTCATCTAGTTCACATCCGGGATCTATAGTATGTGAGTCATCAATCTTTCTCATTGATTCTTTATATGAACATAGGTTCTGAACAGATCCTACATCTATATCATAATATGGATGAACATATAAGCATGCCCAACATGAATCTATTTTAAATGTTATGGTTTTCATAATGGCCTATATACTTCTGCAATTTTTAAACATAGAGTTGCTGCCTGTATTGCTTCTTCAAATATCCTTTTTGGATCTTTTGCTCTGTGATAATGATCACCTGCTGCTTGAGCGAGTTCACCTATTTCTTCTGTAAGCCACATGATCCAATTAGGTAATGGTTCATCTTGAACTCCCCACTTTTGTATTTGTTTTATATTTTCAAGAAGTACAAATTCCATTAATTTATTAATATTTAATAGGCATTCGTCTTTCATATTTTAATCCTTTTTTGGTCATGACCAACTTAACAGCCCATTATTAACTCTTCACGGTGGATAAAGAGTGTGACAGTTGACCATCGTTACCGGCTGCTCGACCCCTTTCTTATTATTCAGATTCCCAGTTAAAGTCTTCCTCTTGGACTTTTACCTTGTTCTGAGCCTTCGCTGCATTGGCAGGGAAAAAAGACATAATGTTAGTGAAGACAGCCGTTCCAGTCTTACCCTTAACATTAGCCAGCTCGACACCCAGTTTACGGAAGGACAACTTATCTCGTACATCCTTCATAAAAGCAGGCCATTTCTCACTATCCATCGTGGGGACATCTTCATATAATTCATTAAAATAATTAGATACCCCAGAAAAATGTATGATAGCCTTTAAACGTTTATTGGCAACCTGATTGCCATCAGAAATATAAACCCTGAACCCAACACCTAAGTTGGTTTCATCCTGACCACCCAGTGCATCAACAGTTTTCATGTCCAATATTAAACTGGTAATTCCAGAAGATTCATTGAACTTTGTTTCCATTGTGTCCTGAATTTCAACAACATATTTGCCAGGATCTGGATTAAATTTCTTACCACCACCAAAACGTACTTCTTTTTTACCATCAAATTCATTAAAACTCATGAGTTTTCTCCTTTTTTATTTAGATTTATTGTTATTAAAGTTCAACTTTGAACTTTCTAGTTTGTTTTATATCAATAGATAGTTTACTATCACCAATGTAATATACTGTTATATCCTTAAAGAATGTTGTAATTGGATCCTTATCCTTTCCCTTAGCTATATCATCAATAAGAAATTCGAGTTTTTCCTCAACTTCTTCTGTTGTTTCACAGTAATAAGATACCCAATATTCTGGATTCTTGTTACCTTCTCTGTCCAGAATCACAAATTCTGGATTAATTTCTTTCTCTTTTGTTGCCATATTAATTTCCTTATTCTTTCATGGTTTTATATATATCACCACGTATTTCTTTAATTGATGTTATATATTTCTGAACCCACAGATTGTCTAAATATTCTTCATACAAAGCAGTAGGATCAACGCTATCACCAACATTAAATACAAAGACTACCTTGCCCCCTCTCTTATTCTTAGTGAACTTTACTTCTTCACCAGCTTGTTCACGATCAGTAATAATGTAAGCTGCATAGTAGATGTCTGTCGTGCTAATTTGCATCTTTCTTGTCTCCTTTCTTGTTGGCTCCTAATATTTTATCGAATTCTAATGGTCTGAATACCAATGGCATTTTAGGTCTAATGCCTGTGAACTTGCAAAGATATTCATTGTCTTCAGCTTCAAAGTAAACAAGTGGAGGAAATATTTTGTTTCCATCGTTGTCGATCCTAGGTTTAACGTACCCAATTAGATCACAACTTCCTGGTAAATTATTCGGAAACTCTCTGCCCTTCAATGCAGGGCCAGCAGATAAATCCCTATCCCATTTAGGATACTCTTGAACTAAAGCAGTCATTATAACATCAATTCCTTCTTTTGTCAAGTCCCCAAGAACCTTAATTAACCTACTCATTTGGCTAGACAAACCACCAAAACCTTCTTGTGTTAATTTTGTACTTGTTATTATTTCTTTTTTCTTCTTGTCTTCGTCCATGGCTGCATATATTTCATCCTCGATGGCATTACTCAACCTAACGTTCATCAAATAACTCAACGAATCAAGGGCAACAGTCCTGAACTTAAGAATATCACTACGTTCAAACAATAGATACTGCATGAGATCTTGCCAAGTGGTATATTCATACACCATTATATCACCAGGGTTATAGACACGTTTTGATGCTTTTAAAGAAATCTTTGCATTTCTTGGTTCAGTAGGGATATATAACAATGGAAGTGTTGCTGTCTCAAATATTGAGGTTGTTTTACCAACACCTGTCTCTCCATATATCAACATCATTTTTCCCAAGTCAGGCAAATCTTCTATTGGACGTAGATTATACTTGTTCATTATTGTCTTCTCCTTTGTCTCTCATTTGAAATAATGTATTACTTATAACCCCATCCTTACATATCGGTAAGAACTCACAAGGATATGGTTGGTTACAGTTAAAACTTTGATAGAAATATTCTAGTCCTTTCGCATTAGATGCCTCCTTTATTTCTTCATTAATTCGGACATATGTTTTTGCTATTGCTTCAAGTGGAAATTCTGCTCTGTAAAATACCTTTCCGAACTTATGCTCCTTTCTGTTTAATCCGGGAAAGTACATGGCTCCTTTCTTACTTATTTCCTTGGTTAATTTATCTTCATATTCTTCCAAAGATAAGTCACCTTGTGTCATAGTTGGTGTACGCACCACTTCGAGTGTCACATACTGCCAATTAGGATTGGCAAGGAAGTATGTTCCAACTTGAAATGCTATGTTAAAGGGTTCCTGATAATATTGTGGACGTGCAGACATTTTTATTTCAGTAAAGTGATCATCGTAAGATCTGTCTACGTATCCTATGATCTCCACGCCATCACGTTGCAAGATGATACGCTTCTGATACTCGAACTTGCCACTATCCCTTTCTTCGAGATGCAACTTCTTGAACACTGTTGCGATTGCATTGAACCGAGCTACTTCCAACTCAGACATGTTCAATTTATTGGCAAGTTCAGTAAGATCATGATTGGCTCCGTATAAATTCTCTTGAAACTTATCCCACATGGAACCCATACGTAATGCACTGTTTACTTTTCCTGGTTTAGCCTGAATACCCCTAACTTTATAGATGTACCAAGCACGTCTGCACTTAACCCACAATTCCCTTGCACTATGACTCAACCTTGGTAGATTATCGGCTAAAGATTCACGACAAAGAAATTCACCACGTCTTTTACACATAGGTTCTTTACCGTTCTCTATTAAGAACCTACACTTTCCTTCTTCTATATCTTTCTGGTCACAGTTCATATTTACTCCGTTTTTATGAATTTTTCATAAATTTTATAACAAGACTTCATGGCATTAAACCATTCTAGTGTAGCTTTCCTGAAGTCTTCCAACGAATAGGCATCATGGCCTTTAATCTCTATATCATCTTCTAATAACTCTAAAAGTCCATACAGAAATGGATAGTTTCCCTCTAACCAAGATAGGAAATTAGCCCCTGTATGATTGGCTAAAATATTTAAAGCCTTTTCAAAAACTAACCTTTTCTCATTAAGCATGTTATATAGTATAGCATAATGGGGCATAAAAGTCAATACCCTTTCTAACGTGTAGTTTTCTTTAAATAAATTATTGCCATTCTAAGGATATCTATATTATCTTTTGCATTACCGAGTAACACATTGCAATTAATGCATAAAATGCCACGAAATTTTTTTGTTTTATGATCGTGATCTATGTGCGGACCATGTCCATTAAACTTTTTTGTTCCACATATTTCACATTTTGCATTTATTGTTGGATCTTTTTCCAAACCATATCTATATTTTAGAACGGCAAGTTTGTGTTTTACTTTATCTATTGTCCTCCTTTCTTTTATTTTTTCAGCATTTTTTCTGTTTGATTTTCTGAGTATTCTGTTGTGACATATTCTACATCCATGAGAGTATCCATTTTTATCGACTATTCTTGTTATGGATAAATCATGACCATTTTTACAAAATAATTTTTTGCCAGATTTCCATTGTTCTCTGTCTTTTTTTAACATTTTAATGTCTTTTCAATATGATATCTCCCTTATGATGCCAACATAATCTACAAATCTCGCAATTATTCATACATTTTTTTGTATTAATTCCAAGTGTTTGTATTCTGTTGTCATCTTCTAACCAAGACGCATGTATGTTATTGTAAGATCTGCATCTTTTTAGAGATTCTTCTGAGATAGTATTATATGGTGGATATTCATTAGGCCACATACTTAATAACACACTAAGATTTCTCATATGTAATAAGTCATCTTCAAAAAAATCAACCCACTGATATCTTTTGGTATATATAACAAAGTATGTGGCTTTAAATCTTTCTGCTATATCTACGATTGTTTTCCAATAATTAATACTCGGAATGTCTCCACCAACATGCCATCTGAAATAACTACAATTTTTTTTGTCTATATACGTATCTATTTGGTACTGAAATTCTTGTGGATTATCAGACCAAATCATATAGTTTTTGTGCCAAGCATTGTGTATTACTTTTCTCCATTTACACATATGCAATGCATAACATGATGTGATGAAACATCTTAAATTATTATCACATGAATAATATGGATCTAAGGAAACACTTGGAGTATTACCAATCTTTTTATTACCTGGTGATACGCTTATTTTTTGGTTTAGCATACACTCCTCACCTTAAAATTTTTTTTCCATTTTTCAATTCTCTTCTACACACTAGTTTATTATAACTGTATTCTCATATTAACTGGGTTTTTATATATTATTATATCAAATGCATTTTGACTTCTCCATCTATAAACTTTAATAGAAGAATACCCACAATAAATTTCAGAATCTCTATATAATCCACCATTTTCTTCAGTTTTTTTAATAAGATCTTGATGATCCAATACAAACCTATAATATTTGTCTGCTGATAGCGGGAAAAGTCTTTCAAGTGTTCCATCTGTTTCCGCTCCATCATCTCTTCTTTCTCTTGCGACTCCTTCCCTATTCCATCTTTTTTTTTGTTCTTCCAATCTTTCTTTTCTACGTTCCTTTATAATTTCCCACATCTTTGCTAAGGTAAGTTCTGGTATAAATATCTTGTAATATTTAATAAGAATTCTACACCATTTATATCTTAACATATGGAGGCACTTCCAATCTAATAACTTCATTAGATCATCTGGTGCATGACCACCATATAAATATCTATATGAAGTCATTGAATCAAAGAATATACTATTATCCTGAAGACGAACTTCATCTCTTTTTTCTACATTTAATGTGAATAATACATTTTTAGATGCATTTACTAATGTATTATATGTTATAGATTTTTTCTTTTTCATTTATATTCCTTTATTTTGAAAAATATATTCTGCCGTTTTTAGTATCTATAGTAATCATAAAGAAGTAAACATAGCCATTATTTGCAATTACTATGTAATCTTTAAGTTCTTTTGATGACCATCTATTTTTAGTTCTTATACCCAGATTTTCTATTTTTGATTTGTAAAATTCATAATATTTTTTTTCTGATAATGGAAATAATCTATCTTCTTTTGTTTTATCATAGATCCTTATATCTAATTTACGACCATTTTGAACTTTGTTTCTTGCTATTATAAAGTTTCTTAATATATCCTTTTTGGTAAAATTAATATGATTTATCCTAAAGTCCATGTGTTTTAATTGTACAACAGTCCACATATTTAATATTGTTAATTCTGGGATAAATTTTTTAAAGTATGGACATAATATCTTTACCCAAGATAATCTACATGTATGTAAACCCTTATAACAAAGAACCTGTTTAAGTTCCGAAAATGCGTATCCTCCATCTTTCATCCTATACGATTGTATTTTTTTGTGACAGTATTCACTTCTACTATTTTTGTATATAAATTTGGAGTCTTCTATTACCATTGTAAGCAATACTTGTTTACAATTTTGTACCATTCTTGTATACATTTCTATATAGTTTAGGCTATCCATCGTCTCTTCCTATGTCTAAATGATCTATAAGGGTGTGGTCTTCTAACCCAAGATCCTTTTATATCATTCCTTTGTTTAAGTATAATCTCCCACATAGATTTTAATGTTAACCCTGGAAGAAATATTTGATAATATTTTATTAATCTAACGCACCATTCTTTTCTTACCTTATGTAAATGTTCCCATGTAAGAAGAGTATTTAGGTCTGATGGTGCTCTACCACCATATAACCACAAACCAGAATATATATATTTTAATTTCCACTCTCCATCTTTATTCTCAAAAAAGTCTGGTGGACTTTCGATTTTTATTGTGAACAATAATTTTTCACGACAATCTACTAGATCTTTGTATGTATAGTCCATATTTACCTCTTCCCAAAAATAATATCCCAGTTTTCATACTGTGGATGTTTATAACTTCGAGATCTTTTGGCTAGGAATTTTTTAAGTGGAGTAGTCTGGCATTGTTTGGTCTTTTGTGACCCAGGAGTGTGGCTCTGTTTACTTTGCTTTTTTATCTTTGTTATTTTCCAATCGTGCATAATCTTGTTCCTCGTCTAGTTTATATTTTATATCTACGCCTTCAAGTCTCAATGCTGTACAGCATATCAGCATAGCCTCTTTGAAGTCTACTGCTTCAAATGGTGCAACAAATTTTATTGAATGATTCTTAAAATGATAATATTCCATAAGGTTGTCTTCTTCAAAGAATCTCTTAATCCTAACAATATCTCGTCTAAATAATGCTCCAATCCATAGATTAGCACGGAAGCAATCATCATTGAAATTAGAGAAAGCATTATTTCTTGTCTTTTCCTCAAGTATATCTTCATCTTCTGGATCCATATGTCTCCTTTTAAGTAATGGGAATGTATACCATAAATAGGAACAGTATACATTCCCATACATAATTATTTATTTTTTGCTTTTCTTATTTCTCTTGTTTCTACACTATGTAAACATATTGAGTATAAATAATTATACAATTCATATGAACAACAGTGTAAATGATTACCATTTGCAGAAATTAACAGAATTTCCCATAACCACATTTTTTGTGTATACATTACTAATTCCACCAATAAGTAACTTCACCGAATGGTGGCTTGAAATTGTTCTTCGCAGTTACAACCCATAAAACTGGAAAGTCTGGTTCCTTTGGAAAGCTACTACAATATCCGTCAGTGATATACACGACACATAATGGATCAAAGTCATTCTTTTCTATCCAGTTAAATCCTGGCTTAAAACAAGTTCCTCCACCACCCTTTGGTTTAAGTTTAAGTGGATACTGCCATGG
>JGI11641J44799_10000509_pt1 | contig 11805 bp, 10 predicted proteins | sample WetSurSiteA1Bulk_FD_44799 | JGI IMG/M metagenome (IMG submission 44799) | reverse complement strand
GCCGATTGAGCGAAAATGTACCATATATTGAGATACGCAATTTTTATCGTCTGCGTACAAAGCGGATTGGAAAAAACAAAGCCTCCGTTTTGAGAAAAATCTAAAACGGAGGTATTATTCCTACCCTAACTTGTTTCGGCTACAATGAGTATATGCCCCCAGCCAGATTCGAACTGGCGTTTTAGCCTTGAAGGGGCTGCGTCCTGGTCCCCTAGACGATGGGGGCGGGTTCCAAGCGACGGGATTTTACCATCCATCGGGATTGGGGTCAAGTAAAACTGGACAAATTCGCTGCTCTCAAGTAAAATAGCGTGCCGTAATCATGAAGGAGTTTTTGGAGGACAAAGTTGGCTAACACCAAATCTGCAATTAAACGCATTAAACAGAACCACAAGCGTCGCTTACGCAACCGCTTATTCACCGGGCGCGCTCGAACATTCGTCAAGAATGCTCGTTCATCCATAGAAGAAGGCACACCCGCAGATGCACGCACAACCACCATCGCAGCCATTCGCGCTTTGGATAAAGCTGCTGAAAAAGGCATCATCCATAAGAACAACGCAGCCCGTCGCAAGAGTCGTCTGATGCGTCATCTTGCTCAACTGGAAAAGTCAAACGCCTGACGTGCGTCTGGCTGGTCTTGCCTGACATTACCCAAGACCTACCCAAATTCTATCTCAACGAAAATTTGATAGCGGGAGATTCAGGCACTCCCGCTTTTTTGCTAGAATTAAGCAAATGTATAAATCTCAACAGCAAGCCATCTCGGACCAAATCCGACGATATTGCTCCGAGCACCACCTTCCCGCCCCTGGTGAGATCACCTGGAAACCGATCCCGTTCTCAGGTGAATGGGGTATTTCCACATCCTTCTTCCAACTAGCTGCCCAGGAAGCGCGTGCACTCAAGGAAGACACCGGTCGATCCGTCAATGTTGCCGAACGTGCTCAGGAAATAGCTGCTTCCGTCGCGGATTTCCTGGGGAAACAGCCCGGTTACTCCCGCCTGGAAGCAACCAAAGGCTATCTCAATCTGTATTTCTCATCAGCAGAATATGCCAAGAGCCTGGTGGACACCGTCCTGGAGCTGGGTGATGATTTCGGTAGAGGTTTACCCAAGGGTGAAAGGGTGATGATCGAATACGCCCAGCCAAACACCCACCATTCCTTTCATATCGGTCATTTCCGTAATGCCATCCTTGGAGAAGCACTCGCCAGACTAGTGGAGTTTGCTGGTTTTGATACCATACGCGCTACCTACCCAGGAGATATTGGTCTGGGAGTGATCACCGTCTTGTGGATCTATCAAAAGTTCTATCAAGGGGAGGAACCAGAAGGAGTCCACGAACGCGGTCAATGGCTATTGAAAATTTATGCGGAGGCAGTTGCCCTGCTCGAGCCTAAGGACAATGAAACGCCCGAAGAAAAAGCCTTGCGTGAATCTTATGATGTGGAACGGAGGGAGCTGTACCGTAAATGGGATAACTATGACCCTGAAGTGCGCGAGCTGTGGCTCAAGACCCGTAAATGGAGCCTGGATGAGCTCAATGCCATCTTCGACACGCTTGATATCAAGATGGATGCATGGTTCTTCGAAAGCGAAGCAGATGAGCCAGCCAAAGCCATCGTTGAAGAATTGATTGCTCGGGGCATCGCTGATGATGAACGCTCGCAGGGTGGTGCGGTGGTTGTCCGCATCGATGAAAAGTTAGGACTTAAGAAGGAGAAGTATCGAAGCAATATCATTCTTCGCAGTGATGGCACCACTTTATATCTAACCAAAGATCTGGCACTGGCAAAGATCAAATTTGAAAGCTATCATGTGGACCGGTCGATCTATGTCGTGGATGCCCGGCAGAGCCTGCACCTGCAGCAAGCATTTAAAATTTTAGAGATGTTGGGGTTTCCTCAGGCCGCCAAGTGTTATCATCTGGGGTATGGATTTGTGAGCCTGCCTGAAGGAGCCATGTCTGCCCGAAAAGGACGTGTCGTCCTATTCATGGACGTTGCCGATGAGGCCATCAGGCGCGTGATGGTAGAAATTGAGCAGAAGAATCCAGACCTGCCCCAGGAACAGCGCCTTGCCGTTGCCCGGCAGGTTGGTTTGGGTGCCATGGTCTATGCCATGTTATCCATCGACAATAATAAGGATATGGTCTATGATATGCAGGCAGCATTAAATTTTGACGGACATACGGGCCCATATATCCAAAACGCGCATGTGCGTGCCAACGGCATTCTAAAAAAAGGGGATGGAATTCCGTCTCAAGCAGCCTTTGATTACCCCCTCACCAGCCATGAAGTGCAGCTGATCGACCTGATCTCACGCTTTCCAGATACGGTCGAATTAGCAGCGATGGAATATCGCCCGTTGATCATGGCCAACTATGCCTATGATCTGGCTGCTACCTTCCATAGCTTTTATCATGTTGTCCCTGTTATCCAGACAGAAGATCTACGGGTACGCAATGCCCGTTTACGCCTGGTGGCAGCCGCACGCCAGACGATTGCCAACGCATTGCGTCTGTTGGATATAGAATCACCTGAAGTGATGTAACCGGGAGAGTAGCAAGAAGGACCTGAGCTCTCCCTCAAAAACTAAACGAATAAGGAGAAAAACCACATAATGTCAGCCATCCGCACACTCATTATGGGCGCCGCTGGGCGCGATTTCCATAACTTCAACGTGTTTTTTAGAGACAATCCAGATTATGAAGTAGTTGCCTTCACTGCAACTCAGATCCCGGATATTGAGGGACGCACCTATCCAACCGAGCTGGCGGGCAAGTTATATCCAAAAGGTATCCCCATATTCGCTGAAACAGACCTACTCAAATTGATCCGTGAGAAAAAGGTGGACCAGGTGATATTCGCATACAGCGATGTGCCCCATGAAGTTGTGATGCACAAAGCCTCGGCAGTGCTGGCAGCAGGTGCAGATTTTCGACTGATGGGGATGAAAACGACGCAGCTAAAATCCACCAAACCTGTGGTATCAGTGTGCGCGGTCCGTACTGGTTCGGGGAAAAGCCAGACCACCCGGCGTGTATCGCTGATTTTACGCAGCATGGGATACAAAGTCGCTGCTATACGCCACCCCATGCCCTATGGCAACCTGGTGAAGCAAGCTGTGCAGCGCTATGCGGATTACTCCGACCTTGACAAGCACGAATGCACCATTGAGGAACGGGAAGAGTACGAGCCACACCTGGATAATGGTGTCATCGTTTATGCCGGAGTGGATTACGAAAAGATCCTGCGCCAGGCTGAGAAGGAAGTGGATATTATCCTGTGGGATGGTGGAAATAATGATTTTTCATTTTACGTCCCCGATTTGAGCATCGTTGTTGCCGACCCACACAGACCAGGGCATGAGCTGAGCTACCACCCTGGGGAGACGAACGTCATTGCAGCCGATGTATTTGTGATCAATAAAGTGGACACCGCCAACGCTGAGAATGTAATCAAGGTGCGGGAAAACCTACGCCTGCTCAACCCCAAGGCAACCGTCGTTGAAGCAGCGTCACCTTTATTCGTGGATGACCCGGATGCGATTCGTGGAAAGCGGGTCTTGGTCATTGAAGATGGCCCGACCCTTACCCATGGAGAGATGGCCTATGGAGCAGGATATGTGGCAGCCCGTCGTTTTGGTGCAGCAGAGATCGTAGACCCACGACCTTTTGCGGTTAAATCCATCAAAGCCACCTATGAAAAATACCCCAAGACCGGACCCATCCTGCCAGCCATGGGTTACGGTGAAGCACAAACCAGGGACCTCGAAGAGACGATCAATAAAGCTGACGTGGACTTGGTCATCATCGGTACACCTATTGACCTGAAACGTATCATCAAGATCANTAAACCCGCTCAGCGTGTGCGCTATGAGCTACAGGAAATCGGTCAACCGACCCTGGAAGAAATATTGAAATCTAAATTCGGTAAGTAATGAACCATGGGATTCATCACCTCAAAAACAAATGCCCTCACTAACCTGGGCTACTAAATCCTCACCCACCTTGCCAGATACCGCCCTGGAGATAGATTCAATCATCTATCCCCAGGGCGTTGGCTACCCAGATGCTAACCCTGAAAACCGGCTTATTCTGGGCGATAACCTTCAGGTTATGTCTGCTTTGCTTAAAGAATTCGAAGGTAGGATCAACCTGATCTATGCCGATCCCCCTTTCTTCACCAATCGACACTACCCGATGCGTATCGGTAGAGGCGAAGATTCACGCAATCCCAAGGCGTGGCAGCTGGTAGAAGGATACCCCGACCATTGGGATAACCTGGATGATTACCTAGACATGCTTTACCCGCGTCTCATCCTGATGCATCGCCTGTTGGCCTCCACCGGGACGCTCTATCTGCACCTTGACTGGCATGCCAGTGCCTATGCCCGCCTGATTTTGGATGAAATCTTTGGATCAGAGCACCTGCTGAATGAAATCATTTGGGTCTACCATGGTCCCTCCCCAATCCGCTCAGCCTTCAACCGCAAGCATGACACCATCCTCGTGTATACCAAGGGTGAAAAATACACATTCAACGTGGATAAGGTACGCCAGCCGTATAACCCCGTAACCGTGAAGACGTTTAAGTCTTCTCCCAAAGCTGGCTTCGGTAAAATCCCTGACCTCAAACGGGGAAAGGTCCCTGAGGATTGGTGGTATTTCCCGGTGGTCGCTCGATTGCATAATGAACGAAGTGGATATCCCACTCAAAAACCGGAGGCATTGTTGGAGCGGATTATTCAAGCCTCCTCGAATCCGGGTGATTGGGTGGCTGATTTTTTCTGTGGCTCAGGAACGACTGCGGTTGTGTCTGCCGGGCTTGGAAGGCATTATCTCACCAGCGATATAAACTTTCGGGCAGTTCATACTTCCCGAACCAGGCTCATTCAAGCAGAGTCACCAGCATTTACATTGCAGACTTTAAAAGGGATAAAACCACCTCTGGACAACGAGGACTTATCAGCCTCCGTGGGTCTGGAGAGGGAACAGCAAGTGGTCAGATTGGTAACGCCGCATCTTGAAGATATCGTTTACTGGGAGCTCGATCCAGCCTGGGATGGGACCGTCTTTCGCAGTGTTTCTCAGGCGATCAGACCGCGTAAAAAGGGGAGCATTATTGATCAGCTAGTGCTTCCTTTCCCAAAAAGTAATCTTCCAGTGTGTGCGCGTATATTGGACATCCATGGGAGGATGATTCATTTAGTTTGCTGACCATATTTTTTCTGGATGCTTTTAGATGGTTAAAACAAAAAATCCGTCCAAAAATCGAAACGGATCTCGCCATATCAATGGACTATATCTAAAGTTCATGCATCCAACCGNTAACCAACTCCTCGGATCGTTTTAAGAAATTGTGGTTTTCTCGGGTTTTCTTCCAGNGCTTCACGCAACCAGCTGATGTGAACATCCAAAGTGCGTGTGTCTTCAGTATATTTGGTTTCCCAAACTTCAGAAAATAATTTTTCCCGCTCGACTGCTTCACCCGCATGCACAAGCAGCACCTGTAATAACTGGGTCAGCCTGGGGGTCAATCGGGCTTCATGTCCCAGGCAACGGACCTGGTGACGTTCCAGGTCTAAACGGATAAACCCGACATGTAAAATATTCTTGCCATCACCGGGCAATAAGGGTGCAATCCGATTGAGCAACTTGCGCGAAGTGAATGGGAGCTCAAGGACAGTATTTGCTGAGGTGGTCCCTGAGATTCCATGTTCCGGTGATACGATCAACACAATTGGGAGTTTAGCAGATTTCTCACGAATCTCATTACAAATTCGTTTCCCACTGCTGCGGAAAGAAGCCGCGTTCACCACAACCAGGTCAGGGTCAATTTCCACCAAACAAGCTATGGCTGCGCTTCCCGTAGGTACAATTTCCACCCGATATTCTTTTTTTCTTAAGGAGGAGACAAATGACGGGTTATCCGCCCGTTTTCCCTCCACCCATAATATCCTAGCCTTCATTAAACCAACTTCCATTTTTCATTTTTTCCTTGCAGGCATCCCCCATGACTTTAAAAAGAGTGCGAGTATTATACCGTAATCTTAAAATCAGGCAAGATGTTAAAGGATTCTTTTAACATAATCGTAGTAAAACCTTCACTATCATCGTGATTCTTAATACGGATGGCAACTATCATATTCCATGTTAGAATCACCCACTGAGGAAATTGATGCGGAGGCCTCACATGCCAGATATGATTGAAGTAGTCATTGATAGTATCCGTGTCAGCCTGATTTCACAGCAGAGGATTGTCATCCTGCGTGAAGTGGATGCTGATCGCTATCTTCCAATTTGGATTGGAATCTACGAGGCAGAAGCGATTGCATTAGCCCTTCAAGAAGTAGAAGTGGCACGACCCTTAACCTGGGATTTATTGAAGAATATTTTCACCATGATGGATGCTCGTATTCTACGGGTGGAAGTCACATCATTGCACGATGATACCTATTACGGCAATATCGTGGTTGAATTCGATGGTCGTAACCTAGACATTGACTCACGTCCATCAGATGCCATTGCACTGGCTGTCCGCGCTCACGTGCCCATTCTGGTCTCTAAGCCTATCCTTGATTCTGTAGGTGTAACCCCTGAAGAAGATTTGCAAGAGACTGCCAGTGAAAGCAATGAACAACCTATGACTCCTGCTGCAGAGGTCAATGATGAAAATTTATCGGTATTTGAAGACTTCTTAGAAAACCTAAATATCGATGACGAAAACCCCGACGATCAGGAAGATGATGAAGGGAAAAAACCTTCTTAGTCAAATAAGTTCAGCACGGTATTTTAAAAAAAAAACGAGATTCTGGCATTTAGATTAATGCGGTCATATTCAACAAGTGGAAAATGAGCGATTTTCTATCCTTTGAGGAAACCCCAACCCCAATATCGCAAGTGGTTCCGCATAGCCGGGAAGCTGAAGAGGCAGTATTGGGCGCCGTCTTGATCAATCCTGAATCATACTTTGAAGTCTCCCAATTTCTCCGATCAGATGACTTTTACGTCCAACGCCATCGCTGGTTATGGGAATCGTTCATGCGTTTGCACGAGCGCCGTGCACCGATTGATTTTCTCACTGTTGTCGAAGAGCTGGACCAGCTCGGACAACTGAATGATATCGGTGGTCCTGCATATATCTCCACCCTGATCAATAATGTTCCCTCTTCACTACATGCCGAAGCATATGGAAGGATTGTTGAACAGACCGCCATTCGCCGCCGAATGTTGGAAGCCGCTAACCAAATTGCCAAACTGGCATATCAGGAAGAAGACCGCCTGGAAGTTGTTATGGATGAAGCTGAGAAGGCGATCTTCGGGGTTAGCGAAAGGCGCATGACGCGTGATATTCAATCTATTAAAACGGTGCTTAGTGATTATTACAACCGGATCGACCAGCTCTCACAAAGGGCGGATGAGACTCTTGGTGTTCCCACCGGATTTATCGACCTGGACCGTTTGCTAGGAGGTTTACAGTCATCTGACTTCCTGATCATTGCTGGGCGACCTGGTACTGGTAAAACTTCATTTATGCTCTCGGTAGCTAAAAACGCTTCCTTGATCCATAAGAAACATATCGCCATCTTTTCCATGGAAATGTCCAATGATCAACTGGCACAACGGCTGATCGCCCAGGAAACGGGTATTGATGCTCATCACCTGCGCACCGGTAAACTCACGGATGATGAATGGGCGCTTTTTGCCCAGGCGATCGAAGTATTGAATGACACCCATATCTTCCTGGATGATACCCCTGGTCTGACTCCCATTCAATTGCGAACTAAGTGTCGTCGCTTGCACATGGAGTATAACCTTGACTTGATCCTGGTTGATTACCTGCAATTAATGAGCGGTGGGGTGCGTTCTGAAAACAGGGTTCAGGAGGTCTCATTTATCTCACGGAACATGAAAATTCTGGCACGCGAGCTGAACGTTCCAGTGTTGGCTGCAGCTCAACTCTCACGCGCCATCGAACAACGGGCTGACAAGGAACCACAGCTTTCCGACCTGCGTGAGTCAGGAAGCCTTGAGCAGGATTCTGATGTGGTCATGTTCATCCATCGCCCTGAATTGTATGAGAAAGATACTCTTAAGCGCCACCTCGTACAGATAAAAATTGCCAAACACCGCAATGGCCCGGTTGGGAATATTGAGCTTGTTTTCAGAGAAAACCTGACCAAATTCGAAAATGCTGCTACCCAAGTCATCGACCTGCGGAAAATCTAAACATGACCTTCATGGGTTTCTCAGAAGATAATTTGCCCCACATTCCTCTCCCGGAGCAATTCTTCCGCCAGGTGCTGCTGGAGATTGATGATCTAGCTGAACTTAAATTAACGCTATATATCTTCTGGCGCCTCAACCACATCGAAGGACCAATACAGTATTTATATTTAACAGAACTATTGGAGGACCTCCGATTAGTCCAATCCATGGAAAGTGATCCCGGTAATACACGCATCGTTCTTGAAGGTAATCTTCTGAAGGCAGCCAAACGGGGAACGTTGCTTCAGGCTGAACTTGCCAACGAAAATGGTCCAGACAAGATCATCTGCCTGAATTCACCTAAAGGACGTGCACTGGTGGATGCCATTCAGCGCGGTGAGTGGAGAGCAACCGANCGTACGCATCCATNCACTGATATTTATTCTGANCGTCCCAATATATTCCACCTCTATGAAGTCAACATTGGGCCTCTCACCCCGATGATTGCCGATGCCCTGCNTGATGCTGAAAATACCTATCCAGCTGATTGGATTGAGGATGCCTTCCATATCGCCGTTGAACGCAACAAGCGTAACTGGCACTACATTGAAGCAATCCTTCACCGCTGGCAGGAAGGAGGACGTGATGACCAAAAAGACAAGCAAAATCGACGCGACACTGAAGACGCTCGCCGAAGATACGGAGAGTGGGAGAAGTGAGTCATCCCAAATGACTGGGGAGATTGAACATTCTTATCTATCCGACCTGGCAGGTGACGTCAACTGCCCTTTCTGCCATGGATTGGGGTATTTACGTCGCGACCTGCCGATAGGTCATCCTGAATTCGGCCTGCTACAAATCTGCACTTGCCGCCAGGAGCAGGTGGCTCAGCAAATCCATCAGCGTCTATTTTCCATCAGCAACCTGGACAACCTACAGCATCTCACCTTCGAAAATTTTCAATCCCGAGGCCGAATTGGATTGGGTCCATGGCAGGCAGACTCGCTCGAACGGGCGTATAACCAGGCACAGCAATTCTCCCAGAAAGCGGATGGCTGGTTGCTTCTCCAGGGTGGTTATGGCTGTGGGAAAACCCACCTAGCTGCAGCCATCGCTAATTTTACTGTTGGGATTGGAGTTCCAACCCTGTTCATCACCGTCCCCGATTTGTTGGATGCCCTTCGCTTCGCCTACAATAATCCGGAAAGCACCTTTGAACAGCGCTTTGATGAGATACGCACAGCTCCGTTGCTTATCATGGACGACTTTGGAACCCAAAATGCCACTGCCTGGGCACAGGAAAAGCTCTTTCAAATCTTGAACTATCGTTATATCAATCGCTTACCCCTCGTTGTTACCACCAACCTTTTACTCGATCAGATAGAAGGACGGATACGCTCCCGCCTGGAAGACCCAGAGCTCGTTACGCGTGTCTTCATTCAAGCCCCCGATTATCGTCGACCTACCGACGATTCCACCCACTCTGATTTATCCTCCCTGGCTATGCATCATGAACAGACTTTCAGTACCTGGGATGACCGCCAGGCGGAAAACCTTCCTGCCAATGACCGCAAGAGCCTGGACAAAGCCTTAAAAACCGCATTGGATTATTCCCGCTCACCGCATGGCTGGTTGTTATTTACCGGAACTTATGCCTGTGGGAAAACTCATCTGGCAGCTGCGATTGCCAACTCACGCGCAGATCTTGGTCAACCCCCCATGCTCATCAGTGTCGCTGACTTGTTGGACCATTTACGGGCCACTTTCAGTACCAATAGCCCTATCAGTCTTGACAGGCGTTTTGAAGAGATACGCAGCGCTCCTTTCCTTATCCTGGATGCGTTAGGCGAACAATCCCCAACCCCCTGGGCAAATGAGAAATTATTTCAATTAATAGACTATCGGCATCTGAATAAACTACCTACCGTGATGACGACTGCTAAATATCTTGAGGAGCTGGACCCACGCATCCTCAGCCGAATCCTAGATTCCCGCATTTGTACCATCTGTGCCATCACTGCACCTGGCTATCGCGGCGGAACCGGTATGGCAAACTCCAAGGACAAGCGTACAAAATAGCTCCAGTGATAAAAATCGGTGGGTGAATAAAATCCACCGATTTTTTTATTATTTATGCCCATAGATATAACTGCATGAAAAAATATAACCGTGCTCCTATTAATTGTGCTATAATTTATCTTATTTATCAGATATTTTTTACCTGAAAGGATACTNATGCCCGCTCGCTCTTGTGACTATTCCTTTTGCGATCGAAACGATCAAACCNCCCCTGTGCNACGGTTCCTATATCGAGCGAAACAATACGGGATCTTTCTTCAACAGCAACCTGTTTTGATCCATAATGCAGATCAATTTACCCCTGGAGGTCATTCATGATCCCCAGTTTTGTGCTCTCCTTGCGTGAAGGTCTCGAAGCAGCATTAATCATCGGATTTGTGCTTGGGGCATTGCGTAAAACAGGACGATCTGATCTTAACCGATCACTTTGGCTAGGCGTGCTGAGTGCAGGGATTCTTAGCTTGCTTACTGCCCTGCTATTGCGAGGGATCGGTAAAGAATTACAAGGTCGTTCAGAACAAATTTTCGAAGGTCTGACTCTACTTCTAGCAGCAGGAGTGCTCACCTGGATGATTTTCTGGATGAGTAAACAGTCGAGAAGCATGAACGTAAAGCTGGAGAGTAATGTAGGTCGGGCTGTAAACGGTAAAGGTCAGGAGGGAATATTTTTCCTGGCTTTGATCGCAGTGTTACGGGAAGGCGTCGAACTCGCTCTATACCTGACTGCCATTTCCATAACATCAAGTGGAATTCAGACCCTTCTTGGGACTTCCCTTGGATTGTTCGCTGCCAGTTTGTTAGGATATTTGATTTTTACTGCCACCCTGCGTCTCAATTTACAGCGTTTCTTCCAAATTACCGCTTTCATTCTCATCCTGTTTGCTGGTGGACTAATCGCCCATAGTGTCGCTGAGTTTAATGAGGCAGGTATCATTCCCGCGATCATCAACCCAATATGGAATCTCAATCCATTCCTCAACGACCAATCCATCGTGGGAATGATCTTCAGCACCCTGTTTGGATACTATGGGAGCCCTTCCCTAACTCAGGTGTTAGGATATAGTGTATATATTCTGGCTATCGCGTTGATGGTCTTTAAAACCAGAAATCTTCAAGAAAGTTAACTCATTCCTCTCGGGTGAGCCACCTTTCCATCCCCTGTGGGTATTGAAAGCGATCCAACGCTTCCAGCAAGACATCGGGGTTATCCGCGTAGACGAACAGGGATTGATGCTCTGCATACATGAAGCCCTCCGTACGGGCAATATCGATGGCGGATAGCAGGCTATCAAAATAATGCCGGGTATTCAATATCCCGACAGGTTTTCTGTGTAAACCAATTTGTGCCCAGGTAAGCACTTCAAATAACTCTTCAAAGGTTCCATAGCCTCCCGGCAAGGCAATAAAAGCATCGGAGATTTCAATAAGGCGCTGTTTGCGCGTGTGCATGTTATCCACAATATCAAGCCGTGAAAGCCCATTGTGCATTAATGCCGGGGTTGCAAACATGC
>JGI11641J44799_10000507_pt1 | contig 11817 bp, 9 predicted proteins | sample WetSurSiteA1Bulk_FD_44799 | JGI IMG/M metagenome (IMG submission 44799) | reverse complement strand
CGGTATCAATATGGAACATATCAGGTTGCATATGCTTCCCACCAATGATGCCTGGTGCCGTGATCATGGTCCCGCGTTCATCGTAAATCAGGGTGCGAAAGCACCAAAGGCTATTGTAAACTGGAAATACAACGGTTGGGGCGGTAAGTACCCGGCCGGGCTTGATACCACCATCCCTGCCAGGATTGGTGAATTGCTGAAATTGCCGGTCTTCTTCCCGGATATTGTCATGGAAGGGGGTTCGGTGGATTTTAACGGAAAAGGAACGCTCCTGACAACCAAATCCTGCCTGCTGCATCCAAACCGAAACCCGGAACTTGATCAGCGGAAGATAGAGGAATATCTTGTGGATTATTACGGTGTGGAACAGGTGCTCTGGCTGGGTGACGGCATTGAAGGTGATGACACGGACGGTCACATAGATGACCTCACCCGGTTCGTGAATGAAGATACTGTTGTCACGGTGATAGAACATAACAAATCTGACCGGAATTACCGACCACTCAGGGAAAACCTGGCCGCATTGAACAAAATGCGGCTGCTTAATAAAAAACAGCTGAATATTGTTGAACTTCCCATGCCCAGGCCAATGTACCACGAAGGACAAAGACTGCCGGTATCTTACGCCAATTTCTATATTGCCAATGCAGGAGTCATGGTGCCAACATACCGTTGCAAACAGGATGAAATGGCCATCTCGGTATTGGAAAACTGCTTCAGGGATCGCCCGGTCATCGGCATTGATTCTGTCGAGATAATCTGGGGTCTTGGAAGCTGGCATTGCCTGAGCCAGCAGGAACCGGATTGCAGTGAGTGATAAAGTGATTGCATTATTTAGTAATGAAGACCTTAAGCTCCTATTCCTAAACTAACTTCTCCTGTCAATCAGTTTCACCGGTTTACGGCTCATGGGAGGATGCTGAAGGCTGCTGATATAATCGACGGTTTCGAATGATATCGATGGTGCAACACGGAGTTTGGCCCGGAAATGGTCCTTGATAACCTTCTCAAAGGCCTCGGAGTGATCCGTTGCACCAATCCTGATCAGTATCTCGTCTGTTCCTATCTGATTGGTGTACACCTCAACAACATAATTCCTGATCCCGTCAATATTTTCCAGGATATCGTACAGGGCAGGAGGATAAAGGGTTGTTCCCTTATATTTGATCATTTGCTTCTTGCGACCGATAACGGGTCCAAGACGGATTGAATTGCGCCCGCACCTGCAGGGTTCAACATGGGCTGTGGAGATATCTCCCGTTTTAAACCGAAGCAAAGGCATTCCTTCAACGCCCAGGGTGGTAACGGTAACCTCACCGGGTACTCCCGGAGGAAGGGGTTTATCATGCTCGTCCAGAAATTCAACAATGATCAGATCAGGATGGTGATGCCCACCTATCCCGTGCTCACATTCGGTAAATGATGTTGCCATCTCAGTTGAGGCATATGTCGAATACAGCTGCAATTCAGGCCAGCGCTCTGAAATCTTCTTCCCCAGGGTGTTCAGGCTGAAGTCGGTATTTCGGATCGAATCGCCTATAAACACTGCTTTTCTTACACTTGATGCCCGGTGGTCAATACCGTTTTTTTCGGCATAATCAATGATATTGAGAATGAAGGAGGGCACAGCAACCAGGGTGGTGGGTGAAAAACGCTGGATAGAGTCCCATTGAAGTTCAGGGATGCCGTTCCCAACCCGGACCATGGCTGATTTCAGCATGCGGGAACCCAGAAAATAGGCAAGTCCTGCCATGAACCTTCGATCGATAGTTGTCATCAGCTGAAACACATCGTGACTCGTGCAGCCGGCGCACATGAAACCCAGGTATTCATTGTACGCCAGCCTGTTCAAGTCGTTATCGGTCAGGGCAAAGATTACCGGTTCTCCCAGTGTCCCGGAAGTCGTTATATAATCAACAATCTGATTTTTATCAACACACACGAAATCGGGACCATGTAACTGAAGATCTTCCTTTGTTGTGAGGGGTATGTACCTGAGGTCCTCCAGTGTATTGATTGCTGAAACCTCAATTTTGTGCCGTTTAAAGGAGGAGGCATAGAATTTCGAATTATTCTGCAAGTATTCCAGTAACTTTTTCAGTTCTTTCTCCTGGTATAGTTTGATCTCTTCCAGGCTTCTTGTTTCAATTTCGGGGATCAGCATGGCTGCTTTTTTTATATAGTTCGTCTGCCACTTTCCTCAGCCTGGCCTCTTCATCCTTTCCCGGAAGAATTCTGCCAAGAGCTTCGGAATAATAACCAAATGCCTTGTCAAAAGCTTTTATTTCATTGTAATATTCCCCCAGATGAACGTATGTAAGATACAGCATCGGGTTGGAATCAATATATTGTGCGGTAAAACCATCGGGAAGCGCCTGATGCTGCTTTTTGAATTGCCTGAGTTGTGCTGTCATGAGTTGGTATCTGCGATAGTCGCTGTATGCAGCAGTATTTAAGAAAGTATCGGCAGGCAGCGTCAAGAATGGTGTACAGATTTCACGCCGGGTCTGAACATCGCGTAAATTCAAATTAAATACTTTTCTCAGGTCATAAGCTACATACTTCCCCAGTTGCCAGGGTGCCGTGGAAACCCAGACCTGCAGACTATCCGGTTTGAAGATAACGGAATGATGCGCGATAAGCTGGTTTACAGCCTGCTGATTGCCCATGCCGGCATCTTTGTCGCCTAAGGTCCGCTGATCGCGCAATACTGCTGCAACATCGCCAATTTCGAGTTTACCGGCACGGTCAATTAATTCTTCAACACGCTTGAACCGCATGTAACTGTCAGATCCCCTGATATTCCCAAGGTTGATCTCATCATTTGCAAATGCATCACCCTGGAAATGGTTGGTACAAATGATCCGGTCAGTGCCGGAATAAAACAGTCCGCTGTTATCGGGTGATTTCTCAATGATCGCAGTTTTATGATCGATGGCTGAGCCCACCATGATCGACTCAGAAACAAAAAGTCTCCGCTTCCCGGAAATTTTATAGGCATCCTCAATATTGGCAGCGTATTGCAGGATTTCCCGCGCCAGGATGGTGACAGGAGTGGCGGCCTGTCTTGGAATGCTTGATTTGGACGCATTGATGGTCACTGTCAGGCCCTTCTCATTCATACCTGAAACCACTCCGATCAGATCAGGCCAGGTGATCATCATGAACTTGTATCCCCGCGAGGGATTTACAAAACAAACGATCTTGTTCTCTGCGAATTTCTCTCCCATATAGAAATCAAAATTTCTGCCCAGCAACAAGGATGAATCACCGGATCGGCTGTCCCATACTGAAAAGGACGTGCATGCAACGAGGTTGAGCTCCTGCAGGGCATGCCCGATATCGTGCGCGGCATGATAATTCAACTGCCGCTGGTATCCAGAGCCGATGAAATCGTATTCGGGGCTGCATGCGAAAGAAGTGCCATAGATTTCTTCCCTGTATTCTTCCGGAATGTTCTTATCGAGGTTCCTGTTAAAAAAGGCAATGAAATACTTAAGAACCTTCAGGTAACTTTCAGAAGGAACCAGTTCCCGGATCTGTTCAATAAAAGTGGTTTCCTGGTAATATAACAACTCCCTGGTCAGCTGCCCGAAAGCAACTCCGCGTTCAAAGGGATTTCCTTCGATATATGCCTCCCATAGTCCGCTTTCACTCCTGCGTAGCCAGTTATTGCCAAAACCATAGGTATCCTGTCCAAGCTCCTTTCTTTCGGTTTTCAAATAAGCCTGATCAGTTACCCGTGGAGGATGATCAATGGCAATGATGGCAAAGTAAATCAAAAGAGATCCCAGTGTCAGCAGCAGTGCTGTCAGCAACCAAAGCAGAATTCGCCGTTTCCTGTGCTTTTTACAAGGCATGTTGCATTTTACTAAGGAGGTGCTTTAATCCGATCAATTCACCACAGGTAAGTATTGAGCTGATGGTAACTCCAATAACACCATGAATATTAATATTCTGGCCGGTAAGAAACAGATTGGGAACACTGGTCCGGGGAACAATAATGGTTTTCAGGGGATTATGATAATCTTTCAGGATACCGTAAATCGATCCCCTGGCTGTAGCCGTGTAATCGCGGTAAGTCAGCGGTGTGGATGTATAATAAGCTGCGACGCTGTTTTTTATCCCTGGGAAATCACGTTCTACCCTATCCAGCATTTTTTCAGCCTTCCGGCGCTTAAACTCCTTGTAATCATCACCCCTTTTTTCAACTGTGGTATTTTCCCATTTCTCCACTTCACTCCAATTAAGGTATGTGTTAATAATGATTGCTTCTGTAAATTCACTGTCCTTTGAGCCGGGTGAAAGATGCATCATGTATCCCTTGGGCCATTCATCTGCTGCATACCTGTCGCCATCCCAGACATTGGTGGTATCATAATGGTAAAAGTTGCTGTTGATATAGCGGAATGACTTTTCTTTCATAGCCAGGTACAAGGTGAAAATACCATAAGTATCTTCGATGCTTTCGAGCCGTTTGCGATAGGCGGGACGAAAATGCGAGCCATGCATCAACTGGACCATCCGCTTGGGATGGATATTCGAAATAAAATTGTGTCCTTCTATCCTTTCGTCATGGTTTATTTCAACTGCTGAAAGCATATGACCGTTAAACTGGAATCCGGTGACTTCAGCTTTCCGGAGGACTGTTCCTCCATTCCCCAGAATGTAACGCTCCAGCAGATCGCTGATCTGTGAACCCCCGTCAATAAACCGGTAAGCGCTTTCAATATAGGATGAATGGATGATCATGGGGATATATAGCGGCGTTTTGTCTTTTACACCGGCATACAGGGGAGAAGTTCCCAGCAACACACTTTTAAGGGTCTGATTGTTGGTAATGGTATCCAGGTACGGATCAATTCCCTGTCCGTAAAAACTCATGTAACCGGAATTTGTCCCGTTAAAATCTCGAAGGTTGTAAATATCAACTGCATTGCTGACTTCCTTTAGTTTTTCGGTATATTTCACCAGGGCTTCCCGCTCATGTGGAAACTTTTCCGACAGGGTTTCCACAAATCGCTCATAACCCATGGCAAATCTGTACTCTTTGCCTCCGTAACGGATGTTCTCATAGCCGCTTTCATCAAGCTTTTTCAACTTTAACGCATCTGTAAGCTTAAAATACCTGAAGAATTTATTCAGCACTTGTCCATTGTCCATGCTACCGATATAATGCATGCCGGTATCGAAGACTACACCTTTTCTTTTAAAAGTCTGCAAACAACCTCCCAACTGGTGGTTTTTCTCCACGACACAAACCCTGAATCCCTCTTTGCTAAGGGTGTAAGCGCATTGAAGACCACCAAGGCCACTTCCGATGATTACCACATCATAAATCATATCCAATAATAGGAAACTTTTTTATCATTTTCAGGACGCTTTTACTTTTCTGATCAGGTAAGGTAAATCCATTAATTCAGCGCAAGTTATAAACGAACTGATTGTAACACCTAGAATTCCGTGTACATTAATATTCTGACCTGTCAGATAAAGGTTTGGTATCCTCGTCCTTGGCATTACAAGAGATTCAAGCGGGCGGTTATAATCCTTCAGGACACCATAAGCTGATCCGGCCCTGGTTCCGGTGTAATCTCTCCAGGTCAACGGGGTTGAAGTATAATAGGCTGCGATCTGGTCCCTGATACCGGGGAATTGTTTCCCGACCGCATCAAGCAGTATGTTCGCTTTTGCATCTTTAAATGCCAGGTAATCTTCACCACGGTCACCCGTATAGGTATGCTCCCATTTTTTTACTTCACTGAAGTCCATATAGGTGATAACTGAACCGCAGGATGCATTTTCTGTTGAACGGGACACGGCACTATGCATGTAGAGGTAGTTTTGCGGCCATCTGGCCGAATCATAATCCGATGCTACCCATACATTATCCTGGTCAAAATGATAGAAATTATGGTTGGCATAGGGGCAGGCTCCTTCTTTGAAAACCAGGTAGAGGGTGAACATGCCCATGGTATCCTCCAATCCCCTGATTCTGTTGCAAAAGGTCTTTCTTAATGTACCCGGTTCAACCATGTCCAGGATCAGATCGGGGTGAATATTGGCAATGAAGTTCCTACCGCTAATGTATTCACCGTTTTCCAATACGGCTGATCCTGCTTTGCCCTTATCCATTACAAGCCTAGACACCTTTTGATTACGGATGATTGTCCCACCGTAAGATATGATATTGGAGGCCAGTATGTTCACCAGGTTGTGACTGCCGTCGGCGATCCGCCATGCACTTTCGATGAAAGAATTATTGATCAGTGCATGAACATAAAGCGGAGTTTTGTTTTCGCTGCCGGCATACAACATATTGTTGCCGGCGATGATATTCCGGAGCCGGTTGTTGGAAATAACGGATTTAATAAAATCGGCAGCCCCTATATTCAGGCTGTCGTTATCAATAATGTTGGTTTGCTCTTCTGAGAATGTATACATCGAGATTGACCTGCAAATGTCATTGATCCTTTTGCAGTAGGACTTCAATCCGTTCTTCTCAGCAGGGAATTCCCTGGCAAGGGTCTCAATAAAATGCTCCCTGCCCATGGCAAACCTGTATTGTTTATCAGAAAAATCGATGATCTCGAATCCATCTGCATCAAGCCTTTGCAGCTTAAGTTTATCCAGCACTCCGAAATACCTGAAATACTGGTTTAAAACCTGACCGTCCTCGAGGCTTTCGGTGTAATTCAGGCCTGTATTAAAGATGCATCCCTTTCTGCCGAATGTCTGGAGTGAACCACCCAACTTATGGTTCTTCTCAATGAGACATACCCTGAATCCTTCCTTGCTGAGAATGTTACCGCACAGCAATCCTCCCAGACCCGCTCCTATTATGACAACATCAAAGCGCTCCATTTTTGAGCAAGATCAATGAATGTTCAGTGTTTCTGAAATTATTGTATAGTAGCAAGTTTTTAACAGGTTTATCGGGTATCCGGGTTAAGTTCACTGCATCAGGAATTTGCTGGCTTTTAAGCGTTACAAAGCCCAGCCAAAGAGCAAATGCAGTTGCAGTATAATATTCTCCGCACAAATGCTTATAACCCATGTAAATCGTCTGATCCGGGAAGAAACCTTTTTGCAGGGCATAATAGGCCTGATCAAAGTGATTGTCGCCGTTCAGACCCAGCAGAACGCCGTCGATATCCTGAAGTTCAGTGCGGCACTTTCGAAGAAACCAGGTTATCTCATGCTCAATACTATCAAGATCAGAGACTTGTGGAGTCAAAAAAGTATGTATTCCCTGGAGGATTATCCCGGTGACATCCTTGTCAGGTTGCCCGGAAACCATGAAGAAAGAAGCACCCTCACCGGCAATGGTCCCGGATGAGCCGGAACCCAGTAGCTGAAGATTACTGAGCGGTTTTTTCCAGTAACCCAGGTATCCGTGCAGCTTGACATAATCATGGGTACATTCGTCGATACCGCCCACCAAAACATGCTGTGCCTGTTTTTCCTCGATCTGCATCAATGCATCCTGCAGTGCGCTTTCAAATGAAAAGGCGCGATGACAATAAGTTATATTATAATTGTGATTTTTCAACAGCATAGCAACCTGGGCTGCCACTGCGTTGTGTGTGGAGTTGATAAACGGCAGCACGCTGGTTATACGTTCCTGATTATCTATGACTTCCAGGAGAAACTTTTCCAGGTTGTCGAGACATCCCAATCCCGTACCTACAATTATGGCATCAGGATCGACACCCCCTGCCCGGCTGATGCACAGTTGTGAGGCAGCAAGACCCATTTTCAGTATACGAGGCATTCTCCTTAATTGAATGGGATTTATCAGATTGCGGTAATCCGGCTCAAGGCAGGTCAGCCGATCTGAAATCACCTCGTTGATTACCGAGGGGAAACCTTCTGCGCTGTGCGTATGTTGCGGAGAAATAACACTACTGGCTTTGATAATCGCTTTCATGTTACACTTTTGAAAAAATCAGGGTGGTATTGCTGCCGCCAAATCCAAAGGAGTTTGACATGACGTGCTTTACCGGAAAAGACTTTATCTGCAGCTGAGGCTGAAGATTGATATCAGGCATGGATTCCTTGAAATTCAACCCTGGCAACAGAATCTGCCTTCTGAGCGCCAGCACCGAGAAAACGGCTTCCACTGCTCCTGCTGCGCCTAGGGTATGACCGGTAAAGGCTTTGGTAGAACTGAATGCCGGAATTGCATTACCGAATATGCTGGCAATGGCGTTGCCCTCCGAAAGATCGTTAATCTCCGTTCCAGTACCGTGTGCATTGATATAGGATATTTCCGAAGCTTTCAGCGATGCTGATGATAGTGCCTTATCCATGGCCATAATGGCGCCAAAACCATCGACCGTGGACGCAGTGGCATGAAAGGCCTCATTCACATTGGCGTACCCGGAAACCTCGCAGATGATTCTCCGGGGATCTGCAACTTCCTCTGACTCAAGGACCAGAGCGGCAGATCCCTCCCCAAGGGTAAGACCGTTTCGGTTTATATCGAACGGCCTGCATCCTGTCGGAGAAAGTATTTCAAGGGCATTAAAACCGTTGAGGGTAAAACGGGTAAGTGCGTCAGTACCGCCTACCAGGACCCTTTCCAGCTGATTATTCCTGATTAGCCTTGCACCCAGCATAATAGCATTTGCCGAAGAGGAACATGCGGTAGAGATTGTAGTGACATGGTGCCGGATACCAAAATGGACAGCAACTTTTTCTGTACAATCAGCACTGTCGAGCACACCAATCAAATCTTTGTGCCTGTCATTTTCAAGCAGAGATTTGTAGTACTGTTCATTGAAATCCATGCCGCCGACAGTGGTTGCCATGACTACACCGGTGTATTTTTCTGCGGTATCAGTCCAGCCCGAATCAGCGGACGCCTGTCCGGAAGCCAGGAGGGCGAGCAATGTATTGCGGGTAAACTTGTCAGTGCTGTCGTTTACTCCCGCCAGCAATGCCAGTTCACTATTTGTAAATTTTACTTCTGCAACCGGAATCCCGGAATGCACCGATTCAAATAACGAAAGTTTTCCTATACCCGATTTCAGGTTTTGAAATGCATTCAGGGTTTCTTCGGTACCGTTGCCTATTGCCGAAATTATGCCTACACCGGTAACAAAAACCCTGGGGCGCATCACCCGTTGGTGTTAGTGTGATTGGTTATACAAATGGCCATTGCTCTAACATTACGTAGAACGTTGCGCCTTTCCTTGGGATCCTCGATTTTCACACCGTACTTTCTTTCCATGAGCAGGATCAGTTCCAGGGCGTCAATGGAATCGAGCCCCAGTCCTTCAACGAATAACGGTGTATCTGCATCAAAATCATCGGCTACAACATCCTCCAGCGAAAGTGCTTCAATAATATCCAGTTTGAGTTGCCTGATTAATTCTTCCATAGTACTTTAATAATTCCCGTTTATCTCACAACAACTATTTTATCAATTGGTTTACAATGTATTAAAAAAAAATGCCAAAACCCTAAAAGCGGTGCAAGATATAAAATCTATTTTATATAAAAGAATTTATAAAGTGCCATTAATACAGCTGCCAGCAATGCCATGGCGGCGCCGAAATAAAATGGAGCGCCCGAATTTACCCTGTCATACAGTAATCCCGCTATTACGCTTGCCGGAAGCAAGGTTATTCCCAGCACCGCATGATAAACCCCAAAACCTGTTCCTTTAATCTCTTTGCTTACAATGTCAGAGATCATAGCCTTCTGGCAGGTGTCCGTCAGTGCACTGTAGCAACCATAAAGCACAAAAGCCGGGATGAAAACCTTAATGCTGCAAAATGCTCCAAAAAGAAAGTAAACGAGGGCATAGATCAGGAAACCAAGCAAAATAAGGTTTCCCCGCCCTTTCTTATCGGATAGCTTCCCGATGGGAATGGCCAGGAGTACCGAAACCGTATTAAAAATCATATACAGGAAAGGAACATAGGATTGCTTGATACCCGTTTCACTGGTTTTCACAAGCAAAAGGGCATCGGTTGAGTTTCCCAAAGAGAAGATAAAAATGATCGCCAGAAAAAAATAGAAACTTTTGGGTAATTGTCGGAGTGAGATTCTTTCCCGGGAATGCGATTCCATTGCATGCCTTTCCCTGACCAAAAGGATGATGGTAATAACCCCTAACAGCGCGGGGATTGTAGCAAGAAGAAAAATATAATCATATTGAACCGGGAAAACGGATAACAGGAGAAAAGCCAGTAAAGGGCCGATAATGGCACCGCTGTTATCCATAGCCTTGTGAAAGCCAAAGCTTTTGCCTGCCTCGTTATAGCTGACCGAACCGCTGATCAGACTGTCGCGCGGAGCTGTCCTAATACCCTTGCCTATCCGTTCAAAAAATCTGAAAACAAGTACCTGGAATGGTGTCCTGACAAAAGCATAAATGGGTGTGATCACCGCTGTGATCCCGTAACCGATGATCATGAAGGGCTTGTTTTTCCCGATCTTATCACTCCAGAAACCTGAAACCGCTTTTAACAGGGAAGCAGTACTTTCAGCTATTCCCTCGATCATTGACAAGGTGGTCTTGGATGCCCCGATGGATAAAAGAAAGAGTGGCATTACGCTATACACCATCTTTGTGGATGTATCCGTAAAAAAGCTTGTCAGGCCTGTGAAGAAAACATTCCTGTCTAATCCGAAATATTTTTTACTCTCCATTACATTATTGACCAGCAGGTTCGACGTGAATATGAACTTCGATATTGTTGATCCTGCCTCTTATTTCCTGCTCAATCTCGTCACAGATGAAGTGGACATCCTTCAGTGCCATGTTTTCCGGCAAACTGAGGTGAAGATCTGCAAACCTATAATGTCCTGATTTCCTGGTTCTCAGGTTGTGGAAAGCAAAACCCTTCTTCTGAATTACTTCACTTATAATCTGCGTTTCGTCATTGGTTAGCGAGGAATCCAGCAACGGGGAATAGGCATTCCGGAGAAGCTCGTAGGATTCCTTAATGATCAGTATGGCTACGAAGATGGCCACAACCGGGTCAAGAAAATGCCAGCCGGTTATCCAGATGAGCAACAGACCTATAGCCACACCCACGGAAGTGTATACATCGGTCTTCAGATGAAGAGCATCTGCTTCCAGGGCTATGGAATCTGTTTTTTTTGCTACCTGGTAGAGTTTTCGTGAAACAAAGAAGTTGACTACGGCTGATACGGTCATAACAATTGCTCCTATTTCAATATTGCTGACCGGTGCAGGTACCATGATTTTATGAATCGATTCAAAAATGATCCATCCGGCTGCAACAAAGATGAGTACAGCCTCAATCACGCCAGATACATTCTCAAATTTTCCATGTCCATAGGGATGTTCCTTGTCCGGCGGGGTATCGGACATTTTCACTGAAAAGAAAGCTATGATGGCTGCCAGAAGATCCATCCCGGAATGGATTGCTTCGGAAATGATACTTACCGATCCGCTGAAAAGACCCGCCAGCAGTTTCATGATGATCAGTCCTGAATTGGATAAAATGGATAACCGGGCAGTTCTTACTTTCTCATTCATGTTTCAGTTGTATTCGTTTCTTGACTTGTGATAATACAAAGCAATCAGCAGGCACCCAATCGAAAACAGGATCATCCAGATCCCGTAATGCATAACATCGGCTAGTCGGGCATTACGCACCAGGATATCATAAAAACCGTTAAGTCCCCAGTTGAGTGGAGAGGCAACACTGATCTCTCTCAGAAAAGGAGGCATTACAAAAACAGGCACCCAGATCCCTCCCACAGCTGCCAGGATCACGACCGAAATAGAGGCGAAAATAGCAGCCTGTTGATGTGTCCGGGCAATTGTCCCCACTG
>JGI11641J44799_10000506_pt1 | contig 11820 bp, 8 predicted proteins | sample WetSurSiteA1Bulk_FD_44799 | JGI IMG/M metagenome (IMG submission 44799) | reverse complement strand
TTGCATGTGGTGCAGCAGCAGGTATTGCCGCCACATTCAATGCCCCCCTTGGAGGTATATTTTTTGCACTGGAAGTAATCCTCAGGGAATATGGCCTCAGAAATTTTTCTTCGGTAGTATTGTCTTCAGTTACTGCGACAGTAATATCACGGACTTTTCTGGGTAATCACCCGGCATTCATAACCCCGTCTTTTGCACTGTATAACATTTCGGATTTCCTTTATTATCTGGTCTTCAGCTTCTGCACAGCCTTCATTGCCTGGCTCTTCATCCAGGTCCTTTATAAAAGTGAAGATGTTTTTAACAAATTCAGAATGCCTGAATACCTGAAACCTGTCCTGGGCGGTATCTGCATCGGGCTTATAGGCCTTTATTTTCCTCAGATTTTTGGTGTGGGCTATGAAGTAATTGAAAAGACTTTCAACAACGGATTTAGCATATGGATTTTAATACTTCTCGTATTCCTGAAAATATTTGCAACATCACTTACTCTTGGTTCAGGAGGTTCCGGAGGGGTTTTTGCCCCATCTCTATATATGGGTGCATTGCTTGGTCAAGCCTTCGGAATGGTGGCGCACCTTGTGATACCTGACACTTTTATACCTCCCGGAGCATTTGCCCTGGTGGGAATGGCCTCTGTTTTTGCAGGTACATCCCAGGCTCCTATTTCTTCAATCCTCCTGCTGTTTGAAATGACTGGTAATTATCAGATTCTTCCGCCACTGATGATAACCTGCGTAATCTCTTCTCTGCTTGTGAGGTATAAAACAAAATATTCAATATATACTCTGAAACTTTTTCGAAGCGGCATTGATGCAGATACTTACAAATACGGGGATCTTATGGAAAGCATAACTGTATCCAATGCTATGGTTCCAAATGTGATCACTGTATCCCCGGATGACAATATTACCAGCGTAAATGATNTTATCAACCAAACCAGTCATCGCGGATTCCCGGTAGTTACTTACGACCACAGACTAGCAGGAATAATTACGCATAAGGACATTAACAAGGCTTTGCAGACAGGATTGAAAAACCATAAGGTAATTGATTGTATGAGTAAAGACCTGGTTGTTTGTTATCCTGATGAAAGCCTTAAAACCGCTCTACATAAAATGGCAGTCAAAAATATAGGAAGAATCCCTGTTGTTGAAAGAGGAAACGCTCAGCACCTTTTAGGAATTCTAACCAGGAAAAGCCTGCTGGCCGCCTATAACAAAGCATTCGAATTCCATAAATCCATGTCCGGAGAAAATACAGAACGCAAACTAAAAATGACCTGATTAAAAAATGAGAGGAATCATTGATGATTCTCAGGCATTTCAAAACCAAGGATTACTAAATTATCAACCTCATATTTGATGTGATCCGGTTTAATTCCAAACTGCCTTCATGAAGGCATCATAGCCGTAACAACTTCAACAGGTAATCCCATTATATTAAGTTTCCCCGTATAGCTTATTTTAAAACCTGCCTCCTGAAGGGAAAGAGAGGGAAAAATTGGCCGGCAATCAATCAGTTCAGGATATTTATTATGCGCCCGGTTGTACAATTTAATCATCAGGGACTCCGGATACTCCTGTGAAAGACTGACAATCCCTATTCTTGCATTCTGCTTAAGGATTCTTTTAATTTCAGCAAGAAGTAACGGAATTTCAGGGGTGTCAAATAATTCAAGCGTAAAGCTCATGAAAACCACATCAAAATAATTGTCCGGGAACGGCATTTTCATTGCATCTCCGCAATATAGGGTCACACGATCCAGAAGTCCGTATTTTTTAAGACGCCTTTCAGCCATTCGCATCATACCAGTTGAAATGTCTATGCCATATACTTTACCTTTACTATTGACAGCTCCTGCAATCTGCCTAAGACATTGACCTGTCCCAAAGCCTATTTCGATAAATATTTCGTCATTTCTGACAATCAACTGTTAAGCGCAGAGAATTTTGCTTTCCTTTCGAAGATACCCTCCGGATAGTCATAAGACCGACTGACTCTGTCATAGTTCTCTTTCGCCCGAGATCTGGTTCTGGTAACCCTTAAAATTCGTTCAGTGTTGAATTCCATTTTATGAGAGTCTGTAGTTTAATAACCAATATTAGAAGGAAATGTTTGTAAAACATCAGGAGTCAGGCACAGAACAGATAATAAAATACACGCGCCAGCTACTCTTCAATAAATCAATAGAAATTTGCTCACTGAGTTCATTTCGACAGCAGCGTGTCACCAATGCGCACCTGATAATACATAGGCTATAATATAAATAATGCCAGTAATAAAGGGCACAATTCCTATTATTAAACCAGCGATTGCCAATCTTTTTCCTTTATTTTTTTCCGGATTTTTCTTTATCTGGCGCAAGCCGATACTTGAAAGAACAATACCCGCCGCAAGTATCAATACCGGAATAAGAAGCGGACCATCAATACTTATAAATAAAATGGTAAGAAGTAATGCAACAAGGCTCGAAATGAAGCCTGCCAGAGCCATTCCATTCATTTTTTTTGGATTGGTTGTATCTTCCTGTGGAATCGTAACCGCAGGTTTTAAGTTAAAACTGAGCATCTTATCTGAATACCTGTGATAATTAATTTCTGAACCGTGATTTGCATTCACCGGAATGTTGTCTGCCCTTTCAGTATCGGTTTCGCTTTTACCAAAATCTGCAACTTCATCTTCCGGTGCGGAAGTTAATGAGTACGGTCCTTCAATCTGAGGTGCTGAATTACCAGCGGTTGCATAAAGGTTGATCTTATACTCTGCATTATTAGTTACTAACGCTGTATCAGATCTAGATGAGCGAGGATTATATTGCTTCTTGTTAAAGCTTTCAATGATATTTAGTGGTTTATTCCGTTTTGTGTTCAACAGGAATGCAGGTTTCCTGAAGGAAATACGCTCTTTGCTATCGCCGTAAGAAACAAAATGAAGCTTTTTATTATGTTGAGGATGGTATATAGAAGTTTTATTATTGTAATTTCTCAGAGGTTCAGGGCAGGTGAGAGCCATTTTTTTTGCCGTACCACATGATGAGGCAAGTATGAACATTACAATAACAGTGCTGACAACCTTCAGGTCATTAGGATCCTTCATAGCAGAATTTAATTAATATACCTGTTATCTGTCAAAACTTAATTGTTATACCTAATCCAACCGCCATGGAATTCTGCGGTGCAAAATTATACTTCTGCAGAGTAAGCTCAGCCTTAGCCTTTCTTTTACCTCCGACTGTCCATAAAGTGGCGCCAGTTATTACACAAGCTGCCCCTCCCAATGTTAAAAATCCGTACAAATTTGTTACAGAATCATCCCAATCCTCATAGGGGGTTCCGAAAGCATAATTTGTGAGAAGTCCCAAACCTGTCAGCACGACACCGATACCGCCAGCCGTTAAAATAATCCCTGCAGTGTTCATTCTGACAGCCTTATCCTTGTACAGATTTAACTGGTCTATAGTCAATGTATCAAGGTTAATTTTTTGCGCCAATGCAATATTGGAAACAGAGCATGCCAATAGTATCAGAATGGCTATTCTGATAACGACCTGATTTCTTTTCATATTCAGCAATTTACCATATATCAAAGTTACACCGGTATGAAGCCCAAGTCAAGTTTATTTAAAGAAAAGGGTGCCCGGCACAAGGTACAGGGTATCCCTCAAAGCGGGAGAGCATGGAGAAAGAAGCGTTAAACGTAAAGAGTAGTGCTTAGAGAATATCGAAAAAGGAATAATGCCACCTTCGCAAAGGCTTCGGTGTCCAAGGGATTTAGGATTTATGAAGTGCACAATTGCTCAATTGTAAGATTGCAGGATTGCAGGATTGCAGGATTGCACGATCGCAAGACCTCAAGCCTCCCCTAAAGCTTCGGCTTGCATAGCAAACCCTCAAGCATCCGCCAAAGCTTCGGCTTGCAATGCATGCCCTGTCAGGATTTAAGTCCTGGATTTTCTCCGTCAGGCGGTTTATCGATCTGATTTTCCTTTTCGCGCAGCACACTCAGATCCTTTTTCATGATATCAGTGGTTTTGGAATCGATTTTATAGAATATCATGAATAAGGCGCATGACATATACAGGATGCCAGGAATAACAGAGACCAACAGTTTAATTCCGGTGATTGCTGTTTCGGACTGAACCGCATTGGGTACGAACTTTGAGATTGCGAGTATCCAGCCGGCGATAGCCGCACCAATCCCCCAACCGGCCTTCTGGGCAAAAACAGCAGCCGAGAAGTATAAACCTGTGGCACGGCGGCCTGTTGTCCATTCACCGTAATCAGCGGCATCGGCAATCATGGTCCATAACAGTGGAACCGCCGGTGCATATGCCATCTTGGCAATAATGTTAAAAGCATAAACAGTCGTAAGGTTGTTTACCCCGGGAAGATATATCAGCATAAAGAAGAGCCCCGAGATCAGGGAGCTGGCGATAAAGACATTTTTGTTCCCGAACCTTTTGGCAAGCGGTTTGGAGAAAGGAAGCGCCACAATTAAAGCAACAGTACCGATTACGTTAAAAAGCTGAACATTGTTTTCGCGCCCGAGATAATATTTGAAATAGTAGGCGATAGCCGCATTTTGCATCGCGAACATAATAAATGAAATAATACCGACACATGCCAGGATGATCCATGCTTTGTTCTGAAACAAGTTACGTACATCTTCTTTCAGCGATTTCGTTTGTTTTTTGGGCGGCTGAACGCGTTCCCTGGTGGTTTTAAATGTGATATAGAAGAAAATCAGGCTCAACCCGGCGAATAACAATACGGTATACTGAAATCCCTGGGCTTTATTGCCATGTCCAAAAAATTCAGCCAGGGTAAGTGCCAGTCCGGTGACAATGAATTGCCCGGTAAACCCGGCTATAAACCGATAGGTATTCAATCCGGCGCGCTCGTATGTATCGTCAGTCATAACAGCCCCCAAAGCTGAATAAGGCAGGTTAATGGAAGCGTATGCCGTCATTAACAACACATATGTAGCCCCTGCATATATTATCTTTCCTGTTTCTCCGAAATTCGGGGTTGTAAAGGTAAGGATAGCAAGTACCGCATAAGGTATCGCACCGAACAGTATATACGGGCGGAATTTACCCCAGCGTGTGCTTGTCCTGTCGGAGATAATACCAATTATCGGGTCAATGCCCATGTCCCAGAACCTGGCGATAAGCATAATAGTACCTGCAGCAGCAGCAGAAATGCCATACACATCGGTATAAAAGAACAAGAGCCAGAATCCGACCATGTCCCATACAAAGTGAGAGGCGGTATCGCCCAGACTATAGCCAACCTTTTCCTTAAAGGAGAGTTTCGCAGTTATTTTTTCCATGATGTCTTTGCATTGGAAAATTTGTATGCACCAAAGATAATGTTCCCGTTAAAACAATTTATTGTATGGCACCAGGTTTACTTTTCCGTTCTATATCCTTTGCCCAATCACCTCTGAATATTATTTTCTGATCGTGAATTCTGAAAATGCACTTTCCATATTTGACTGAAACCCCAGCCGAAGCATTTACGATCCAACAATTATCAGGTATCCAGAAAAAGCTCTCAAACTCAATGTTTTTACTGTCGAGCTGACCTTTAATTGAAACGGTTGCCTGTTCACCGACCTCCCAGCCTAAGTGCGTATTGAAACTGACCCTTACTTCATCAGCCAGTTTAAAAGCCTCTTTCGATTGAATTTTTGTTTTCACACAGGCAATTTTTCCTTCATTCAGGTCTTTATCGGGCGTAACTTCTATGATCAGGGTGGGTAAATCAATAGGTTTATCGGAGGCCAGGATCATAATCGATTCGGTTTTTACCAGGTTGTCTTCTTTATCATAAAACTCAAATGCAAGTTCCAGATCCTCGGTTCCTTTTGGTGAAATGCTCAGGTGGTCGGTAAAATAGCCTTCCTTAACCAAATTTTTTGAAAACAGCACTTTATCGTTGAGCTTGACAGTTACTTTACTCACATCCTTATCAGTATAAAGCTCCAGCGGAATTTGCCCCGATTGATAAATATTGTTGTTCTTAGGACTAATAATCAATGCTTTCATATAATTGCGCATGGCATACCAAACCGGACGTGGCGTACCGAATTTATCATTTGCATCGCTGTAGCCCCAGAAACCAAACCATTCTTCGGGCTGATCGGCGTTATGATAATTTGCATCGCCGCCTTTCCACCAGCCATCGGCGTAATAAAACGGACACATGCCTGTAGCTCCCGCATCAATAAGATCACGGTAATTGGCAATGAGACCATTGCTTTGCTGAACTAGTGTATTGCCGCCGTAACGTCCATATCCTTTATGCGAAACGGAATACCCGAATTCAGTGCAAACAAAGGGTTTCGAAGTATCACCGCTCAAGTCGATCAATCCCTTGACATAATCCTTAAAACCCATGGTAGCTGTCTGAGCTTCAGTGTGATCGTAGCAATTATAGGCATATACATCAAAAATATTTTCATCAATATAATCGCTAATCATGGCATTGGCAGAAATGGTTACAGGAATGCCGGGATGTTCACTGTGAATAATATCCGTTAAAGTTTTCATCAGTTCCACAAAAGCCTTTCCTGTAACTTTGTGGATATGATCTGTTTTTGGCTCGTTCAGAATGAGGTAAGTAATGATGCAATCGTATTTTTTGGAATAACNCATTACCCGCATCAGCTTCTCCTGGCATTCCCTGATAAATATTGAATCGCCATAATCTTTTTCCGGGTCGATATCAATACCCATTATCAGTTTCAGACCCGAAGACTGGACAAGCTTAAGTTGCGGTTCCGTGAACTGGCTCCAGGTCCTGATAGTATTGTAACCACCTTCTTTAATCACCTTCAGGTCGAATTTCATCAAATCCAAATCATCGGCTCGTACACCTTCGTAAGGATTTTGGCCGGGACGTGCGCCAATTTCATATCCAATAGCTTTTATAAAAAATTTTTCGCCATTCAGGTAGTACCAATGGTTCTTAATTTCAAGTGTGGTTTTTGCCTGTGCAAATCCTGAAAACAAAACTAACTGGCACAATAAAAATAGAAATACAACTTTGTTTTTTATCAGGCCACGTCCGAAGGGGGCTGAAATAGAGCGGAAAAGGGAGATTTGGGTCATAAGCTTTTATATTCAGAAGACATAAATTATATATTTGAACGGGCAAATGCTACTATCAATATTTACCGCACCCGGGTACTGTATTCCGGATGCGCACGCAGGTCAATCCGCAACAACAATAGTCTGTATTGCCTGGGCACTTATCTGCAATTCAACCGAACGATCACCCAGTGATAGCTTTATATTCTTTGGCACCAGATTCATGTTAAGAATTACGACGGCGAAAGATCCGTCGGGATTCTGTGCTGCCGTAACCATTAGTGAAGGGTCGGTGTTTTCAAAGCCGATGCGTACAGCTCCAGGACGGATGAATTTACTGAAATGCGCCATGGTATAATATAAAGGCGTAAAGTATACTTCATCCTTCTGCGGATCAACGATGACAGGTGCAACACACCAGTTTTTAAACCAGTTAGGACCACCCTGCGTGTCCAAAACCATGTTCCAGTCTATCCAGCCATCCACCCAGTTATTCATACAGCCGATAATATCCCTGGCATAACGGTACACAGGAACATATTTTGGATGAAGCAATTTCTGATCCGCAGGTGCCCAATCCCATCCCCAGTCGGTTGCTTCTTCAGACCAGTACCACTTGTCATCCTGCCAGTGAGGCACTTCAGCATCAACACATGCCTCCGTTTGAATGAGATGTTTTCCCGGAGCCAGATCGTGCGTAAAGTTCAATGATTCAGGAAACCAGTCGACAGTACTTGCATACCAGTGAATTGCAAAACCATCGAAGCACTTCGACGATGATTCGTCCCTGTAAATAATCTTTGCCCACTCTTCAAGTTCCTTTCCGCGGTTCTGGTCATAGGCCAGCACTTTAACTTTATGTCCGTCTGCTTCAAGTCTTGGACCGAGATGATTTTTCACAAAATCCACCATTTCTTCAGGAGTATAGATCATACTCTCCCAGTTCCCGGAATTTCCCAGAGGTTCGTTCTCCACCGTTATTCCCCAGATATCGATGCCTTCCTTCTTATATTCATTGATATATTTTGAGAAGAACAAAGCCCAGGCATCATAGTATTCCGGCAATAATTTACCTCCGCGCCAATCGTTGTTGTCTTTCATCCACGGCGGTGCAGTCCAGGGCGAAGAGATAATCCTGAATCCGTCTTCCGAAAGGTCCATTGCATCTTTGATCATCGGAATTATGTCATCCCGGTCCTCGTCAATTGAAAAATGTTTCAGTTCCTTGTCACCCTTTACAGGTGCATATGAATAATTCCCCAATGAAAAATCACAAGAATTGATATGGGTTCGCGTCAGGGAGTATCTTGCACCATTCGATCCGAAGTAAGCATCTAAAATCAAATCACGATTTTTCCTGCTTAACTGGTTTAACAAATATGCAGATGCCTCGGTAAAGGAGCCTCCAAATCCAGTGATGGTTTGAAATTTATCGCCGGGCAACAGGCGGATGGATGATGCTTCACCGCCTGAGGGGAATTCGGTTATTCTTTTGAGTTTATTGCCCTCTGCAGAAGTTTCAAAAACATCTGCCGGCAGCTTGTTTTGTTTCAGGTTGCAGCTCACTGATATTAAGATCAGAGAACTTACCAGGAAATACTTAAATCTTTTCATTCCATCTTCAATATATTTGAAAAATACTTTTCTATAGAATCAACTGTCATTTCAATGGAATAAGGATTCAGCTGATGAGCCTTTTGCAATGCGTAATAGGCAGCCCGGGGATACAAATGATAATGCCCGCCCTCATCAGTCTGACCCTTTGCACAAATACCAAACCACTCCTCGTTCATGTTATTTTCACCCGGTATGTAATCGTAGAGGTAACCGCCGTTGGCCCACGAGGCATTGGTATCATGAATATCCAGATTTTCAGTTTGTTTATATTTCCACCAGCCATCGCTGAACTGAAAAGTAAATCCGCCAATACAGTTTTCCGCTTTCCTTAAACCGGCTGCATTTTCATAAATTTCTTTCCAGTTATTTATAATATAATATGCCTGAGATTGCTGATCCTCTTCATTGCTGAGGGCATTAAACGCATCAGCGCCAAACTCGGTAAAAAACACAGGCGTTTCAGGCATTGCCATTTTCACTTTTTCAAATGCATCACCAAATGAAACTCCGCGGTAACAGTTAAGGCCAAGTGCATCAATATCTTTACATTCCTGAGCGATAATATCAAGGAAGAGCAAATCGCCGTTACATATTGCAATGGGATGAGATTTATCGATAGTTTTCATAGCCAAAGCCGCTTCGTTAAAGAGTTTATACAAGGCTTCAGCACGAATGGCGGACTGTTTTTGTTCTGCCGGAATATCTTCTGTCTCGGCTCCCTGCCAGAAAAGACCGTAATTGTTTTCATTACCCAAGAGATACAACAGCAAACCCGGAGTATCCTTGTACTCTTCTGCCATTTCAGTCACTTCCTTCAGGAGCCAATCGTGTACACGAGGATCAGAATATTCAGTATTGAGAACCCAGGTGCCATTTAATGTCAGGCCATATCTTCCGAAAGAATGGTTTATCATCGTATAAATGCCATAATTCTCATATATATACCTGATCCATTTCGGCTGAATACCGGTATATACACGAATGGTATTTACCCCTATTTTGCTTAACATCGGCATTTCTGCATCAAGTGCAGCTTTGATAAAATCATCAGATTGCTGCCACAGATTATAAGTATAATTTGTCCCGATTGGAAAGTAATCCCAATTCATGCCATTAATCATAAAGTAGTTACCGTTGACCAATAGCCTGACGCCATAAATGTCTTTAACAACTGCGACTTTATCGGCCTGCCCAAAAATGGTTATTAAAAACAGGGATACCAAAAGTGTCAGCAAAGCTTTTTTCATATTATTTGTCTGGTGATTCCGATTATAACTCACCCCTGCGTTCAACCAATACCTGCCTAATTTCATGTGCCTTTTTTTCGGTAATATCATATTTCCACATTATCAGGATCGCTATCAGCCCGGTAGCTGCCGGAATAATGATATCTGCAAGACGGAGTTTCGTCAGAGTTTCCATGGATTGGGCAGGAAGGGCAGGATCAAATCCCACTCCGCTTAGGACAATTCCGCCAAATAAGACGGCAAGGGAAGTTCCGAGTTTTACCATCCACCAGTATATTGCACCAAAAGTAGCTTCCTTGCGGGGCATGCCGTTTTTCAGTTCATCATAGTCGCACACATCGGCGGTCATCGACATCATAAGGGTGAATAACCCACCAATTCCAAACGAAATTAAAGGGAGCGGAATAAACATTAACCAGTGCGTATCCCTGGAATAATAAAACGCCCACCATTTCAAAATATAACCTACAGTTGAAATTAATATGGATATAATAAAGGCGTTTCTTTTACCCAGTCTAACAGACATCACGGTGATAACCGGAATTACCAGGAATGCTGTGGCAAATGAGCTTATGGTGCCGAACAATCCAATCCAGAGAGTTGAAATATCCTGAACCTCCTGACCCGGAAAAACATAATACATGATGATAAAAACGCTGTATGAGGCAACTAACTGGAAACCGTTGAACACACAGAATGTAGCTCCGCAAAGACGCAGGAACGGCCCGTTTTTAAGAGTTTCTTTAAAACCTTTAAAGAAATGCTTCATGTTTTCAACCAGATTCTTAAGTGACAATTTCACTTGGCCGGTAATGCTCGTCTGGTCAATTTCCTTACATACCAAAGCTGGTAAAATGCCAAGTATCAGACATAAAAACCCTATGTAAACCGCAAGATGTCTTGATCCTTCAGCCGCCATCTGCGGCTCCTTACCGTAGACATTATATATGATGTATAAAAACCATGGTGAGATCATCCAGGCAAACTGACCCAGGAACTGTGACACTGCCATTAAACGGGTACGTTCATTGTAATCGGGAGATAATTCATATCCAAGACCGATAAGTGGTGCAGCAAAAACAGTCAATCCAATGTAAAAGAATAAGGAAAAAACAAGAATATAATAAAAATTGAAAGTCTGAGAATGTTCGATAAATATCTGCCACATAAAAATAAACAGGATACTGGTGACAATAGAACCTATGAAAATATACGGTCTCCTGCGCCCCCACCGCGAACGGGTATTATCAGAAATGTACCCCATTATCGGATCTATGATTGCATCCATAAAGCGGGGTATGGCAGACAGAATCCCTGCCAGATAAGGGTCCATTCCGAAAATAATCACTACTGCTCCCATATAAGATCCGATAGCTGCAGGGAATAATTGATTCGCCAGACTTCCCGCGCCATAGGCCAGCTTTTGACGCATCGGGACAATATCTTCCTTCCTTGTTATATACTTTTCCATTGAGTATGTTATTTATAGATTAGAATTTGGCTGGTTTGATGAGTTTCCTCGTAACAGATAAAGAAAGAATATAACCTCTTCTGATAAGCATTTTGCTTTTTTAAAAATTTGAATTTCGGCAAGGGAATATTTAAATCAATACATTCCTAAAAAAAACTTCAATCCCTGCAATATCTCCTGAACGCTGAAATATTCTCGCGCTCATTTCATTATCGATAACATGGCCTGTCATAAAGACCTTTCTTCCATCGCTGAATGTTATGCCGATTTTATCCTCATCTGACACAGTGTATAAAACCGGAACCTGGCATACTATGAAACCCAATTGCCCTTTGTTCAGCATGATTTGCTGTTCTTTACCTTTCAAATCAAAGTATTTAAACACGCTG
>JGI11641J44799_10000505_pt1 | contig 11826 bp, 6 predicted proteins | sample WetSurSiteA1Bulk_FD_44799 | JGI IMG/M metagenome (IMG submission 44799) | reverse complement strand
AACAAGCCAGCTCTGCCGATCGGGTGAGATGGCGTAAAAGTCCTCCCCGCTTTCACCGTTCCTGAGCCACTTGCGCCAGCGACCTGATGCAATCACGGTCTTCCATAGAAGTTCTTTCATCCTTACAGGCTTGGCCAGTTTGCCCTCCCTGAAAAGGTCTTCCTGGATCCTCTCCAATCCGATCAGTCCTTCGTATTCCATTTCGGTAAATTCCGGTCCAATATTGGCCGCTCCCATACCTGCAAGCGGATAGTCTTCGGGATTGCTGACGTTGTCGGAATAATGACCCTTGATAACACTTCCGTAAGCTGATGCAATGCGTGTAAGATTCCTGGCCGTTTGTGAATCGAAGGTGGTGGTATGCAGGTCTGTACCGACTTTCCCGACCACAAAGCAGGGCCAGACTGAAGAAAGGCCACGTAGCTGCAATCCGGCTTTCAGCAATTCAAGAAACCTTGAGAATACCGACAGGTCAGCAAGACCTCCGTGAACCTCTTCGGTGCCTACTTCATATGCAATGGGCTGATGATGCTTTGAACGTCGGAACATTTCACAATGTTCAATTAATTCAAGGGTACGATCAGCCACCAGATCTATTGCAATGGTCTTTCCTGTGGGCAGGGTAATATCAATTGTCGGATCCACATGGATCAGATCATACCCTGCCGCAATGGCTGCCTCGAATGATCTCTTAACCGCTTCCAGGGTATCGGCATAAGGCCATTTTTCGCGTGCATGTAAATCCTTTAACCATGGTCCGCCGTGATCGATGGCCACAATAACAGGAGAAGTAACATTCAGGATCCTGGCGTGCTCCCGGATGGTTTGCACAAATTCCCGCTGATTGAGGCCCGTATAGCCGCCATCGAGGTCAACCTGGTTAAGGGTTGCTGCAAATTTTACCGGTGCCTCGCATCGTTTAGCTGATTTCAGGGCTGCCCTGATTACCTGGAGTGAATTCGGGCAGGCGGCAAAAATGGTTCTTTTTACACCGGTTTGTAGCTCCAGATCATGAATTCTCTGCAATATAAAATCCATCAGGGGTTTTCCTGCTGCAGCCGCCCGTTCCCGCAATTCCTTATTCATGAATCAAGTCTAATACGGATAAATCGTTACGTTCTCAACAACTCTGGAGATGGCCCCGCTTTCAGACGGGTTGTCCGGCTTAAATCCAAGAGACAGCGACTTATAAAAGCCCAGTAACTGGCCCGGGAGAACATTGCAAATTGTCAGCAATTCCTCGTCAAGATGGTTACCTGATCCTGACAACTGAATACCGAAGTCGAATTCGGTTCCCTCGACCGGGCTTTCATATACGGCAACGGTAAACAGCGGTTTCTTCCCTTTTTTCATCGAAAGCACGAGGTCCTTTTCATACTGCTGTGCATAGTGATTATTCGAAAAGATAAAGACCACCAGGGTATTTTCATTGGTAACTGCCTTGGGTCCATGCCGGAAACCAAGGTAGGTATCGCTTTTGCAGATAATCGTCCCATCAGTAAGCTCCTGAAGCTTGAGCTGCGATTCAGTAGCTGTCCCGTAAAAAGGTCCGGAGCCAAGAAATACAGCCCTGTTGAAATTCAGCGTGGCGATCTCCCTGAGCCGGGAGGAATAGTGATCAAGGATTCTAATGCCATAATGGTAAAGCATGTCAATTTGAGGTTTCAGTGCATCTATCTCTGTTAATCGTGCCACCAGGAATCCATACAAAAGCATGGCTGAATAGCTCCCGGTCATGGCAAGGCTTTTGTCATTTGCCTCGGGTGGAAGCACCAGGACAAGTTTTGATGAATCTGACCGGTACCGGGCAAGCTGCCCCTCTGCGTCACAGGTAATCACAATATGAAAGCATTTCTTACAAAGTTTGTCGGCCAGTGCAACTGCTGCAGTGCTTTCGGGACTGTCGCCGGACCTTGCGAAGGAAATCAGAAGAACGGCCTCGCGGCTGAAAAAGTAGTCCTGAGGATGCGACACAAGGTCGGTTGTCGCAATTGCCATTGTTTGTTTGTTCAGTTTCCGGTTGAAAACGCCCTGGAGCGATAATCCAATAAAGGCACTCGTCCCGGCGCCGGTAAGGACAATCTTATCAGCTTCGGACAGGGCTTCGTGCAGGAAAGCCTGGAGGATGCTTTTGTTATCATTCATCCTTTGATAGGCCTTAAGCCATAAGGCAGGCTGGGAAGCTATTTCACTTGCAGTCTGGAAGGCTCCCAGATCAGCCAGGACGTTCTTTTCATATCCGAGTACTTGCATACGGAAGAGATTTACAACATTAGTAAAAAACTATAGTACAAATATAAATAAAATGAAACAATTAAAAAAATTTAATGAAAGATAAAATCATTTAAAAACAAGTTAATGAAAGTTAAATCAAAATATTAATATATTTCCTGAACGGATTACTTATGAAAATGAAAAGGAATTGTATCTTTACTTTCGAATTATTCTTATTTTCATAACATTACTACTATGCAGGCACGTAAAAGAAGTTCCACTGTCGAAAGACGAAAGCAGATTCTCAACGAATTATCCGCTAAGGGACAGGTTTTGGTCAATGAGCTCAGCAGGGAATATCATGTAAGTGAGGTCACCATCAGGAACGACCTGGATCAGCTCGAAAGAAAGAACATGCTGATCAGGGCACGAGGCGGGGCTATTAAAACCGAAGGCGGTGTCGGCATTGATCACCATATTTCGGAAAAAGACAAATTGCATATCACTGAAAAGGCAAGGATCGGCAAACGGGCCGCACAACTCATTAGTGAACACGAGACTGTCATTATTGATTCGGGGACAACTACCATGGAGATTGCGAAAAACCTGGGCCATCTTTCCGACATAACGGTTATCACAAACGCCCTGAATATTGCCAGCCAGCTTATACAGTACAATGGATTTAACCTGATCATCCCCGGGGGATATCTTCGGAAGAATTCCCTTTCTCTGGTTGGCCCGCTGGCCGAGAAAAACCTGCAGAACCTGTTTGTGGATAAGGTATTTATGGGTGTGGACGGATTCGACACCCGTCACGGGATTTATACCCCCAATATGGAGGAGGCTTCATTGAACGAGATCATGATCCGCAATGCAAAGGAAGTTATTCTCGTTTCGGATTCCAGCAAGTTTTTCCGCAGGAGCCTGGCCTATATTTGCGGAATTGAGAAGATCAACAGGGTTGTGACGGATAATGGCATACCTGAGGAAGATAAGAAGAGGCTTGAGGATGCCGGAATAGAGGTTATTATTGCCTGATGCATCAGGTATGTTGTCCGTAATAAAAACACCCTTCAAGGGTCTGAAGACCACATGAAGGGTGTTAGCTAATCTTGCTTTATTCCCTTTGAAAGTTATTGTTTATCCATTCTCATCACTATCCTTGTTTCATGGTCTATTGCCAGTGAACCGGCCTCTCCTGACCAGTCGGAATAATTTATGACGAGTTTGAATGCGAATGCGTCGCTGCTGATGTCAAATGCTTCGCGTGAAATTGCGAATTCCATTTTTACGGTATTTAATGATTCCTCACTGTAACCCATGATCATGGCGTTGTCCATGGTGAAGTATTCCCACGACCACTCGGATTGTGCTGCGCCCGTAAAATTATAAAAGTCCAGCCATCCTGTGGGAATGTTGCCTTCGAAAAGTACCTCAGCACCTACAGCGGATGAGAAACCGGTAGATGCAGCATTATCCACATCCATATACAGATCCATGATGCCCCCTTCGAGTGAAGCAAGGCCGTTTGTGCCAATGGTGTCGTATTCAAGGTAAATGTAAACATAGTTGGCATCATAGTCGACTTTTCCCCCTGTAACGTGATCAATCCCTTCAAGCTGAAAATCGGGATAGGTTACATCGTTCCAGTCATCGAAGGAATCGTCGGTAAGACTTACTACCGAGGCTTTATCAACCCGCAATATGGTGTGAAAGGTATATTGTTGTCCGTCGACTGTGCCATTCATGCTAATTACATAATTACCTATTTCCGCATAGGTGTGCACGACCGAATCACCGGATACTTCCGGGGTGTCGTCACCAAAATCCCACGCGATGTCAGTGGCGTTCTCTGCCAGGTTGACAAAACTTACCGTAAGTCCGCTATAATACGTTTTAAAATCAAGCGGGGCAGTTTCCGTTAGGGCATATTCCCCCTCCTTGCTGCACGATAATATCGTGAGCACTACCGCTGCAGCAATATATACAAGACTGTTATGATGTTTTTTCATGGTACGTCGGTTTTTTAATTATTGGGGACACACAGTTTATTCGTACTTATTTCACCCGATGGTATGGGGTAAATCATGGAGGGATCGCCGGCAGGTATTACTGCCCCGTCTTCATCCAGGCCGGGTTCACTGCCCGAGGGTAGTCCGTTATAGCCGTATAGATGAAATCCCCAGTAGTTTCTCACAAGGTCCTTACCGTTGCGAAGGATATCGAAGATCCGGTGTGCTTCAAAGGCAAGTTCGATTCTTCTTTCTTTCAGGACAAAATCCAGAATATTGTCATTGGTGATACCGTCCCGGGTGGCATCATATAAGTAGTCATTCAAATCACCGCCTTCCGGTACGATCATCCTGTTTGTCCTGATCTCATTCAGGTCAGCTATCGCATCTGCAGTTTCACCCGATTTGGCAAGTGCTTCCGCCCTGTTCAGGTACACTTCAGCCAGCCGGAACATTACCGGGGAACTGAGCGTAGGTAGTCCATCCTGTCCCGAGAATTTTCTGACATAATAAATGGTAACACCATTTAACGATCCCGGACTGGAAGTATTAACATAACTCCACCGCTGGTCAACATCCATCAGGTCGGTTCCGAAGCCCATTTCACTGAGCAGGGAAGGTGAGGCACCCTCTTCACCCCAGCAACTTGCGCCATTATAAATCATAGAAGCAACGGAGGCTTCCTTTTTGTCATCAGTCTGGGTGAAATTAATGCACCAGATCGTTTCAGGACTTCCTTTGGCCTGGGCAAAATAATCGGGGTATGATGCTGCCGGCTCAAGGGTATACTGACCGGAATTGATGACTGAATCCGCATAGGTTATACATGCCTCATATTCGCCCCGGTATAAAAATACCCTTGAAAGCATGGCCCAGGCACTGTATTTTGTTGCATAACCTTTGGTATTTCTCGATTCGGGGGTGTATTCGCTCATCAGGCCGGCGGCTGTTTTCAGGCTGGAGACAATATAGTCGTATGTTTCATCCAGCGTAGCCCTGGCCTTTGGCGCACCGTCAGTCGAGGATTCACGCAAGATCACACCAGGTTCCGAAGCATTTGCCGCAGAATAGGGTTTGGCGAATAACCGAACCAGGCTGTGGGTAGCGAAGGCCCGCAGAAAATAACATTCGCCTTTCAACTGGTTTGTCATTTCATCACTGCCTTTCTCATCGGCCATTTGAATGGCTACATTGGCCCCATAAATAACTTTGTAGGATACTTCCCAGAAGCTGTTGATATTCGACTTTTCGGAAGTACGGTCATTGTATCTGAAGCTGTTGACGAGGTCATCCTCGGTTTTATAGCCACACACAATGTCATCACTCGCAAAATCGCTCAGGTGGTAATACTGACGCAGGTACCAGTTGTTGGAGTTGTTTTCATCGGGAAGATCTTTAAACTGTGCGTAGCATCCGTTGACCAGACTGATCAGCCCGTCGGAAGTATTCTGGATCTGGTCGCCGGTCAGCGCATCACTGGGGATAATATCGAGCTCGCAGCCTGACAGATAGAAGAATCCCGTCAGTAGTAGGATATATTTTAAAGCCTTTTTCATAGTCAAATGTTTATGGTGTTTAGAAACGTACCTGAAGTCCAAGTACATATTGTTTATTGTTGGGATACTTGAATTCTGCATAACCGGGCAGACCGTTGGCTGGATTAATTGAAACTTCCGGATCCTGCCCCCAGAAATTGGTGAAGGTGTAAGGATTATCCGCACTAAGTGAAACAGAAAGCCCGGTGAGTTTCATACTGGATACCCAGGATGCAGGGAGTTCATAGGTCAGTGAGATGTTACGGATCTTCAGATAGCTGCCATCTTCAATGAACCGTGTTGAGGCGTCATAGGAATTACTGGCATTCTGCGGCAGCGGATGGTCGGCGACATCACCTGGCTGCTGCCATATTTTCCAGTCGTCTCTGGGCATTATCACGTTAAATCCCACATCCTGCAGATCATGGTCAACATATCGTCTAAAATAGTTATAAATCTTATTGCCCGAAACGAAGGAAAAATTAGCCCTCAGGGATATACTTTTATACTTTATTTCGGTTCCGAATCCGCCCTGGAATTTAGGCATCGGGCTTCCGTACTCGATTTTCCTGGCAGACTGATAGTCATGTGTGGGATTACCATTTTCATCAACCCAAAGCATTGAACCATTGGCGGGATCGATGCCATAATACTCCTTGGCATACCAGGAATACAGGGTCCCTCCGTCGTGATAAATCTGGACAATGCCATAGTCGTTGGCATTGTAAATGGTATCGCCGCCAAAGCCGGACAGACTGTTCTGATTATACCCGATCGAAAAGTCCGTAGTCCAGGTGAAGTTTGTTGTTTTTATATTGGTGGAAGACATACCCAGTTCAAATCCGGTGTTTTCCGCCTGCCCCACGTTCTGCCATTGTTTTTTGAAACCTCCTGAGGGGGGAAGATCGCGGTATACAAGCAGGTTGTCCGTTACGTTATTGTATACGTTAAAATCAATGGAGACCCGGTTGAACAGCCCCACTTCCAGTCCAACGTTGAACTGAGTGGTTTGTTCCCATGTCAGATCGGGATTGGCCATCTGGTAAGGTACCGCAGCGGTTTCGCCATCGTATTGCGTTGTATAGCTGAACTGTTCCAGGTACATATAAGGACCTATGTCCTTCATACCGGTCTTTCCCCAGCTTACTTTCAGCCGCAGGTTATTGATAAAATTCAGATTCTGCATGAAATCTTCATTGTTGATGCTCCAGGCTCCGGAAATGCTGGGGAACGCGGCCGTACGGTTATTGGCTGCAAAGGAGGAGGATTGGTCCACCCGGTAGGAACCCGACAGAAAGTATTTGTTGTTGTAGTTGTAATTTACCTGTGAAATCAGTGACTGCATGGCAGATTTGTTGGGCGCACCTTCGATTGTATACTGCCCCGAGGCTACTGATGGCACGCTCATACCTTCAGGAATGCCTGTTCCGGAGCCACTGATGTAATCGGTTTTATCACCCTGTGCCTCAAATCCGGCCAGTCCGCTTATTGAGTGGGCTGCACGCTGAAAACTGAATTTGAGCAGGTCGGTGGTGATCCCGCCATAGTTCAGATCGCTTCTTGAGCTGACATACCCGGTTCCGAAATACGACAGGTTATCGCAGGCAGCGGAATAGTATTGTTTGTCCATAAACGTGTTGGCACTTAAACGGTTGGTTGATGAAAAAGTAAGCCAGTTGGTCAGCTTTACAGTCAGGTCAATGTCATAATCGAGACCATAACCCAGGTTGCTCAGTTCCGAGTTTTCAGCTGACTGTATAGGGTTAATCTTGTCTTTCGACCAGATCCCTTCGGCTTCCTTGAAACTTCTCGGATTGCCATTTTCATCATAGGGATCGTCCCAGGGCATGCTGGTGTATGAATAATAAATGTCCATATAATTAGCCCCCCGGGTTTTTGAGCCGCTTAAATTGATATTGTTGGTCAGTATTACCCGGTCGGAGAAAGTATAGGTGGTATTGGCGCGTAAATTGATCCGTTTATAATTGGTATTGATAAAAGTGCCTTCCTCATCATAATAGCTTGCACCTATATAATAGGACAATTTTCCGGCGTTACCGGCAGAGGAAAGGAAGTAATTCTGTACCAGCGCCGGCTTGAATGTTTCGTTCAGCCAGTCTGTATTCACATCAAGAAGTGATTGGGGACGGGCTTCAATGAATTTCCTGTCGTCAATAACGAAAAGTTCAGGGTCACGGAAGTACTCACGGTGATAATTGTAAAGGGTTTTGCTGTCCATCATATTCACATGCCCGTGATCAGCCACACGTACACCGGCAGCTGCCTTGAATTCAAACTGTGTTTTCCCGGATCTGGCTTTTTTAGTGGTAATAACAATAACGCCGCCATTGGCCTGTGATCCGTATAAAGCAGTCGCACCGGCGTCCTTCATCACAGTGATGGTCTCCACGTCATTGGGGTCATAATTTCCTCCGATGATACCATCAACAACGTATAAAGGACCTTGCGGAGCACTAAAAGATGAAACACCCCTGATACGGATATCCGGTGTAGCACCGGGTGTGCCGGAGGCGTTAATGACCTGGATGCCCGGCACCTTGCCCTGTAACATGGTGCCAATATCGTTGGCCGTTACATCGAGCAGTTTGTCGGATGAAACAGTTGTGACAGCACTGGTAATCTCACCACGCTTAAGGGTGCTGTAACCCATAACCACAACTGACTCAAGTGACGTGATGCTGGGAATCAGAATTACATCGATGGTAGCCTTGTTTTCGACAATAACTTCCTCGGTATTGAAGCCAATAAAACTGAAAACCAGTACATCCTCTCCGTTCCGGACAGAGATGTTGTAGGAACCGTCCGACCCGGTAACCACACCCTGGCTGGTACCCTTGATCAGAACATTTACTCCGGGCATCCCCTGGTTGTCTTCGGCAGAAAAAACCCTGCCTTTTACAGGAATTTGCCCGTAAGCAAAACTGCTTGCTGTAATCAGACCTAAAAACAGCAATACGCTTTTAAAATGGACTGAGAATAATTTCATAGATTGTAGGTTATTGTATTAGGATAATATGAACAAAATAGAAAGTTCATAAACTTTCATTTCACTTCTAAGACAAAGATAAAAATTATTTTTAATTGTTATTATCTTTTGTTATATTTTTTTTCAATTATAAAAGGTTATGAAAGCTTATTAATTATATATTTGTTTCATAAAACATAAGTCTAACAACTATCTTATTATGAAAAGTAACCGTATCTGGCTGGTATATGCTTTAGTCACTACTGTATTCTGGGGTGTGTGGGGTGCATTTATTGAAATTCCCGAAAAATCAGGTTTCCCTGCAACACTTGGGTATGTGGTGTGGGCAATAACCATGATTCCCTGTGCTGTTTACGCCTTGCATAAAATAAATTGGAGACCTGAACATGACAAACGATCGGTATTTCTCGGCTCGACTGCCGGATTGTTGGGAGCAGGTGGTCAGCTTCTGTTATTCCAGGCTTTGCGGCAGGGACCTGCCTATATTGTATTCCCTGTCATTTCTCTCTACCCCGTACTTACCATAGTGATGTCACTGATTTTTCTCAAGGAGCGCACCCACAAAAGACAATGGACTGGTATCGTGCTGGCATTGGTTGCCATGTTCTTTTTATCAAATCCCCAGATTAATCCTGGTCACTCTTCCGGTATCGGGTGGCTTGCACTGGCCATCCTTGTATTTGTCATGTGGGCTGTACAGGCGTATGTCCTGAAGTTTTCAAACAATACCATGCAGGCCGAGAGCATATATTTCTACATGATGCTGACATCACTGCTGCTGACGCCGGTTGCAATTCTCATGACTGATTTTTCCATACCTGTAAACTGGGGTTTCAGGGGACCCTGGCTGGCAGCCATGATACAAATACTCAATGCTGTAGGAGCGCTGACCCTGGTGTACTCGTTACGCCACGGCAAGGCTATCCTTGTAGTTCCCTTGACTGGTCTGGCGCCGGTTATTACGGTAATTCTGTCACTTATCATCTATGGTGTGGTGCCCGGGGGTATACTGCTTACGGGACTGGTACTGGCTTCCGTTGCCATCGTCCTGCTTGCTGAATAGAAACAATTTGGCATATATCTTGCAGATACTAAAATCCACGAAATCCGACCGGATGAACTACAAGGAGCTCAACAACAAGTATCAGCAGGTTTTTGACTACCTATCAAAAAGCCGTATCAAGGATGCCCTGGATATTTTGGGCATACTCTGTAACCATTGTCGTAACCGGGATCTCAGAGCGCAGCTCGAATCACACGCAGATACCTACCTGAACATGCTCAAATATGCGTTTGAACTGAGCGATGATCCGCAAAAGGAAAAAGTGCACGACCGGCTGATCAAAGACATAATCGGACTGGCTGATGATGTCCGGGAGGATATTATCCGTTCGAACAGCCTGCTGAATTATTATAAACTCCGGATTGAACCGGAATCCCTGTCAGACCAGGTCGTGTCAGATGTCTCACAGGTGGTCGATAAGCTGATCCTGCAAAAGGAATCGGATGCTGAGGCGGATGCAATGTCGGTATTTACATCAGCCGCGTACAAAGAGAATATCAGGGCACTGTTCAGGATCATCTGGCATTCCAATAAAATGAAGGATACCGAAATCAGCCTTCTTGAGAAAATAAGCAGGAAGGATACCATTGCCTGGTATGACAAATGTGTGCTTGTAAGTGCTTTAAACCTGTCACTTATCCGCCATTTTGACAGTAACAAGATCAGTCTGTTATTCAGTTTTTATGAAAGCGAAGAAAAGCAGGTATGGGAGAGGGCACTGATAAGCCTTGTCCTCGGCCTTGCATTTTATGACAGCAGGTTAGGGTACTATCCCGAAATTCTGCAACGCCTGAAAGCCATACAGGGGATGAAACGCGCCGATCAAAGCATTGAAATAATCATTCAGCAGTATATCAAGGCGCGTGAAACAGAGAAAATAACGCGCAAGATTCAACAGGAGATCCTTCCTGAAATGATCAAGATCAAATCCAGGCTGGAGGAAAAACTTGACCTTGAAAACTTGCTTTCTTCCACAAACCTGGAAGACAAGAATCCGGAATGGGAATCTTTTTTCAAGGAATCCCCGGATGTGTATAATAAACTCGAGGAATTCACCAACCTGCAGCTGGAAGGCGCGGATGTTTTTCTGGGTGCCTTTGCCATGCTCAAGCAATTCGATTTTTTCAACGAGGTGAACAATTGGTTTCTTCCGTTTTACAAGGAGAATGATTACATATCAGCCTCTTTCGAGGGGATAAGCGAAGGAATTGATTTGAAACAGTTTGGAGAGGGCATTGAACGGAGCAATTTCCTGTGCAATTCAGACAAGTACTCATTTTGCCTGAATATAAGGCAAATGCCGGCTTTTCAGAAATCCACGGTTATGGAATTATTCAACATGGAGCTAAAGGCCATGAACGAAATGGCGGAAGATGATGAGCTGATCAATTCAGATACCCGCACCAGGGTAATCATAACACAGTACTTTCATGATCTGTACAGGTTTTATAAGCTGCATCCCCTTCGCAGTGAATTCGACGATGTTTTTACCATGCCCCCGGCTATTTATGAAACCGGATTTTTCAAACTGTGGGTAGATGATATCAACATATTGCGGAACATCGGTGAATTCTTTTTTGCCAAGGATTATTTCCGCGATTCCTTGGTGATATTCAAGCAGATTGTGGAAACGAACAATATCTATGAACTTTATGAAAAAATAGGGTATTGCCATCAGCAGCTCGGCGAATTTGATAAGGCACTTGAATATTATCACAAGGCTGAATTGCTTGACAGAAACAAGCTTTGGCTGATCAACCGCATCGCCTGGTGTTACCGGAAGAAGAATGAATACGAAAAGGCGCTCGAATATTATCATGAGGCGGAGCAGCTTGAACCCGATGATTTGCAGGTACAGGCTTGTCTGGGACATGTTTACATGGAAATGGGCAATTATGAGGCAGCCCTGAAGTATTATTTTAAGGTGGAGTACCTGCAACCCGACAACCACAAGGTACGCAGGCCTATTTCATGGTGCTCCTTTATGCTCGGCAA
>JGI11641J44799_10000503_pt1 | contig 11840 bp, 9 predicted proteins | sample WetSurSiteA1Bulk_FD_44799 | JGI IMG/M metagenome (IMG submission 44799) | reverse complement strand
TTTCTTGGCTCTAACCAGCCTGTCCTGCGAGCCCTGATGATCTTTGTAGAGCAGGCGATTCGGGTTGTATTACTAATTGTGCTACTGGCAAGATTCCAGATTGAAGCCCTGATCATTGCTTATTTTGTGGGTATCCTGGTACGTGGAATTGTGGCTTACTTTGTGGCAGACAGGTATTGCTTCCCTCAGAAGATCTATTTCTGGCAGACGCTGGCTGCTCCGCTGATGGCAGCTGGACTACATTATCTCTTCCTAAGCCTGATTGCTAATTTCGTCTGGCAGGGAGATGAAATTTCGAGTGTAGCTCTATTCTTTATTGGCTTATTACCTGCCATGCCCGTTTTCTTTTTCTTTTACGCGCTTGCCGGAGGCTGGGATGATGCCGGATTGGAGGAAGTTACTGAAGCCAGCCATATGACTGGCTTTCTGTACCCTGTGGTGAAAGTTATTTTCGAGCTCCCTAGTCGGTGGGGAGCGAAACTAAGCCCACTTCATAACCGTTTCCCTATCAAGATGAGGGAAACTGCAATGGAGGAGGCGCTTGAATTGACCAAATCGAGAGTCAAACTGGTAGATGTGTAAAATGGTTCATCGCTGGTCAGACGAGAAAGCTAACGAGTGGATGGCGCGCACGCGGGGCACCCTGGTTGAGACCAATTTACCCGTGTTTGCAATAGAAAAGGTGGGCTGTCTCAACTGGGGGCTGGTTGCCGGTAAAACCAACACTATTTATCCTTGGAGAACTTCAACGGATGACTTAAATTCATTGGAAATAACTGGGATTGGGATTGCTGAGCCCAAGCTATGGTCTCATGACCTTTTCCACCCTGACGGTACGCCTTACGACCCCAGAGAAATTGAATTATTCAAGAAATATCAAGGAGTATTTTAGAAGCTTCATGCCCCTGCCACCCATTCCAACCTTTCATCCCATCGCTAATCCGGATGCTATCGTCACTGCGGAGAATGTGCGATTCACGGTATTAACAGATCGCCTGATCCGGCTCGAATACAGCAAGGATAACTATTTTGAGGATCACCCTTCTCAAGCCTTCTGGCATCGCCACCAGCCGGTTCCAATTTTTACACAAAACATTAGTGATTTTTTCATAGATATTGAGACTGATTTCTTGCGTTTGAGGTACCAGCCAGGACCGCGTGGATTCAATGCCAGAAAACTTTCCATTACACTCAAACAGACCGGTGTTACCTGGAAGTACGGTATGCGTCAGCATGATAACCTTAAAGGCACTGCCCGAACCTTGGATTTTGACTTTGGCACGACCAGACTTGAAAATGGGCTGCTTTCAAAATCCNGCTGGGTGGTGGTGGATGATTCATATTCACCGGTTTTCAATGATACTGGCTGGCTAGAACCGCGCATACCCATGATTGGTTCCCAAAGTTCTGAAAAAAAGGCCATCGAGAAGTCTACGCGGCTTCGTAGCGATAAAGATCTGTATTTCTTCGGATATGGAACTGACTTTGCTGCCTGTCTGAGCGATTTCATCCGTCTGGCTGGGCCAATCCCCATGATCCCCCGCTATATCCTCGGAAACTGGTGGAGCCGTTATTGGGCTTTCACCCAGGCAGAATTACAATCCTTGATGGAGGAATTCCGCGCCCGCGAAATCCCGTTGTCTGTATGCATTATCGACATGGATTGGCACATCACAAAGACCGGTAATGAATCAAATGGATGGACTGGTTACACATGGAACCGTGAACTATTTCCCCAACCCTACCGATTCATTCACTGGCTGCACAGCCAGGGTTTACACACTGCGCTCAACCTCCACCCGGCAAAAGGTGTTTACCCGCATGAAGAACAATACGAAAAAATGGCTATATGGATGGGAATTGACCCAGCGACCAAACAGCCAATTCCTTTCGACATCAATGACCCACATTTCATGGAAGGATATTTTGAGATTTTGCACCATCCCCAAGAGAACCCTCTCCCCGAAGCCGAGATGGAAGGAGGGGAAGCGGATGGGGTTGATTTTTGGTGGTTAGATTGGCAGCAAGGGAAAAAGAGCAAAATTCCGAGCTTAGATCCACTTTGGATGCTTAATCACCTCCACTATCAGGATCAGGGGCGCGATGGGCGAAAACGCCCCTTCATATTTTCACGTTGGGGTGGCCTTGGCAACCACCGTTACCCAATTGGATTTAGTGGTGATACCATTGTCAGCTGGCGTACCCTAGGCTTTCAGCCATATTTTACAGCAATAGCTGCAAACGTTGCATATGGATGGTGGAGTCACGACATTGGTGGGCACATGTTCAAGGATGGAACCCCCGAACTCTACCTGAGGTGGGTGCAATTTGGGGTTTTTAGCCCGATCTTTCGTTTGCATGCCACCAATCTATCGGGTCTCGATCGCCGCCCCTGGGCTAAACCGGATAGGATCTTTCAGGCAACCCGTAGTGCCATGCAACTACATCATGCCCTCATTCCTTACATTTACAGTATGGCCTGGCGCGCGCATTGTACCGGTATAAGCCTAGTCACCCCCATGTATTATGGGAATATGGGGGAGGCATCTGCCTTTAATGCCAGGGATCAGTACTTCTTTGGCTCGGAATTGTTGGTAGCGCCGATTACAAAACCAGTCAAATCCAGGACCGGTCTGGCCGATAAAAAAGTGTGGTTCCCGGGCGGAACCTGGTTCAATTATTTTAATGGTGAACCAATTCGCGGTGGACAGTGGCATAAGATCCAGGCAACCCTGGAGGACATCCCAGTTTATGCCAAAGCTGGTGCTATCGTTCCGCTCACACACCCGCCAAGCTGGGGAGGAATCGCAAATCCGACCGAACTTGAGCTCTATATATTTCCAGGTGCAGAAAACAGCTTTATCCTTTACGAGGATGACGGCGAAACCGTGGACTATCAGCGCGGAATATATGCTCTTACCCGATTTGAAATAAAAATTTCCCAAACTTGTAGCGAATCTGGTCAGGAAATTTCAGACCCCACTCTCGAATTTGCCATCCACCCTGTTTCAGGTGACCTGTCTGTGATTCCACCCATCCGTAGCTACCATATACACTTACGCGGAGTGGATTCAACCACCATTGCATCTCTTTCGGGTAATTATGAGGCGGTAACGCGCACATTCTCCCTGGATCCATTCAGCCTCACCCCCAATGAATCGTGCACCATTAATTTTCATTCTTACCAACAGTAAGCGGGATGACCATCCGCAATCTCAGGAACGATCTATCTGCTCATGACGACCTTACTTCAATTTCCAGCTGATTTCCTGTTTGGCTGTGCAACTGCAGCCTTCCAGATCGAAGGAAGTCCATCTGCTGATGGAAAAGGTAAATCCATCTGGGATACATTTAGCCACACCCGTGGGAAAATTCATAACGGAGAGAACGCAGATACTGCCTGCGATACGTATCGGAACCCAGAACGAGACATCATACTGCTGGATGAGCTCAGTCTGAATGCATATCGCTTCTCCATTGCCTGGAGTCGTGTCCTGCCTGAAGGTCGCGGGCAGGTCAATCATAAAGGCTTGGATTATTATAGCCACCTGGTGGATATGCTGCTTGAGCGCAAGATCACACCATTTATTACCTTATTCCACTGGGATACTCCGCAAGCATTACAAGACCTATGTGGTGGCTTTGCCGGACGTGATATGCCATCCTACTTTGCTGACTATGCTGAAATCGTTGTAAAAACTCTCGGTGACCGGGTCAAATACTGGATAACCCTCAATGAGCCATGGGAGCATGCGTTCTTTGGGCATTTCACCGGGGAACACGCACCTGGTGTTCATAATCCATGGGCATATTTTAAAGTGGCGCATCATGAACTGCTTGGGCATGGAAAAGCAGTGGAGAGCATACGCGCCGTTGCTCCAGATGTAAAAGTAGGTATCACACTCAGCCAATTTCCAATCTATCCATATTCCGAAACACCCCTGCACCAGGACGCTGCTCGATTTGCCGATTTGTTCATGAATCGCTTTTACCTGGATGGTCTTTATAGAGGGCAGTATCCTGAGGCGTTGTTCAAGCGGTTATGGCCGTTTCGACCTAAAGTTGAACCTGGTGATATGGATATCATTTCTAGACCCTTCGATTTCCTGGGAGTGAACTATTACACACGTCAATATGCCCGGCACGTCTGGTACGTTCCCTTCTTCCAAGCTTGGGTGGACCGCGACCCGCCTCCTGGAATTTCCCACCCTGAGCTGGGACCACAAGCCTACCCGGAAGGGATGCGTGAGTTAAATAAACGTTATCGTGAGGAATATGACAATCCAGTCGTTTACATCACTGAAAATGGCGCTGAAATCGAAGATGTGGTTGAAAATGGAGAAATACATGACTGGGGGCGACAGCGTTATATTGAATTGTACTTGGTGGAGCTTGCACAGGCTATCGCGGATGGCTCCGATGTGCGTGGTTATTTTATNTGGACGTTGATGGATAATTTTGAGTGGAGCAGCGGCTTTTCAAAGCGCATGGGTCTGGTGTATGTTAACCATCAGAACCAGGAGCGCATCATCAAGGACAGTGGGCACTGGGTTGCAGGGCTGGTGCGAGCACAAAATTTGGCACCCCACGCATTGAATGGCTCAGTATTGAATGGCTATGTATAGTTGTTTGGATAACTTACCAGTCGCGAGTAGTATCAGTGTGCACATAAATGTTAATATGAAAGCGATCATGCAACACCAGTAGAAACAATTTGTTCTAAGCGTATTGAAGTGCGTAAGAGAATAGAAATTTTATCTGGCTAAATAATCTTATCGAACAAAGCTATCGACAGGCACGCCGGCTTCATGCAGGGCTTCTATTGCGTATTGGCGAAGGACTCGTGATACCTCGCTCCGTTTGCCGGCTGTCACCTTAGCACTCAGTTTCACAACCACTGCCCAATCGCTTAAGCCATCCCAGCCATATATCTCCGGCTCAGCCAGCAAATACGGCTTTATTTGCGGATCAGCATTCAACCTGGCAAGCGCCTTTTCTAGTGCAGCAAGAGGCTTTTCCAGTTCTGTTCCGTAGCGAAAATTCAATACAACCAGTACACGCGACCAGTCCCGCGTTTCATTGGCTATAATTCGTACATCACCATTTGGCACCATGAATAACCGGCCTTCATCATCGCGCAGATCTGTTCGCCGAAGAGTAATTCCCTCTACCTCTCCGCTTACCACCCCGATCTTGACATAATCACCCACGCGATATTCATCTTCAAGCAGGATTGTCAAGCCACCGATCATGTCTTTAATGAGCGTTTGTGCGCCAAGCGATATTGCCAATCCCAGGATGCCTGCTGCAGCCAACGCTGGTCCGATATCAATGCCCATCGTCCCCAGACCGATCAAAACTCCAACGGTAATAATAATGATCTGGGCGGTGCTCTTGGCTGCCTTACGTAAGGTACGCAACCGTGCCCTCCGATCAGGATCTGTGGTGGTCGCAATAATCCGCTTGTCAATGGTTTCGGCAGTTTTCTTCACCAGATAAAGTAAAAGAAGAACCAGGACAATGATTATGATCAGTGTCAGGATCATATTAAACACGCTGGTGGAAGTCCACTGTGATAATTTATCAAGCATTTTATTTTTTCCTTTTTTCTATCTCGCTGTTTTTACTCAGTCAGGCTGGCTAAGACAAGTGTCCGGATCTGTATTTGCACATCGATTGCCAAGGCTATCCTGGCGCGGTTTTATAAATAACGATAAATACTAGGAATGTCATTAACCCTGATAGCATGGATTTTGGAATTATACAACTGAATATCGAGTGGTGATGGCGGGAAATGACAATGATATTAAATATTGGAAATTTTCCTAGTACCTGAAATTTTATCAATATTGATTTTATTGATGCGGGCAACACATTGTGAATCCTTCCCCTGAAGGTTATTAAGGAAAGTTTCTGCAGTCTAAAATCTAAAAGACCCGGCGTTTCATTATAAGGTGTATTATTCCCAACCTAGATTAAAAGAATTAGATAGCCGCCAGCAAATGGAGCCTTTTCTGCCTATGTGAAGGAATATAAAGAGGAGTTATTGTAAAAAAAGAGCTGTTCTAAGGATATAGATCAGCTCAACAGAAAACCTTAACGCACCCTGCCCACTGCTATGCATAAGCAGTGAGAGCAGGGTGAGTGGTATAGGGTACTGAAATTACGATTATTACAAATGTCTGGCGAGTCGGATTCCTACTCTGACTCCCAGTTGTTATAGCTTTCCAGCTTAAAGCTCTTGTTCTGGGTGTACTGCACCACAATGCCAGCTGCGACCATCAGAGCAAAGCAAATCAACAGGAATGGTGATTGACTTAAAGCAAGCTTGACAGGGTTTTCGAGGAACTTAGCCAGGGGGTTGAACAGTAGAATGAAGGTACCAAAAGTTGTGGCAGCCCCAAGAAACGCTGTGGCGATAATGATCGCCCATTTCTGCAGGTTAAACTGGAATGTTACAAATATGAAGACAACTGCTACGACGATGCTGATCAACCAAACCAGGAAACCTGGTTGCATGAAGCTCAGCAGAATGCCAGCGGATAAAACGTAACCGAGGGAACCGGCAATGACTGCCACGGCGAAAAAATAAAACAGGTACGCCAGAACGGCAAAAAATCCACCGACGATGAACCCAACGATCCAGCTGGTAACGGTTGCCAGGAAGGCATCCCCAAATAGATATTGCACGGTTTGGGCACCGAGCGCTAATCCAAAAAAGAAACCCCAGATTGGCAGCAGGAGCAGGAAAAGCCGATAGCCAAAGAAGGCTAGCAGCATGCCGAACAGAGCGCCAATCAACCCTGCACAGGCTAGTGTTAGAAAACTTTCATTGATCATTTTTTTATTCTCCTCAATGTATATTATTTTGCCTTATCAGGCATTCTCTTCGATATATAACCCTGAATTGGAAAAATAGTTGCACCAGTTCCATCATATTTCTATGGATTACTGTTAAGACTTACCTGGGGAGGTTTTGGGCTAACCTTGCGTTTGTTGAGCCTCCGAATTTTCTGGTGTTACAATCCCAGATTCGGGAGTGCTCACTTCTTTTGTTCCACCAATCTGATCTGAAGTGTCGCTAATTTCAGGATTTTGTCCTGCAGTCTTCCAGCGCTGCCCGTACAGACGGAGCACCTCAACCTGGCTGTAAATCACCCAACCGAGAAACAGGGTGACAAGGCAGGCAACAATTACAAGGGCTGTCAATGCCATATTTTGCCATTGGTCCAGTGATTCCTGAATAATGGAAAGCCGTGCATTCATGCTCGCCAGTTGATCTCTAGCCTGACCTACTCGTGAGGTGAGAAAATCCGCACCGGCTACAACCTTATCGATTCGGTTCGTGATGCCGGATCGAAAAACAGCAATCTCGGTTCGCAGATTGTCCACAGAAGATTGGATCTCACCAATTGATGACCCGATTTTATCCACCTGATCCTGGCTTGGCGCAGGCAGGCTGACAAATGGCAAACGATCAATCGTATGATAGATAGATAAACCTGCTGATAGCGTGTCGCGCATCGTACCGGCTGCATCTTTTATCGACGAGGAAAGGGTAGCTAAATTTTGCTCCTGCTCTTCGGGCAATAAAAGCAAGACTAAACCTTTATCGGTCACATTCTGACCTATTCTGTCGGTGGCAGTTGATATGAAGGTTGAGGCAGCTTGCAAGCTCTCTAATTTTTGATCAACCCCATCAGCCACTTGACCCAAGCTCACCGTAACATTCCCTACAGCGTCAAAAATCTGTACGATTGTATCGGAGAGAAGGTGCTCTGTGATCCATACGCCTGCAATTCCTACCACACTCAACAGCAGAATAAGACCGCTGAGGAACATTGCGATAGCATACCAGATTCTACGGCCGTTTATTTTCATAATTTCACCTCATCTTTCTGAACTCCATGTCTATATAAGAAAATCTCCACTCTGTCTCAATGAGTATTTAAAATGTGCTGGATCAGGTTTAAGTTGAGCGTTTTGAGCCAAATAACTCAGCGTAAACCCGGCAACATATGGCACCCAGAAGAAAAATTTGGGCAATGTAATAGAAGCCAACCAGTAGAACGGTGAATGCACCCGTTGCCTGGAGGGCTGATTCTGGAGAAAAATACTTGAAGAAAATCCCAGCCACGTTTACAGCCACCAACATTAGCGTAGTAGATAAGATAGCACCAAGCCAGACGTCTTTCCAGGCAACCCTTGTCTCGGGCAAAATTTTGTAGAATAATGCAAAAATTAATGTCACGAGGATGGGTAAAAGTAACTTGGCGACCAATACATCACTACCATTTAAGCCTAACAGACTTTCCAGTATCGTGCCGAACCAAGCCAATAGGACATTGGCAAAGATCGCGATTACGCCAACCAATCCAAAACCAATCACAATGAGGAAAGAAAAAAGCCGCTGGCGAATAAAGGCAAGAGTTTGCCCTTTTTCTGATGGTGGCATGTGCCAGATTCTGTCGAGGGAATACTGAAGCTGATAAAACAGTCCCGAAGCAGCATAGAGGAGGGCAATGAAGCTGATCAATGAGATCAACAAGGAACTGCTCGACGGAGTCGTTGAAAGAGATGTTACTGCGTCTTTCACAATATTGGTGATCCCTGGTCCGAATTGCTGCTCTAAACGTTGGAATAACTGACTAGCCGGGTCAATTCGTTCGACAAACAACCCTGCTATGGTGACCGAAATAAAAATGATCGGGGCGAAAGAAAATATCCCATAGTAGGCGAGTGCAGCAGCCAATTGAGTGGGACGTTCAGTGCTCCAGATTCGAAATAGCTCTTTGAAAAATCGCTTGGTCATAGCTGATTTATTCAACTCCAGATATAAGACATATTACTCAAAAACGGCTCTACAGTATTATATTAAAAATTTTTCGATTTATTAAAATATCCAATAACATTATGGTGATCCTAGCTATTATTACCAGCTTTTATTGGTTTTCCAAATACGCTTCCCATCCCTGATAATCAAGGAACATGCTGATTTTTACCGATGACATACATTTGTGGCAGGTGCATCATGGACCTCCACAGGTGATACTAGCTCAAAGCAAATCACATCGATCGCTTTATGCATATTATTGAGAATATACGCATTCGTAAAGCTGGTAAGTGGGTAAACGAATGAAGCGTAAAGTTGAGATTATTCAGACATAGACCTACAGAAATGGCTGCGAGATAACAAGGAGGAGTCATTCCCCATTCACCCCTCTTTCAATGCTGGCATCCTGCATAGAAAGCGGATCTTCAATTGGCTCTATATGAGTTACGATATTCGTGTTTTTTAAAGTTTCAAGCACCTGCGTTTCGAATTTTTCAGCCAACGAATGTCCTTTTCGGACGCTCCAATTACCGGGGACAAGCAGGTGTACGACCATGAACTTGCGCGCAGCAGCTTGCCTTGAACGCAGGGCATGGTAACTCACTCCCTGAGTTTTGTAGGAATCAAGGATCGATTTCACCGAATTTAGCTCTTCAATCGGAACCGCGACATCAAGCAAGCCGCGACCTGAACGAACGAGCAAGCGATAACCAGTGAAGATAATGTTTGCTGCCACCAGCAAAGCGATGATAGGATCCAGACGGATCCACCCGGTCAACCACACTAATGCAATACCTACCAGCACCCCTGCAGTGGTCCATACATCGGTCATCAGATGGCGGGCGTCCGCTTCTAGAGTGATCGAATTGTAGCGACGACCCGCGCGCATCAACACCATTGCAACACCAAGGTTTATCAGGGAGGCAATTACTGATATCACTAAACCCAGACCGATTTGTTCCAACGGTACCGGGTTAATCAAGCGCGGTATGGCAGTGATGATGATTCCTCCAGCGGCCAGCAAGATCATTCCCCCCTCAAAACCGCTGGAGAAATATTCTGCCTTCGAAAAACCAAAGGTAAACTCGTCGTTGGCAGGGTGTGCAATCAGCCTGAGGACAAGTAAAGCCACCACGGCTGCTGCCAGATTGACCATTGACTCGAGAGCATCAGACAATAGCCCAACCGAGCCAGTCAGGAAATACGCTGTAGACTTCAACGTAATTGTCACTATGGCAGCTGCAATTGACAGCCAGGCATAGCGGGTGAGAGGGATTGGATGTTCATTTGAGTTATTAATGGGTTTATCCATATCCATTGACCTCTAAGTCATAAATCTCGTTGCGAAAGGAAACGTTGACCAGTAGTTTTTTTTGAAAATATCAGGTCTGAATCACGCCTTCAGTTCCTGTCCAGCGATTTATGATTGGTAAATATCTTAAAATGAAATTCATTTATAGATAGCGTCATCTTGGATTAACTGGATCATCCTTCGGTCGATTCACGCTGGCTTTGGGAAGGCTAGTAATTCAATTTACCCAAAACCCTGGCATTTTACATTTGTAATATATATTATTAATTTCCTATTGGAAATAACTCCACTTGGTGCGTAATAGCCAACCGATGATGACAAATGGCATCACCATATAGAAAGCCGACCAGATGCCAATCGTCAGGAGACCAACGATGACAGCCAGTATTGTGGACCCTGCATATACATATAATGCCCATTTCTGCCAAAACCAAATTCCGACTGCGGCTACCACATTCAACAAAAAATGTAACGCCATCAACCCAACCAGCCAGGGTCTACTTACGATCGATGTATCTGTCCGTGCGACAGCATAATACACAAATGCAGTAAGACCGTGAAGTACCATAAAAATCAATGCGATGGTTAATAAAGTTCCCCTGGTTTTACGTGGTTTGTGTGGCACTTTCCTTTTATTTTTTGTGGTTGATTTTTTCGATGATTTGGACATAACCTTACCTTTCTTATCTCAAGAAGTAACCTGAATTTGTATTTTGGAGCACAGCTCCAATTCCATAACCTACGATCACTTTCTAATTAATGAATCTTGGACAGAAATAATAATTCATCCCTGGTTGCCGATAGGTATTCCATAAAGCCAGAAATATCCAACATTACTTCGGGTATTAAACTGAATATGATACCCATTACAAAGGACCGAGATAGCTGCTGTCTTTCATCCATCCCATATGAAAGTGAATATTACCATATCTCTTATAGGTTTGATAATACTTTGATTTTCTGTTCTTCAAAAGAACCATCGTGTACTAAAAAACAAAGGCTTGAGTTCCTTTTTATATCCAATTAGCGATGGATATTATCTTGCTTTGTTTCAAAAGTTGTCTGCCTGGCAAGCTAGAACAAACCCATCAGGGTTACCACGATGATCAGCTAAAATGCCGGATATTGACAGCCATAATGTGTTAAAGGAGCGAAATTTCCATGCTCAACTGCCATTTATGTTACAACCTCAAAGTATGCAGCATACACCCACCCCCAGCCTTCTGAGTTGTCGGATGAGAATATTCCAATACCGAATAATTCAACTTCAAGAAGGATAAGGGCACAAAATACAGGCAAGAGCCACAAGCGTTGAAAAATCTAGAATAATCAAATGCAATTAACTTATCAAAACCTCCGAACATATTCCTTCAGCCTGGTTATACCATGAAGGATGACTAACGGAACTCCACTTTAATAATAAAAGCAGCGACATTTTGCAGTCGCTGCCTTTGTTTATCATGGTCCTGTATAATATGGCACTTTCTGGCGATTGTGGAATCCGCCTACATAGCTGAAGATATCAGCAAATATTCCAAATCCAAGCCAAATCCAATCGAAGCCGTTCAAAGGGAAAACTATCACGTACATCAGGGNNGTCCAGGGGGCAAAAATCAATCCCATTATGCCCACAAGCCAGGGAAAATTAAACATTTCAAATGCGAGCGTTACTTTAACAGACTTAAATAACCAGTA
>JGI11641J44799_10000502_pt1 | contig 11849 bp, 10 predicted proteins | sample WetSurSiteA1Bulk_FD_44799 | JGI IMG/M metagenome (IMG submission 44799) | reverse complement strand
CTTTTTGCTTAAGTCCATTTCATTATTTTACTTACAAACTTTAATTTTATTGACTTATCTAATATTAACAACCGACGCTTAAATATGTTTAAGAATTAATTTCTGCTGCTTTCAACACCTGGTTAGGCAAAGTGGAATAAATTTGTAATACTGAATACATTCAAATAGCTTGCAAAAAATTTAGCAATAATTAATAACTGTGAAATAATGAAACACTTAAAACCAATCATAATTTTTTTCATTGCCTTGCTGTTCAGTCCTCTATATGCAAAGCAAAAAACAAATACCAGGGAGGCAGAATCGAGGATGCAGTGGTTTGCTGATGCGAAACTTGGTATTTTCATCCACTGGGGTATTTACTCAACTGGCAATACATCAGAGTCATGGGCATTCCATAACAAGCAAATCAGCTATGCTGATTATATGGCTCAAATTAACTTGTTCACTGCCAAAAATTACAGGCCTGAATATTGGGCTGAACTTATAAAGAAAAGCGGGGCAAGATACTCTGTGATAACCTCAAAGCATCATGATGGAGTTGCTCTCTGGGATACTAAAATGAATGATCTGAGTATTGTTAAGAGAGCACCCGCAAAGAGAGATGTACTTGGACCTTTTGTGGATGCTCTCCGTAGTCAGGGAATTAAGGTAGGATTGTACTTCTCCCTGATAGACTGGTCGTATCCCGATTATCCCGGATTTCTAAAGGACTCAGCCAGATATGATTCTGCCCTGGATCCCGTGCGATGGGGTAAATTCCTTAAGTTTTGCCATGGACAGATTGGCGAGATAACCAGCAAATTCAATCCCGACCTTATATGGTTTGACGGCGATTGGGAACACAGTGCAGGAGAATGGCGGGCAGATTATATACGAGGCATGATACTTAAAAACAATCCAAATGCTATTATCAACGGCCGGTTACAAGGATACGGTGATTATGACACTCCGGAACAAAACTTCCCTGTATCTCGGCCGGACCTGAAATACTGGGAACTGTGTATGACAATGAATGGTTCGTGGGGTTATAAGAAGGATGACAACGACTTTAAAACCCCATATGAAATTATTACAATCTTTGCCGATGTAATAAGTATGGGAGGTAATTTGCTTCTGGATATCGGACCGAAAGAGGATGGCACAATTCCCGAAGAACAAATAAAAATCCTGACAGAATTAGGCAGATGGACCAGCAAGCATAGTGAAGCAATATTCGGTACTACCGGAGGAATAAAACCGGGGCACTTTTACGGTCCCACCACACTATCAAAGGACTCTACTAACCTTTACCTGTTCCTTCCTGGGAAAATTGTGGGCGACGTAGTTGTCAAAGGTCTGGATAATAATATTAAAAGCATCACCGTGATTGGCAATGGGGCGGAGATCAAACCAAAAATTGTGGGCAAAATTTCATGGAGCAGTGTGCCAGGCCTGGTGTATATAAATGTCCCAGGGGAAGTTCAGGATAATCACATGACTGTTCTCAAACTTGAACTCGATAAACCCATAAAGCTTTATGGAGACAATACCATCGGCAATTAAATTTCGCATTGTGTCAGTTTCTCATAAAATTTTCCACCAATTCCTGATGAATTGTTGAAATATCAGGTTAAAAATTAATTTTATATTTTTTTTTACGAATAAAAAGACAGGAATTTATTTATTTTCACTGTCAATAAAAAACGTATTACGCTTATCTAATACACAAATATTAATTCTTCAGTATCAGTTGAATTTAAAACAATCTGAAAAGAAATGGAAAATAAATTAACTAATAGCCAGCTATCCTGGTTGGTGGTTTTACGCATCTTTATCGGATGGCATTTCCTGTATGAAGGTATGATAAAAGTATTGAATCCTAACTGGTCAGCCATGACCTATCTTCTCGATTCAAAAGGGTGGTTTGAACAGATGTTTGTTAATATGGCAGGGAATGCAGGGTTAATGAGCTGGGTGGATTTTCTTAATGAATGGGCCCTTGTACTTATTGGGTTTGGTCTGTTGGTGGGATGTTTTACCCGCTTGTCATGCATTGGAGGTATACTCCTGTTATTACTTTACACTATGTCGCATCCTGCGCTGATCGGAAGCGAATATAAGATGCCATTTGAGGGTTCGTATTTTCTGATCGATAAGAATCTCATCGAACTTGCTGGTCTCGGTGTTTTATTCGTTTTCCCAACGGCGAGGATCATCGGTATTGACAGATTTCTTATCAAAGTGTTGCCTTCAGGTTTTAACAAATTTGTAATTTGAAGATATGGAAAAAGATAATAAAAAAAATGTTCCAGGCAGTTCGCAGGAAAACAAACAAAGGAATATAGGAAGACGTGAAGTATTAAAAACCCTGGCTACAGTTCCTGTTCTCGGAGCTATTGCTTATGGAGTCGTCAAAACAAGAAGGACAAAACTCCTTAACCGTGATATTTCGGATGTCTTCAAACTGAGTAATGCAAACGCTGTTTACCTTCAGCCTCAGTCAGGCGGAAAGCAGATCAGGTTAGGTCTTATCGGTTTTGGTATTCGTGGTAAGCAGCTTATGAGAGCTATTGGCTTTGCAGAGCCCTCGTATGTTGACACACTGATCGAAGGAAAAAAGCAGAACCCTGATGATACACGATACGACGAATTTAAAGAACAGGATGATCTGAACGTTGTAATCAATGGGGTGAACGATATTTTTGCTGTTTATTCCGAGGCCTCAATGTTTGCAGGATCGAACATATACAAGGAAGGTACAAACGGAAAATTCGGACCTGCTCCAAAACAGTACAGGACATACCAGGAATTACTGGCAGCAGACGATATTGATGCGGTTATAATTGCAGCACCCGATCACTGGCACGGGACAATTGCCATGGCAGCTGCCAGAGCAGGAAAACATATTTACAGCGAAAAACCCCTCACATGGACTGTCCCGGAAACATATATGCTCCGGAATACAATTAAAGAGACAGGTGTGGTATTTCAGCTCGGACATCAGGGTCGCCAGACTGCCTCGTATCAAAAGGCTGCGGAAATCATAAGAAACGATCTTCTTGGTCACATAAACCTTATTGAAGTGTGCACAAACAGGAATTCACCTAACGGGGCATGGGTTTACCCTATTATTGAAGGATCCAATCCTCAGACAATCGACTGGATCCAGTTTGAGGGTGATGCTGCCCGAATTAAAGAGTACGAGGAGTATATGAAATCTTCCAGGCTTGATCGTTATATGGGACCTGATGAACGCAGCAAGTTCAGCCTGGAACGCTTTTTCCGCTGGCGCTGCTGGTGGGATTACAGCACAGGACTTTCAGGTGATCTTCTGACTCATGAGTATGATGCTGTCAACCAGATCATGCAGGTGGGAATCCCTGCATCAGCATCATCTTCAGGAGGAGTTTATTTTTTCAAAGACGGACGAACTGTCCCTGATGTGCTTCAGACTGTCTTTGAATGGCCCGACAAAAATCTTTCAATGTTATACAGCGCCACGCTTGCCAGTTCCAGGAACCGGGGAAAAGTGTTTATGGGGCATGATGCTTCAATGGAAGTATCCGATGTCCTGACTATCACAGCCGACAGAGATTCAGAACGTTATGCCAAAAAGATCGAGGAGGGAATTATCCCGACAGATGCACCCTTTTTCACATATGTGCCAGGGCAAAGCAAGGTCGATGCTGTAACTTCGGCAACAGAGCGTTATTTTGCGCAACGAGGACTACTCTACACTTACATTAATGGTAAAAGGTACGATACAACGCATCTACACATGAGGGAATGGCTGGAATGTATCCGTCAGGGAAAGACAACTTCCTGCAATATCGATCAGGCATTCCAGGAAGCGATGACTGCTCACATGGGCACAAGAGCGTACCTGGAAGGACGCACTATGTACTGGGATAAGGAAAAGGAGGAGATAGTGAGAGGATAGGAAGGAGTGCAGTCAATAAAATCAATCAATATTTATTAGGGTATTTAATTTCTGGCCTGTAAGAAAAATATTGAGTAATATTGCATCAAATCTGATCCCTGAGTTGTTTTAAAGGATTGGGAGTGATTTTTGTCAGAATTTTAATTTTTTTTTATGAAAAAAGCTGTGTTTTATATATTGACGGGGACACTTGTTCTGTTCCTTGCTTACGGGTGCAAAAAGGACCCCGTGACTGAAGAAACAAAAGTACCTGAAGAGATTATTGCTATCAATAAATGGATATATGATAACATGAGTCAGTACTATTTATGGAATAATCGGATGACAACAGGAATTGACAATACGAAGGAGAGTGACCCGGAGGCTTATTTCTATAAGCTGCTGTATACCGAAAAGGACAAATGGTCATATATAACTTCTGACTATGCATCGCTTGCTTCTGAGTTAAACGGAGATCCGGTGACAATGGGGTATTATCCAGCTTTTTATCTTGTAGGCACCAAAAATGTCATAATCGTTGTTTGTTATGTATACCCTGGATCTTCAGCCGCGGAAGCAGGGCTTGAACGTGGTGACATTATTCTTACAATTAACAATACATCGCTTGATACAACTAATTACTATGATATGTACTCCAGTAAAAGTTATTCGGTTCAATTGGGGACTGTTACAAACAACACTCTTGTTGCAACCGGAGAATCGCTTAATATGACTGCCCGTGTTACCAGCACCGATCCTGCCGTTGAACATAAAATTCTGGATATCGACGGGTATAAAATCGGGTATCTGGCTTATGTTGAGTTTATCTCAGGGGAAAATGATGCATTCCTCCTTGAACTGGATAATATTTTCAGTGAGTTTAAAGCGGCAGGTATATCTGATTTAATTGTTGATTTGCGTTATAATCCAGGCGGCGAAATTGATGCTGCTTTACACCTGGCTTCTGAGATTGCTCCTTCAGAAGTGACTGAAAGTAAAGCAATAATGGTTAACATGGTATATAATGGTGACCTCCAGGCATATCTTACCTCCAATAATTACGAGAGCTATCTGTATTATAAGTTCAAAACAATTTCGACAAATATTAATATGGACCGGGTCTATTTTCTCACCACTTCGCGTTCGGCTTCAGCAAGTGAGCTGATTATTACCGGACTGGATCCATTTATGGATGTTGTGCAGATTGGAGAATCAACATATGGTAAATATGTAGGCTCCTGGGTAATGCCTGACGACAATGAAGAATGGGCCATGATGCCTATCGTAACCAAATTTTCAAACGCAAACGGTTTTTCTGATTTTGTCAATGGGCTTACTCCCGATTATGAAGTTGAAGATGAACAGGTTAATGCGGTTCCCTTTGGCGATCCTTCGGACCCTATGATAGCGAAAGCAATTGAGCTGGCCACCGGGAAGAGTGCAAAATCCTTGAAAGTAAAAACACCTGGTCAGGAAAGATTCAAACAGATTATTCCGGCTGAAATGAATTTGAAAAATAACCTGGTAATAAATGTTGAATTACCGGGACATAGTTTATGATTGTACTTCAGCTTTAGCTTTTATTAATAATCCTTTCAGGAATAAAGAAATCTTCCCTTTTAAGGTTGCATTTTTTTGCAACATACTTGCAATAGTCAAGTCTTCCTGCTTTCTGGTCGCGTGTATCGGAACCAAAGGTAAATTTCAAACCTTGTTCCCTGGCCATGTTTATAAATTTCTCATGGGGTGTATGGGCCATGTCGTTTATCTCTATCGCAATATTTCTCTTTTTTGCAGCTGAAATTATTTGTTGCATCCGGGATTCAGTCCACAAGGTATAGTAATCGCGTGCGATGCAAACCGGTAGAAACAGCGGCCAGCCAAAAATATTGAGGGATTCCTTGTTATTGAGAACTTCCAGGCAATGAGCTACATAGATCTCCATAAACTTGTTTGTATCATCAACATAGGTATCAAAATTCCAGATACGCAAGGTTTCACCATAACTGTTTCCATTTGGAATAGTCTGTGCATCCATGATTACATAATCAAGCTGTGATAAAGCTTCAGCGGAAAAGTTATTGGACCATCCAGGACTCATGGGCTGCAGTCCGATGTAGACAGGATGTGGCCGGAGGTAATCGATATATTCTTTCAGGGTGGCATCATCCTTAACCCTGTACCCGGGATTTTCGACAATACCAAATTGAACTTTCTTTTTTTCAGCGATATCCAGAATATTACCAATTGTAAAATTATTGGTAGTATGGACATGCAAATCGATCAGGGGGAAACCCTCTTCGCCAAAATCAATCTTACTGCTTAAAAGCGGTGACACTGCTATTATTCCGCCAGCTATGCCAGCATTCTTTATAAAGGTTCTTCTTTCCATTTTTAATGTTTTTTTTCGTATTATCTTTTTATAACTGAGGTTTGAATTGTTGTCATATTATATACATTTCCAGCCTGTTACTTCATTCACTGTTTTTGGTTTCGCACCCTTGTTATTCCCAGAATGATAACAGGTTTTTGAAGGTATTGACCTTCAGAATTAACTGAATGGATCTTTTTTACTACATCCATTCCCTTTACAACTTTCCCGAATGCTGCGAAACCCTGCCCGTCAGGATTCCTTTTGCCTCCAAAGTCAAGCTCAGGCTGATCGCCGACACAGATAAAAAATTCTGAAGTTGCACTACCCGGTCCGTTTCTGGCCATTGACATTGTTCCGTCCTTGTGCATTATGCCAGTTATTTTAGTAGTCTCATGAGCAATAGGTGCGAATCCGTTATCTTCATTCTTATACCGCCCGCCCTGAATAACTTCAATCCTGATCGAATCATGTGGCTGATTATCAAGCCTTACAACTCTGTAGAAACAGGTGCTTTCGAACATATTACTGTCAACATAACGGAGAAAATTAATAGAGCTTATCGGTGCATTTTTTAAATCAAGTCTGGCATAAATATCTCCAAACTCAGTTCTGATAATTATTATCTCCTTTTTTTTGGCTGGCTGCCCGAATGAGTCATTAAGTAATATAAGGATTATTAAAAAAGCATAAATACTATTTGACATCCAATATCTTTTTAATTGTTTTAATATTCTGTGGGTTCACAATACTCTTTGCTTCAGGCGTGTACAGGAATTGTATTTTATCTTTATGGTATTCGACGATCTTCGCTCTGACCATTTTGCCGGTGGTATTGATGAGGGAATTATCCTGGGTAAATGATTCATCAATTATTGCTATGGCTGTGGGCAGCCACCTGGAGGGAAACAGATTCCCATATATACCACCCTGCCGGTACTGATCGATAACTGATCCAATAAGCAGCAAAAGCGCCTCCGGTCCCTTCTCATCTGAGAGATTGATATTCTTGGTTTTAGCCCATCTTAACAGTGCTTCTTTATTTGGAACAAGAATTGCAGATGTGTATTTATTCTGATTATTATAGAGCATAAACTGGTCAATATATTTTGACCTGTCTGTTATAGTTTCTTCAATCCCTTCGGGACTGTATTTTTCTCCATCGTCACCTATGAGAAGACTTTTAAACCTGCCAAGGACATACAGGAATCCATCACTGTCGACATATCCGATATCACCGGTATGAAGCCAACCGTTTCGAAGTGTTTCCTTTGTAGTTTTTTCGTTTTTCCAGTATCCCTTCATGACATTTTCACCACGCACCACAATTTCACCTTTTTCTCCGACAGGCAATTCAATTCCCTGTTCATTGCAGATTTTTAGTTCAAGCATCTTAACTATAATTCCGGATGATCCAAGCTTATGTTTCTTTTCGGTGTTTCCTGAAATAACAGGAGAGGCTTCTGATATTCCGTAACCCTGAAACATTGGTACCCCTATAGCATAAAAGAATCGCTGGAGTTCTATATCCAGAAGGGCTGCCCCGCCAAAGAAAAATTTAAGTCTCCCGCCGAAATTCGCCCGTATCTTTTTAAACAGGATTATATCATATAATTTATATATGGGTTTAAGAAATATCTTAAGCCCCTTACCCTTGTCCCATCCTATTCCATTGTATCTGTAGGCTATCTTCATGGCGTGGTTAAAAAGCTTTTCTGTTGTAGCACCCTTGTCCCTGATCCCCTTTTCAATTCCTTTGCGAAGGCTTTTCGCCAGAGCCGGTGCGCTAAGCATGAATACCGGCTTAATCTCCTTGATATTTCCTCCAATATTCTTCAAACTGTCAATGTAAGATTTACCTTGTACAGCAGCAAAACTGGCTCCTACTGCCATCATAATATATATTCCGACAGTATGTGCAAAAGAATGATCCCATGGAAGGACAAGTAGAGTAGTCCACCATTCAGGTACATCCATAAGGGTCAGAGTCTGTTCAATATTGGCAGTGTAATTCCTGTGCGATAAAATGATCCCCTTGGGATCGGCAGTTGTCCCGGAAGTATAACAAATGTTGACATAATCATCCGGGCCTGCTGAATTGATTATTTCAAGAAACCTGTCATAATTATTCTTAAGATATTCTTCTCCCGATTTTTTCAGATCGCCCATATAAATTTCGTCATTCGCATATTTCTCACCGGGATCAAGAAGAATTACCTTTTTAAGCATTTTAAGCTCTTTCTTAATCGAATTTATTTTCCCTGCCTGGTTGCCAGAAACAATCAACCAGCTTGTTTCAGAATGTTCAAGCCGGAATTTCAGATCTGCTCCTTCCTTTAACATTATTGAAAGGGGAACACAAATCGCTCCGCAATGTAATACTCCCAGTTCACTGATCACCCAGTCGGTACGTGATTCTGATATCAATGCAACCCGGTCGCCTTTGCTGACTCCGAGAGCAAGGAGCCCTGCAGCTGTTTTGTAAACCTGTTCTTTGGTTTCCCTGTATGTGAGGGCTTCGTATCTGTCGGTTTTTTTCTCAAAAATATACGGATTGTCCGCAAATTTCTGTGAGCTGTTCTCCAATAATTCAATTATTGTTTTCATTTTGAACGGTTAAAATCTCTTAATTTTAAATTCATATTACCTTTTAGCCTGAAGTTTTCATTTTTTACTTTCTTTCCGGCAGCCGTTGATGAAGATATCGTATCCGAATACAGGTTTGAGACTTTCAATGTTGATGTTTAGATATGTTAAAGGTAGGTAAGGATTGAATACAAATCAAATAAATAATAACTGGCAGCTGCCTCTTCCAGAACATAAATTAACAATAAGCTGACCAAATTTTAAAAAATACTCATAAATCGGTATTGACACGGATATTAAATGGGTCTAACTTTGAATCATATTTAATGAGGTAAAATTTCATAGATTAAGTTTAGGTTAGTTTAGGGTTTAAGTAAAAAAGCTCATGGGCCACCATGGGCTCTTTTATTTTAAAATTGACCAGTTTACACAGATTTGCTTAACTTTATGCCATGCATGAATTTTCATTGGCAGGAGAAGTAATAAAACTTGCCCGACAAGAGGCGGAAAAGAACAAGGCACTGTCGGTAAATGAAATCACAATAGAAGTGGGCAATTTCAGTGGTATCGAAGCTGATGCTTTTGAATCGGCATTAAGCCTGTTATCAGAAGGTTCAATTCTGGAAAAAACCCACCTGAATATTGTGAAGATCAAGGGCAAAGGTATATGCTCTGCCTGCGATAAGGATTTTGAGATGAACCAACGAATGGGCACCTGCCCGATATGCAACTCATTCCCTTCAGAGATAAAGGGAGGAAATGAATTCAGGGTCGTTTCACTGATGATTGAAGAAGAATAACAGTTTTAGTTATGTGCGAAACATGCGGATGCGGGAAACCGGACGGATTTACAATTCATGATCCGAAACACTTTCATGAACATGAACACACTCATGAAAACGGACACAACCATACACACTCGCATGACCATGAGTCTGCTCATGATCATGAGCACCCAAATGAAAAGGTTATCAGCCTTAACATTGATATCCTTTCTCAGAATAATATTATTGCTGGAATGAACCGCAGGTTTTTTGAAGGGAGGAAGGTACTCTGCCTGAATATGGTGAGCTCACCAGGATCGGGCAAAACAACTATTCTTGAAAGTACTATCAGTCATTTGAGCCCTTCCAGAAAATTATATGTTATTGAAGGTGATCAGCAAACCCTTATCGATGCTAAACGGATTGAGAAAGCAGGAGCCCCTTCCCTTCAGATCAATACCGGCTCGGGATGCCATCTGGATGCACACATGATTGAGGCTGCCCTTACCAAGATGGAAATAGAAACAAATGCAATATTATTCATTGAAAATGTAGGAAATCTTGTTTGCCCTGCCATGTTCGATCTCGGCGAATCAAAACGGGTTATTGTAATCAGCGTAACAGAAGGAGAAGATAAACCGTTAAAATATGCTAACATGTTCGAGTCCTCTCATGTTTGCATCATCAACAAATCGGATCTTTTGCCCTACGTTGATTTCCGGACAGAAGAGTTTATAAAAAATGCAACTCTTGTAAATCACCACCTTGAATTCATGACGGTTTCGGCAAAGACTGGAGAGGGAATGAATAAATGGTACGATTGGATATTAAGGCTATCCGATCAAGTTTCTGGCCACTAAACCTTTTCACATGTTTCTTTGTTTATTCTGAAAAGTTTTAATGCTCCAACCATATATTAACAACAAAAACCATATACTATGAAAAAGAAAATCCTTTTATTTTTTGCCTTACTGATTGGTATAGGAGCACAGGCACAAACCGGATCTGAAGCCAATCAGGGAAATATCCAATCAGATGAGATAAAGACACTTTTCGATAATACAGGAGGCATTGGATGGTGGATTTCTCCTGATTTTGAATGGACTCAGTTCGATGGGATGGATGTGTTTCTTGGAGGTATGAGCGGAGGCATAATAATTAATCATTCATTTTCCGTTGGTCTTGCAGGTTATGGCATCATGAACTCACAGAATCTCAGATACAGTGGCATAATTGATACTGCGGATGTTTATCTCTACGGCGGTTATGGAGGGTTGAAACTGGAATTCCGACTAAATCCTTTGAAAATGGTTCATGTAGCTTTTCCTCTTCTCATTGGAGGCGGAGGGGCTGCTTACAGCACATGGGGTCACGATGAATGGTACAACAACATGGATCCTGAAGACTATGATTATACTTATGCATGGGACAGTTATTTTGTTATTGAACCCGGTGTTGTGCTTGGAATTAATCTCCTCAGGTTTATGAGGCTTGATGCAGGAGTGAGCTACCGCTACTCACCAGGTCTTGAATTGCCACGGACAAGCAGCAGTTTACTAAATGGCTTTGGTGCCAGTTTATCATTAAAATTTGGAAAATTCTGAACTTAATTCAATTCCCTCTTTTTTCTACTCCTGCCCCATAAAGTGGGCTCATAAAAACTGATATTTGAGAAGTTCCCCTCTGGGCATTTAAGGGTTTATTGCTTTCATTAGTTAAATCAATATCGTCTGTATTTTTAAATTTATTCTATTAGTAAGACTTTCTTCAGGTTATTAAAGCTTAATGATACGTCATCCATCGATTTTGCTGTATCTTGTTCATAAAAGTAATATTTCATCCCTGCAAGCCTGGCATTTGCAAAAGCCGGTTTGAAATCCACATCTCCCTGTCCTACAGGAACAATCATATTGGTATCAAGCTTGAAATCTTTTACATGAAACAAGGGGAACCTTCCAGGATGACCTTTGAATAATTCTACAGGATCCTTTTTGGCAGTAGCTACCCATCCAAGGTCAAGCTCCAATTTGACAAGGTCCTTGTCAGTCTGTGACAGGATCATGTCATAGGAGGTGGTCCCTTCTATAGGAGTCCATTCTGTTGCATGGTTATGGAAAGCAAACTGAAGTCCTGATTTCTTACATGCTTCTCCGGCCTTGCTGAACATACCAATTGCTTCTTTAATATCGTCAATTGTGGAGACGGCAGTTGAAGCGCAAATCAGGAATTC
>JGI11641J44799_10000501_pt1 | contig 11858 bp, 10 predicted proteins | sample WetSurSiteA1Bulk_FD_44799 | JGI IMG/M metagenome (IMG submission 44799) | reverse complement strand
CCAATGCACGCAGTTCTCGAACGTGTAGCCGTTTCTCTTCCGTGTCGTCTGAGACTGCCGTTTATTCCTGATTCGAAGCGACAGAATACCAGGCAGTTGCGGAACGTCTGATTTTTTTCACTAGACGGGGTTGCTCATGGGTTTATTCACGTACAGGTGTTTCATCGTGACATCACCTTAGGATGCAAGTTGCGTCGGGGTGGCACCGATACGACGCGCGTGAATCTTCCGCGCACGCGACTGAATGCGTGCGAGATCGTAGTTAAGCTGCAAGCGAAGCCAAAAGCCTGCCGTGCTGCCGAGAGCCTTTTCGAGCCTCACAGCCATTTCAGCGGAAACGCCCGCCCTGCGGTTGATAAGGCGAGACAACGCCGAGCGCGTCACGCCGAGCGCCTTAGCGCCTTCGGTCACGTTAACGCCCAGCTCGTCGAGGCAATCTCGGATAAGGTCACCGGGATGGTTGGGATTCTTCATCGGCATGTTTCATACTCCTGTGTTTGATACTCTAGTGATAATCTTTCAAGTCCACGTTATACGCGGCCCCTTCGTGAAACCGGAAGGTGACGCGCCAGTTAGCCTTGACCGTCCCTGAATAAGTGCCGCGCCGGTTGCCGGTCAACGCGTGAAACCGGAACAGGGAGAGGTCCATCTCTTGGGGGCCGTTTGCCGCTTCCAATGCCGAGAGAATTTTCCGAACCTTCTCCACAAAATCGGGCCGGATTCCGCTGCGGTCGTTTTTCTCGTACAGTTGCCGTAAGCCCTTATGCTTGATTGTCTCAATCACTGGTTCGTCTGTCCCTAGTGTGAGTGTAGAGTGAAGCGTCACACTATACAAGTGTAACACTCCTGTCAAGCCTGATTGTGGTACTGTCAAGTTAAGTCGACTTCAGCGACAATGGACAGATGGAATCCACATATAGAGGTTATCGGTTTCATCGGGATATCATTGGCGGATACCCTCGCACGATGACTGGGAGAACCTAATTGCCTATTTGAGGTAGCCTTTGTTTCGAGATGGATCTTTATACGATTACGCCTGCGCGGATTCTGGCGATCTCCAAATCCTCTGAATCCAATTCCATTTGCAATTGAAAAATGCGCGAACTCTGCCGCAGTTCAACGGGCACCTTGTTCCATGCGCCCGGCGACACCAGAATGCGATCGTATCGAGTCTCCTTCAGCAGTTGCTTTAAATCCGCCACTTCGTTGACTGCAATCCAAGAGATATTGGCATCTCTGCATTTCATCCATTTGTGCAATTGCTCCACAATGAAGTGAGCGCTGGATACCGCATGATCCGGAAGGAGAACGAGTATAGAAGAGCCCTTTATCTTCGCAAGTGCCCGGATCGTCTGCTCGGTGTAGTAAATTTCGATGGGAATGATATCAATATTCCGTCCACGGGGCACAAATCGGATGCTATCGCGAGTGAGATGGTTAACGAGAACCTTTCGGAGCTTCATGCCGCGGCCGAGAGCGAGTTTGAATTCGTCAACGCTTAGGCCGATTACGGACGCATGCCATACCCGGGATACCTGCTCCGCCCTTCGAAGAGCTATCTCCTTATCCCCATCAACGTATGCGATAAACGGAGATCTGCGTTCATCTTCCTGAATACTCCGGCTGAGATATCTGGCAAAAGCGATCGGGGCTATCCCGATGCTCCGGGTCCTCTTTATGATTTCGGTGGACAATTCCTGACATTTTCTATTAATAGACTCCGGCGCAGCAGCGGATACAGCAACCGCGATCCTTTTGCCCGGAGCCGGGGAAAGCAGGCCATACTGACGCAGGGCAAGATATGCCCGGTGAATTAGTCCTCGATTAATGCCAGTCTGCTTTTCAACTTCACGAATCGACGGCAAAATATCGCCTTTTTTGAGCACTCCCATTGCGATGGAAAGCTTGATCTGCGCCTGTATCTGTTTGATGATGGGGACGGGACTGTTCTTTTCGATCTGAAATTCCATAGTATTCCTGACCGCATCAAAAGAGGGTGACCTTCACGAAATAGATATGCCGCATAGCACACTCTCTACGGCTGCAGTATCGGCCGCAACATTGCGCGGCACGCATGCTGGCACAAACCCGCGCGCAAAGTCAATCCCGCTTGACCGAAGGGTTTCTGCGTGGATTATGAAGCCAAGTAACGAGAAATACAATCCGTTACCGCCCATTGCATGACCGCAGGGTATGCATGTCACCATTCATCCTTCCCCTTGAACAATGCCGAAGAGTATCGCGTATGTCACTATTATATGACAAAATGACATAAAAGTGTGACAGGAAGCTTGACATCTATTATGAATCAAAACTAATATGCAGCCACATTATTCAATGTTGCGCCTGGAGTTTACAAGCGAGCGAAGCCGAAATCTGCAGGCGCTCTGGTGTATTTCCGATAGGGGCGCCGGAGTCCCGGTGCCCTTGTCAACGTCGGTTGGCACGTGATCAGCACGCGGACTTCATGGGAAACGAAGGCTATCGCCACCTGTTTCCTTCAGTACGTTGCCCTCGTCTGCACCCGAACTGCAGAACCCNTGGAGCAGTCTCGATTCCGAAATGGAGCGAAGCATGGATCAGGGAGATAGGATCTGCACCATGTACCAGCTTCGGATTCGTTTCCAAGGCACCGTATCACTGCCCGCTCGATTTCGGTCATCAACAAAGTGGTTTAGTTCCGGGCAATTCCCTTCCTCTCCGGGAAGGGAGGCGACGAACCAGATCAAGTTTTGCGGCGTTTTGTTAAAAAAGGAGAATTATGAACAAGTATCGAATTCTGCAGGTGTTTTTAGTTTTTCCTCTTGCACTATTTTTAATAGGCGTGACGTGCATCCGGTCCCTGCCGGCACAAACAGCCAGCACAGGTGCCCTGTCGGGAACCGTCCTCGATCCATCGAAAGCCGTTGTAGTAAAAGCCCAGGTAAGCATTACTAATCTTGCGACCGGCAAATTGCAGAGCACGACCACCGGTGATGATGGAGGCTTCAGGTTTTCTCTGCTGACTCCGGGGAAATATAAAGTCAAGATTGACATGGCTGGATTCAAAAGCGCCGAGTATGCTTCGATCACGATCAATGTGACCGAAACCAGTGTCCTGAGCTGCACTCTGGAGATCGGCGCGCCGAGTGAGACATTCATAGTCCAATCTGAAACGGAGATTCTTCAGACCGCGACCTCGACGCTGGGGACCCTTGTCGACAGCAAAACGATCACGGATTTACCTCTTACGAGCCGCAATTACACCCAAATACTCGATCTGTCGACGGGCGTTAGTGCCAGTGTCAACAATGCAACCGTGATGGGAAAGGGCACTCAGTACACCAGCGTCAATGGGGCCACTCCAGCACAGAACAACTACCAGATGGATGGAGTCGGTGTTGTTAACATAGGAATGAACGGAAGCGCCGGCGATCAAAGTACGGGTGCCGGCATTGGGGTGCCAAACCCGGATGCGATCCAGGAATTCAAGGTCCAGACATCAACCTTCGACGCCAGCTTTGGGCGGAACCCGGGCGGGAACGTGAATGTCGTCACTAAATCCGGTGGCAACAATGTCCATGGATCGGCTTTCGAATTCCTGCGGAACACATCGCTTAACGCAAATCCCTTCTTTTATAACAGGGACAACCCGAACGCTGCCACGAAGAAGCCGGTCTTGAACCAGAACCAGTTTGGTTTCGTGCTCGGCGGCCCGGTCGTCAAAGACCGTCTTTTCCTGTTCGGCAGCTATCAGGGCTCCCGCCAGAAAAACGGCATCGCAGGGCAGGGACTCGGCAGCTTTAACTTGCCCCCCATCCCGGACGGCGACCGTACTGCCCCCGGTTTTGCGGCAGCACTGGCTGCGGCAAACTGTTCGTTCCAGACGAATGGACCGACCAAACTTGCCTGCAACGGATCCAATGTCAATCCCGTTGCGCTCAAGATTCTGCAACTAAAGCTTGCCAACGGAAACTATTACGTACCCGGGTCTGGAACCACAGGTTTCAAGACAGTTGCATTCAGTGACCCTGCACGCTATTCGGGAGATCAGTACCTCATTAACTCGGATTTTATCATCAATCCGAAGCAGACCTTACAGACAAGGTATTTTTATACTCGCGATCCGCAGACGATCCCACTGGGCGGCAAATTGCCTGGACAAATCAAGGGGTATTTTTATTCAAACCACTATGCTGTGCTTAAACTCAATTCATTCGTCAGCAATGCTTTCACAAACGAAGCACGCCTGTCCTACCAGAGGAACACGGGTGAGGCAACGGAGGAGCCTATACCCGGCAGCTCACCGCAGGAACTCGGGATGACACCTCCGGTCCCCGACATGACCGATCCCCCACAATTCGCAATTTCAGGCGGGCCCCAGCTGTTTAACAGCTTCAGCCCCGCGCTCAGCATATCGGAGCATTTTCAGGGAAGCGACCAGATTGCCTGGTCGCGCAACAAGCACACAGTGCGCGCCGGATTCGAGTATGAAAGGGTACACTACTTTGCCAACCCGGGCTTCACTCGCGGGTATATCTCGATCCTCAGTTTCAACGACTTCCTCGTCGGACAGGCGGGAAATTTGTTTATGTGTGTGGCTTGCTCGGAGGGGAGAGGTCCAAAGGGAACCATCATACATGGCTACCGCATGAACAACCTCGGCAGCTACGTCCAGGATGACTGGAAGCTCAGCCAGAGACTGACCCTGAACCTTGGCCTCCGGTGGGAGTATTTCGGAACGTTCAGTGACAAGTACGGCAATTTGACCAACACCTGGCCCGATCTGATCGCGACAGTACCTATTCCACCGACAGGACCCAGCACGTCCGGCCCGGGTCTGGCGGGGATGGTGGTTCCGGATAACAATTCATCCGAGAACGAGCCTGTGCCAGAAGGTGTCCGAAAGGCAAGCAACAGCCACTCGATTGACGGCCATCCTCCGTATTCCAACTTCGGTCCTCGTTTTGGTTTCGCCTGGCGGGTGACGTCTAAAGGGAATCTGGTCCTGCGAGGGGGATTTGGTTTGTTTTACGACCGCGTCTGGGCCGGCAGCTGGGTCCAGGCTGTCCAGGAAGGCTCGCCCTATGCAATTCGCGGAGACTACAGTGCGGGGAACACGCAGACATTGCAGACTCCATTTCGCGACGTATCCCCCGGAGTCTGGCAATCCCGCTGGAGCAACCTGACATGTTTGCCGGATGGAACCGGCTGCACCGGAACCACATCCAATATGTCGGTTCAATATCTGGCAACAAAGGTAGCCACACCCCTGATGCGCCAGTATACCCTCATGCTCGGGTATGAATTTGCTCGGAACTGGGTATTGGAGGCCGGCTACGTCGGGTCAAGTGGAACCCACCTGATAAACGAGTATCACAACAAAAACACGGCGCGGTTGGCCACACCGACCAATCCCATCAATGGCCAGACCGCCAATACTCTGGCGAACAGAGGATTGCGTGTCCCATTTCTCGGCTATCAGACCGAAGGGCTGAAGGGAACGGAATTTAATGCCCATTCCATTTACCACAGCCTTCAGGCCACGCTGCGCAAACGGTTTTCGTACGGATTAGCGCTCCAGGGATCTTACACATGGAGCAAAAGCCTCAGCGACGAGGTCGGTTCGGGCTCCTATTATGCGCAGAACAGCAACGATCCAGATGACCCCAACCAGCAGTACGGACCGAGCGACTTCGACCGCCCGCAGCGGTTCATCTTAAACTATCAATATGAACTCCCCTTTGGTACACACCAGGGGATTCCGGGCAAGCTTCTCCAGGGATGGAGCGTGGCAGGAATCACCACCGTTCAAAGCGGCACTCCTATCACGATTACCGACAGCACGGCCGGCACGATTTACGGCAGCACCGGTGCCAGGGCTCAAATGTGTTCCGGGGCAACCCACGATTCCATCCCAACGTCCGGGCGGATCCAGGATCGGCTGGGTGGAAACAGCGGTGGCCCCGGCTATATCAACAAAAGCGCATTCTGCGCAGCGCCGACCGGCGGTATCTATGGTAACGGCACCGGCTGGGGCAATGCCGGAGTTGGAATCTTAAGGGCACCCGGCCAATTCAACTGGGACATCACTCTGATCAAAGTCACTAAAATCAGGGAAGGGCATTCGCTCCAGTTCCGAACCGAGTTTTACAATGCCTTTAACCATGCGCAATTCGCAGGTCCCACGAGCGCAAGAAGCAGTGGTGCTTTTGGACAGATCACTGCCACCAGCGTTAACCCGCGCATCATCCAATTCGGGCTGAAGTACAGCTTTTAGGTTCCAGCGAAACTTTGAGCTACTGAGTCTTCGAGGTTAGTGCATCCCATTAACCTCCAAGACTCAAAGGCTCGAAGACTCTCGTTGCACTCACCGTTACATGAGAGGAGAAACAAAATGAGTTCCAATCCCAACAAAAAGAACCAAACCCGCAGAGCGTTTTTTAGCGATGTGACAGCCTCCACCGCCCTGGCCGCAGTGGCAATGGCTCAATTAGGCTCGCCGACGGCGGCAATGGCGCAAGAGGAAAAGAAGGCCTCGGAAGGTTTTAGGCCTAAAAATGTTCCACCCTGGCCTACAGGGACTACCGGCAACAAATACGACCATCTGTTTTGCACCAGGATGAAAGAAAAACCGCTAACGGACACAATACTCTCCCCGACAATCAGTTTCCGTGGTAACAGCGACCTCCCGGGCGCGGGCATAAATTTTGGCTTCCGCTATTATGTCAAACCATTCAAGATGGAACTGCAATCACATCACCACGATGTCGACGAATATCTTTTCTTCCTGGGCGCCCAACTGCCGGATCTGACGGCCAACTTCGATGCGGAAATTGAAATGTTCCTGGGGCCGGAGTATGAAAGGCACATCATCACCAAGCCATGTATCCTCTATATACCCAGAGGGTTCGAGCACAACCCCATGGACATAAAGAGGGTGGGCAAGCCGTTACTGTTCATGCCGCTACTGCTGTCACCCTATTTCAACGGATACTACCAGACGGGCTACATGCAAATGCTTGGGCATGAGAAAATCGATTAGAGGTTTTCGAGTTTTTGAGTCTTTGAGGTTAATGGGGGCGGACCAACCTCGAAGACTCAAAAGCTCAAAGGTTCTCGTTGCACGCACAGCCACCTGAGAGGAGAAACAGCTAAGTCTTGATTCTTCAGCCGCGGCGGTTCATTGCCTGCTCTCATAAAAGGTGAGCGCCACGCCTCCGGCTCCAATGCCCGGATTTGAACTCAGATACAACCCCTTGTTCAGCCACGCATAGCTGCTATCCACTCGAACCTCAAACGCCGGCGCCAGCAATCCCATCGAGCCGCCGTTTCGTACAATGATCACTTCTCCGTCGTTTGTCTGCCAGAGATAGCGCGCATCAATCGTCATCGGATTCGCCAGGTTCTGGTAGTCTGCACCGCCCGGAAGAACCTTCCCCGTGATCTTCCCGCTAAGAGTCCCACCGGTGATTGGAATGATGTTCCGGTTGCCTTTCTTGGTTCCTCCCACAGATTGGCTTGCTCCCAGAGTTACATTCTCGCTGATCAATTGATCGCCTCGCTTCTCCTCTGCCGTTGCCTTTCGATAGTCCCACGGCTGATTTTGGACATCCGCGGGCTTGGTCACCTGGACCGAGTTCGCCGCATCCGGTGCAGGGGCGACACCCGACACGTCATAAACGCTTATCTTCATCGTCTTGGCCGCCAAATCCACCACCCGCCTCCCCGCATACTTCCCCGTATTGAGCCAGCTGTAATCACTCGTGTTGGGCGCTTCAAAATCCGGCACCATTCTCACGTCACTCCGGTCGGCTGCCGTGCCGGCACTCCGCAGATAGATGTACTTCCCATCGCCCGTTCGCAACACGAATATCTCCTCGATTTCCATGCCGCCGTTTGAAAAACTCAACTGAAAGTCCAGCCCTCCCGGCATCACGGAACCATTGATTTTCTCGCCCGATATCGTTCCCCCCTGAAACACAAATACTTCCCTTTGACCAAACGGCGTCTTGCCTACGTCATAGGCTTGGTCCAGCTTCAGGCTGGCCTCAAACACAGGCACGCCCCGTTCCGGTACTGGAATGCCCCCGGCCATCCCGCACGGCCATGACGCATGCGGAATCAAAACTTTCCCCGCTCCGCCGTACCCGGCCTTTTTCTGCCCTGCCCCGTACTGTGTCCTTCCATTCAGTGACTGCAATTGGCAGCAAATCAAAACGCCTGCAAAGGCAAGCATCATCAGCATTGACGCCTTCCTACGTTCGCATTTCATGTCATCACCTCAGCATTGTTGCCTGACTACTCCGTTGTGTTCCATGGGATACAAAAATCAACAAGGGTGGAAGCGGATTCAAAAGAACGCAATTTGCCCTTTGCATCCTTCCATGAATGAGTTTTATCCGCATTCTTGCATCGCATGCGCATTCGCCCTCCTTCGTGCGGTCCGCTTTTTAGGGCGCCGTGCACGCATAGGAAGCNGCTGCGTCGACCGGACCGTTCACATATTTGGGATACGTTGGATAGGAACACATTGGAAGACTGCGGTTCCTTCCTGTCACCGTCACGGACATCGGTGGCGCTGTCTTCTTCTCAACCCAATAAACCAGCAGGTTGAGCCGGCTAAATGTGCTGGGAATAGGCGCCGTCGGAATTGATTTCCCTTCGCCGTCCACAGAATAGTTCGTCCCGCTTAAACCGTGGCCCGTCTGGGGAAGCACGAAGAAGCGGGCAAACGCGTCAACTTTTTTCCGGCCCATTTTCTTAATAACTGACTGATAGTAGTCCAACTGCGCACCGGGGGATGCAAGCGTGTCATTCGTGCCAATGGCAACAATGAGTTTTCCTCCACGTTTATAGAAGGCGTTCAGATTTGGGTTCGTGGAATCCAGAGACAGTGAAATCTCCCGTCTCCTTGCATCCAAAGCGCCGCCCTCGACATAATCCAATGGATTGGCTTTCAGATTTTGCATCAGGAAACCGGTCACTCCCATGGCCCCAAGATGACTATGCATGGGCGCATTGTCTCCAGCCCCTTCCTGGCCACGATACCGTGCGGGAACCATCAATCCGCTGCCGGATGGATCGGTGTTTGGTACCCACATGCCGAATGATTTGACGCCATTTGCCAGCGGTGTTGCAAATGGATATCGGCTGTAAATAAAGCGCAGGGTTGAAATTTGACCGTCTGTGAGACATGCATTCGCGCTGGTGTCGTCAGGGTTCGGGTCGATATTGTTCGGGCAGCGCTTGGCGCTCCAGGGATTGCTGTTTTGCGGCGCCTGCGTTCGGTCGAAGATCGCTCGGCATGCCATATAGTTGTTGATGATTCCGTCGACCAGCCCGTCCAGCTTGTCGCACTGACGCATGAATTCGCCGCGAATGGCATTTACTTTGACCATCGGCACATAATTGGCCAGCGGCTTTTCCTGGATTCGAATCAGCTCGGGCGCAAGCATCAGCGACGAAAAGCTTACAATCGGAACATTAGCGGCAATCCCGTCATAGTCCCCAGGATATCGTTGGGCCAAGGTGAGCGCCTCCCGTCCACCTTGAGAAGAACCAAAGAAGTAATTGAACCGGGGCTTTTCCCCATAGATTCTCTCCATCATAGCCATGGCCGCATCATGCGTCTTCTTCAGTTGCATGTAACCGAGATTCTTCATCGCCTCATCGTTCAAAGCCCAATCGTCGCCTGTACCGGTAGAAGGCGCTCCACCTGGGCCTCCGGCCATGCCGCGGCCGAATCCCATCTGGTGTCCGGAATCGCTTCCGTAAGTCGCAAATCCAAGCTGAATAAGCGACGTCCCTGGCCCCATGTCTACTCCGCCCAGCAGATTTGGAATGGAGCCATTCATGCCGCCGCCTCCAAGTTGCGCAGCGCGGCGGCTCCACGATGCCGGCAGCACGACACGGAAGTTGATTGGTTTCGCGTTGGCTTCTTTTGAGANCGGGGCCATNGNNCCNTTCACGCTGCAATANGCAGGAGTTGAATTNGTGGNNTTNGTCCAGACCGGAGNGCTCAANGTNACTGCGGAGACCGGTTCGCCAATNGCNGAGGNGGGGATTGTGGAGCCCAGCTTCGCTGCCGTGCAATCCGCTTCAGTTACGACCTTATCCTCTCCCAGTGAAGGCAAACCAGATCCCGACGTCTTGCTTGCTGAAACCGTGGTTTGTGCGTTCACAGAAACGGTTGAGCTAAGGAGATGAAATAGGCTAATTGCTATAACAAGAATCGCAGCTTTTCGGAAGCTTCCTCTCATCTTTTTTCTCCATAAAGAGATTTTTTTNGGCTTCGAGTCTTTGAGCCTTGCTTGGAGGTTNGTTCAGATCCGCTAACCTCCAAGCAAGGCTNAAAGACTCGAAGAAGCTCAAATAATTGATTCATACCCATCGAGGCTTCATGCGTTGGCCGGGCGCAGGGGGCTCGCANTCAATTTCACAGCCGCACCCGGCTTGAGATTCAACTCGATCACCTTGTCATCATAACGCACCCTGCAAGGGGTCCCGNTTAAGTTTCGAATAAATCCACTAACGAGTATCCCTTTCTTCCAGGCCATATCAACTTCAAAANCGCCACGCGCTCGCAGTCCTTTGACACTGCCGTTGGGCCAGGAAAACTCCCTGGCGCAGAGGTGTGTGATACTTCTACAGCTTGCCACGCACGTGGGGTACATTGGCCGCGGGTTGTCCGCCGCCAACGCTGACGTCCACCATGGACTTCGGCAGATCGTCGGAACCAAGCGTGAATATCACTGCGCGGTTCTCACCTGCGCGAAGGTGAATCCGCTGAAACCCGCGCAGACTCCGTATTGGCGATTCCTCTGCGGAGTCGCCGCCGATGTAGAGCTGAACCACTTCGTCGCCGTCCCGTGCCGAGATGTTTTTGACTGTTGCGCGGATTTCGGCGCCTTTCGGTGTCCGCTTCGCGTTCAGTCCAGAATAACCAAAGGTTGAATAACTCAAACCGAAGCCGAACGGGAACAAGGGCTCGCCTTTGAAATACCGGTAGGTGCGGCCTTTCATGGCGTAATCTGTGAAGGGAGGTAACTGATCCACGCTCTTGTAGAACGTCACCGGAAGGCGGCCTGCCGGGTTGTTCGCCCCAGCCAGGNTTTCCGCGATTGCCGTGCCGGATTCCTCGCCGCCATACCATGCCGCAAGCAGCGCAGGTGCGTGCTCCGCAGCATAGTTCGCCGAGATCGCGCTACCGCTGGTCAGAACAACGACTACGGGTTTCCCTGTGGCAATCACCGCCTTCACCAATTTCTCCTGCGGCTCCGGCAGGTCCAGACTGGTGCGGTCGCCGCCGAGAAAACCAGGGATGCTCACCCCCCGCATTTCTTCCCCTTCCAACTCCGAATTCAAACCGACGAAGACAATGGCGACGTCGGAACTCTTCACGAGTGTCTCGGCTTCGGCAAGGGCAGCGTCGGCGGGCGGGATCCAGCCAAGTTGAATTGTGCCGCCTGAACCTGGTTGCCGGTATTCAACACGCAATGTGTACTTCCTGCCGCCCTCCAACTGTATCCGCGCATGCGTGCCCAGCCGAGGTCCCGGCATCGTTTGCGTTGAGGTCATTTGAGTGGAAAGACTTGTGCTGGAATCCAGTTCCCTGTCATCGAGAAAAAGTCGAGCCTTGGCAGTGCGGTTCCACATACCCGTGCGAACGGTCAGATCATACTCGCCCGTTGCCGGCGGCATCAGCAGGCCCGTCCAACGCACCGAGTATTTTTCGTGGCCAATCGCCGCGATGACGGCGGGGTCTTCCATTCCCATGTCGAAATAACCGCGCGGCTCGGGCCGGCGGAGCTTGGGTTGTCCCTGGAGATCGGGATTGTTGAAGTACTCGACCAGTAATCCGCGCCCGTTGCCCTCCG
>JGI11641J44799_10000500_pt1 | contig 11860 bp, 12 predicted proteins | sample WetSurSiteA1Bulk_FD_44799 | JGI IMG/M metagenome (IMG submission 44799) | reverse complement strand
TACCTTTTATAGGTTGCTGTACCATCAATTTGCCTGGATGTATGATTGGATTGCATCTATCGTCTCGTTAGGTACCTGGCAAGATTGGGTAGAGTCTGTTCTGCCATATCTTGATGCATCAAAAACTCTCGAAATAGGGTTCGGACCCGGCCNTTTACAGGTTAAATTACATCAAAAAGGAGTTTCTGTGTTTGGCTTGGATGAAAGCCCACAGATGATTGAGATATGCCGTCGAAAAATTAACAAAAATGGATTCTGGCCAGATTTGGTACGTGGAGATGCACAATTCCTTCCATATTCAGATGAAAGCTTTCACCAGATTGTTACGACTTTTCCTGCAGAATTTATTTTCACTCAAAAATCAATATCGGAGATATACCGCATTCTGGTTAAAGGAGGTAAAGCAGTCATCCTACCTCTCGCTTGGATAACAGGACGAAAACCTTTGGAACGAATCGCAGCTTGGCTTTTCCTTAAAACTGGCGAAGCACCTGAATGGAATGAAAAATACTTGGAACCACTAAAAAAGTTTGGTTTTGATGCGTCGTGGGAGATGATTAATTGCGACTCGAGTAAAATCTTGATTATCCAATTGACAAAACCACTCACTCAAAAGGAATAATGTCCCTCTTCCGATATATTGTTGTACAATGTGTATATGGAAATACAATTGGCTGTGGCAAAAATCAATAAATATGCAACATCGGATAGTGGCGATTCCGTTGAGGTAGTTGAACGTCCAAACGGTGGTATTTCAGTAGTCATGGCAGATGGTCAGAGCTCCGGCAAGGGCGCAAAACAAATTTCATCTCTCGTGGTAAGAAAAGTAATCTCCCTGTTATCCGAGGGTGTGCGTGATGGTGCGGCAGCAAGAGCAGCTTCCGACTATCTCTTTACCGAACGTAAAGGCAAGGTTTCAGCCACCTTGAATATCGTCTCTATAGACATGCAAACTGCCACCATGGTGATCACCCGCAATAATCCATTGCCTGTGCTCATTGCTTCGAATGCTGAAATATGCGCTTTCGATGATGAATGTAGTCCGATTGGATTATATCGAGAAACGCGCCCATTAATTAGCGAGGTACCTCTCGAACCAGGGTTAGTTGTGGTTCTCTATACCGATGGTTTAGTCCATGCTGGTTCACGAAGTGGAGAAAGTTTGGATATTAATACATTTCTCCAATCTGTAATTGATGATGACATCGAGGAAGAAGAAACAAAACCTCAGGATATTGCAGACTCACTTCTTGCAGCTGCTGTCCAGTTGGATCAAGGCCGCCCAGTCGACGATATTACAGTCGTTGTTATCCTGGTGTCAAGTCGCAAGAATGATTCTACTCGCCGAATGACTGTGGAGCTTCCTTTAAATTTATAAACCACACGATTACATGGTTTTAAATTACTTGTGTCAGCTATTAATAAAAAATATCGACTTCGTAAACTTAAAGCTGGTTGGCGCGATACCTGGCTTTTACTGAGAGAATTCGCTTTCCCTCTGAGTATATTTTTATTAACAATTTTAGGAGGGGGAATTCTTTATTATTTCCTCGCGCAGATTGCTGGAGAACCAATCCCAACTCCCCTTGAGTCAATGTACCTTGTTCTATCCATGACCTTCTTACAAGCTGGGGGTGTTTTTCCTCAAACCTGGTATCTCGGATTGTTTTATTTCATCATGCCTTTGATCGGCCTGATTATTCTTGCTCAAGGTGTGACAGAATTTAGCATAATGCTATTTAATAGACGGGCACGCGCAAAGGAATGGGAGGTCGCTGTGGCTTCAACCTATAACAACCATATTATCCTGGTCGGATTAGGTCATTTGGGTTTTCGAGTGGCTGAGGAATTGGTGAATATNCAGCAGGAGATCGTTATTGTCGAAGCAAATCCGAAAGCCGATTTGATCAATAGTATAAAAGCAATGGNGATTCCGGTGATACAGGATGATGCTACTCGGGAAACTGCACTTGAATCAGCTGGTGTTAAAAATGCGAGGGCTATAATTTTATGCACCCAAAATGACAGTTTAAACCTTAAGGTTGCCCTTAAAGCGCGGAGATTAAATCCCGAAATCCAGGTAATTATTCGAATTTTTGAGGATGATTTTGCGCATGCCTTACAAGAGCAATTTGGGTATACAGCATTTAGTGCTACAGCTATGGCTGCTCCCGCATTCGCAGCCGCTGCCTCTGGAGTGGATATGACCCGTCCAATCACAGTTGAAGGTCAATCCATGAGTTTTGCTTATCTAAAAGTTGATCAAGTATCTAAACTATTGAACCAAAGAATTAGCGATATCGAACAAAACTATAATTTAAGTGTAGTATTCATCCGGCATAATAATGAGTCAGATTTCCATCCTACGGCAGATAGTAAACTATCAGCTGAAGAGGTTATCGCAGTTTTAGGTGGTCCGAAAGAGATTAAAAAGCTAGCCAGCGACAATCATTATTCCTCCTGAGAATGCAAGAAATGCTTATCGGGGTCGTAGGTCCTTGTGGTGCTGGTAAATCTTCCCTTGTAGCTGGATTAAAACATCGCGGATATANGATCAGACACATTGCNCAAGAGCATTCATANGTGCCAGATATGTGGAAAAGGNTAACCAACCCAGATATCTTGATTTACCTGGATGTGTCTTATGAAAATACAATTTTAAGAAGAAAATTGGATTGGACTTTTAAAGAGTATTCAGAACAACTTCACAGGCTACGGCATGCACGTCNATATGCAGACCTTTTTATAGATACAAACGCGCTGGAGCTTGANGATGTAGTTCAATCTGTAGATCAATTCCTNCAGACCATTNCTACCTCTCCCAATTCGAAATAGACATTCCCCCATAACGGGAGTATAATCGTCCGAGCCAGTCGATTTTGGTATTCGAAACATGTTTCGGCTGGCATTTGTATGTCAATCGGAGGTTGAAAACATCAGATGAGTCGTACTTATCGGCTTCTTATCGTAATCGCTTTAATTTTATTATTTGCGATTTTTATCAACGTGCCAAAAAGCCCTGGGATCCATTTTGCAGGTATCAATCGCGATTTTTCCACCCGGCTGGGATTGGATCTTGTTGGAGGTGTACAAGCCATGCTGGAAGCGGATGTTCCAGCCAATCAAACAATCAATCCCAAGGATATGAGCTTGGCAAAACAGATCGTAGAAAATCGTGTCAATTCATTGGGTGTTTCTGAAGCAGTGGTACAACCAGCTGGATCAAATCGAATCGTTGTAGAGCTGCCAGGAGAAACGAACCCTGCTCAGGCACTCGCGACCATCAGACAGACTGGATTGTTAGAATTTGTAGATATGTCAGCCCTTTCGGACAACGAAGCAGCATCGCTAATGGGTACGAAAATTAATACCGATTGGGTTCCTACCGGAAGCCTTTCTTCACAAAGTACAATCCCAGATTTTACACCGACATCCACGCAAGAACCAACTTCCACGATAACTTCCACCCTGCCAATACAAGCAGGTCCTGTTTTTCATACTGTGATGACTGGTGTCGACTTAAAAAATGTATTTGCTCAGACGAATCAGGCAGGGGCATTCCAGGTTGCTTTTGAGCTGAATTCAGAAGGTAGCCAAATATTCAAGGATTTTACGTCAAGTCATGTTGGAAAAATACTTGGAATTACACTTGATAAAGAAGTAATTTCGTTTCCATCCATCAATACAGCAATTACCCAAGGTAAAGGGGTCATCACGGGAAATTTCACNGAAGCCAAAGCCAACCAGCTTGCTGATCTACTTCGCTCNGGATCATTACCAATACCATTGAAAATTGTCACGAGTACAACTGTTGGACCGACGCTCGGGCAGGACTCACTGAGAAAAAGTTTAACCGCTGGCTTTATTGGAATGACCGTGGTGATTTTATTCATGGGGTTCTATTACAGGTTACCCGGGCTTATTGCTGATCTCGCCTTGGTATGCTATGCAGTTATCACCTTCGCTCTCTTCCGATTGATCCCCGTGACACTGACTTTACCGGGAATTGCTGGCTTTATATTGAGCGTAGGGGTGGCAGTGGACGCAAATGTACTGATTTTTGAACGCATAAAGGAAGAACTTAGATCGGGAAAATCACTGAGGCAGGCAATTGACCTGGGTTGGAATCGTGCCTGGCCATCGATTCGCGACTCGAATCTTTCTACTGTGATTACATGCTTAATCCTTTTCTGGTTCGGAAGTACATTTGGTGCAAGTATCGTTAAAGGGTTTTCTCTAACGCTTGTTATTGGTGTCTTAGTCAGCATGTTCACCGCCATTGTGGTTACCCGAACTTTCTTACACCTGGTCTTGGATAATATAAATTTCACCCAACATTCGCGTTGGTTTGGTGTCTAGGAGATCTCCATGATTGATATCGTAAAACATCGTTATTTATACTTTGGGATCTCTTTGTTGGTCATCATTCCAGGTATGATTGCATTAATAGTATGGGGATTGCCCCTGGGGATCGATTTTAGGGGTGGGAGCTTGCTGGATCTTCGTTTTGATNAAGGAATTGTTCCACAACCCGCNCAAGTNTCAGCCCTTTATTCAGAGAATGGATTCCGTGATTCGATTGTCCAAACATCTGGTGAAAATGGCCTTGTTATTCGCTCCTTGGAGATGACAGATGTACAGCGAGACCAGCTAGTTTCTCTGATGGAATCTCGTTTTAATTCCACAATAACTGTTCAACGCTTTGAGTCTGTTGGTCCGTCCGTCGGGCAGGAAGTCGCGAAACGTGCGGCCGAAGCCGTGGCCTTAGCAGCATTCGGTATATTGGCATATATAACATTTGCTTTTAGAGGAGTCTCCAATGCCTTTCGTTTTGGCGTTGCTGCTATTATCGCTATGCTTCATGATGTGTTTGTTGTATTAGGCGTGGAAGCGATAATCGCTCACTTTTTCCATTGGGAAGTTGATTCACTCTTCCTAACCGCATTATTAACCGTGATTGGTTTCTCTGTACATGACACAATTGTTGTGTTTGACCGAATTCGTGAAAATATGCTTATTTATCGCAAGCTCCCATATGAGACGGTAGTCAATCACTCAATCGTCCAGACACTGGTTCGGTCGATAAACACACAATTAACCGTTATGCTTGTCCTATTATCTCTNGCCTTGTTCGGTGGGATTACGATTCGCCATTTTGTGATCATCCTACTGGTAGGTGTATTCAGTGGGACATATTCATCCATTTTTAACGCTTCCCCAATTTTGGTCGTGTGGGAAAATCGAGAGTGGCGTAATTGGTTCCATCGTAAAGGAAGCCAAACAATTAGGTAAAGTTACCTCTCGTTCAACCACCAAGTAATTTTAAAACCAGATCTCGTAAATAGATCAGAATGACTGCGCCGATGACTAAGAATGGTCCATATGGCAACGCCATAAATGCTTGATATCTGCCTGTAATCAGTTTTATTACGATGTAGACCAGGCTTACCAATCCAGCTATCAAAATTGAAATCACCAGACTGATTAGAATCACTGGCCAACCCAACATTAAACCCAGTACTCCACTCAAGTTCACGTCTCCAAAACCCAGAGCAACATCATTCACAGGTCGCCCGCGTGCACGATCAATCATTTTTATGATCAATATTCCAACCATGTATATCAGCCACATTATCCCGAAACCCGCTACCCCACCGAGCAAAGATTTCATCCAACCTACGCTCAGGATACCGACTGTTAAGCCAAGGACTGCTCCAAATAAGCTAACTGGGTGCATGATCAAGCGATATTCAAGATCGATTAGAACAACTACCCCGAAATATGCCAGAACAATCATGCTTAAAAAATAACCCAACCCGTCCGGTGGATACAAGCTGACTAGTATGCTTGCAACAATATAGAATCCTTCCACGATCCAAACACGTCGATTTCTTGAATGACCACATACAAGGCACTTACGAGGCCATAAAAGGTAATTTATCCAGGATTGGTCAGTATCGCATTGAATGCAGAAAGGTTTTGTAAATCGACGTCGTAGGGGTAGTACGTCTGCTACATAATTAACCACGGCACCAAAAAGCCAGCCAAGAAGGATTGCAATGATATATGTTATCATAAAGGGAATTATAGCAATATTTCATCATTAAGAATAAATTTTTAAAGCGCAATTAATAAATTCAACAAAGTCACTTTTGTAAGGAGCATTGAATGGACAAATTCATTATTCAGGGTGGATATCCTCTAAATGGTGAAGTTAGGCCCTCTGGGAATAAAAATGCTGCGTTGCCTTTAATTGCAGCCTGCCTTCTTACAGATGAACCGGTAATTCTACATAATGTCCCAAATATCCGTGATGTACAGGATATGATCTCTTTATTGAAGAGTCTGGGGGTAATGGTGGAAAAACTGGATAGTAATACCTGGAGCTTTCATGCCAAAGAAATTTGCCCAGCAGATCTTCAGCCTGACTTATGTCGTCGGATACGCGCATCAATCTTACTTGCGGGACCCATGGTCGCACGAACTGGGGATTTGAGACTTCCTCCCCCCGGNGGTGATGTGATTGGCCGTCGCAGGGTAGACACGCATATTCTCGCCATCCGTGCTCTTGGTGCTCAAGCTGAGTATGATCGTACAAATCGTGTTTTTGTCTTTTCAGCCAAAAAATTAGTCGGTGCTGACATTTTATTGGATGAAGCCAGTGTGACTGCTACAGAAAATGCCATTATGGCCGCAGTAACTGCAAAAGGCATTACCATTCTCCGTAATGCCACATCAGAGCCACATGTTCAAGAGTTGTGTCATTTCTTAAATAAGCTTGGTGCAAGAATCGAAAATATTAGCTCAAATACACTCCATATTCACGGNGTAAAAAAACTTCACGGTGGTGAATTTACCATTGGCCCCGATTATCTTGAAGTGGTCAGTTTTATTGGCGCAGCAGCATTAACACACGGGTCAATTACGATTAATAATGCGGGTACCAATTATCTAGCCATGATTCGCCTTGTCTTCGGTAGATTGGGTGTTGAATGGCAGGTCGATGGAGATAATATATTTATTCCATCACAACAAAAGCTTGTTGTTGAACCAGACCTCGGGGATGCGATTCCGGTTATTAATGTTATGCCCTGGCCTTCATTCCCAACTGACCTGATGAGCATCGCCATCGTTATAGGCACACAGTCAAGGGGCAGTGTCTTATTTCATGATTGGATGTATCCAAGCCGTATGTTCTTCACCGATAAACTTGTCGGCATGGGCGCACAGATCGTATTGTGTGACCCTCACCGATGTATTGTCCAAGGACCGACTCAACTATATGGTGAGAAACTTGAAAGCCCTGATATTCGGGCTGGTATGGCCTTGGTATTAGCATCCTTAGCTGCTGAAGGTCAATCCGTGATTAGAAATGTCGGCCAAATCGATCGTGGCTACGAACATATCGATGATAAATTACGCAGGCTGGGAGCGCATATTGAAAGAGCTTCGGATTTATGATTATTGTGTAGTTTTATTCTTAGTAGTTTGTCCAATGACTTCAAGGAATTGAGTCACTATTGTACGTAATACTGGTTCAGGCAACGCACCTACCTGACGGTGAACGATTTTCCCCTGAGAAACAAATAACATAGTCGGGATACCTTGTACACCATATTTCATCGCCCATTCAGTATTTTCATCAGTATTAACTTTGGCTACTAGAACTTTACCGGCATTTTCCTTAGCGATTTTTTCCAATATTGGTGCAATCATTTTGCATGGACCGCACCAGGGTGCCCAAAAATCTACGATAACTGGAACTTTTGAATATAAGACAGTTTTTTCGAAAGCTGAATCAGTAACATGAATGGGTTCGTCAATCATTAAAATATCTCCATTAGTATTGATCAATCAGATGCAGTTAAGAAATAATAGTTACACATAATCCATAAGATCATTCTGGCTTTTCCTCGTTAATTATCTGATACGTAGATCGTATATCAGCCACAGAACTCAACATGGCACTAACAGAACAATATTTCTCTTCAGAAAGCTGAATTGCACGCTCGACAGATTTTGCCTCAATCCCAATTCCCCATAACAGATAAGTTATTTCGATTTCGGTATAAATTTTTGGAAAATCTTCATTTCGCTTGCCCCGCACTTTTACTTTGAATGCTTTCAATGGTTCTCTTTTTTTTAGCATGATATCAACAACGTCGATCCCGGTGCATCCAGCTAAACCAACCAAGATTAGCTCCATCGGTGATACGCCTGGTTTATCACCAATTTTTCCCATTTGCACCGTACCACCAGAAACATTCCGTCCAATGAATGCACCACTACCTTGCCACTCAGCTTCAATTTCTCTCCATTGATCTGTCACATAAACCTTCCAGATTCGAATTTCAGATAAGTATAGCATGACGTAAATCAATTGTCAGGTATAATCTCGGCAATGGTCTTTAATACTACAAATCAACAGATTTCAAATTACACGATTGCCACTCCTGTTTATGAGGGTCCACTAGATTTATTGTTGCAATTAATCGAACGAGCTGAACTAGATATCACGAAACTATCTCTCGCCTTGGTAACTGATCAATACCTTGTTTACATTCACCAGCTAACTGTGCTTGAAGCAGATGAGGTTTCCGCATTTTTGGTCATTGCTGCGAAATTGCTCCAAATAAAATCGGAAGCATTGTTGCCCCGGCCACCAGAACGAGAACCCGGAGAGGAAGATCCTGGTGAAGCCCTGGCAAAGCAGCTTATTGTTTATAAGCGCTATCGAGAAATAGCTTCCATACTCATGCAAAGGGAGGAAGCNGGATTGAGGACGTACTTACGCGTAGCACCTCTCCCAAAAATTGACGGAAGCTTNGATCTAACTGGCATATCTATTGAAGATTTGGCCGCCGCAGCGCAAGATATTTTTTCAGACCTTAATCTTGGAGGGTCACTGAATAGTGTTGTTCCTCCATCTCGGATCAGTATTCGCGAAAAAATATATCAGATCACAGGCTCATTAAGAAAGAATCGCAATGTAACTTTTAGATCCCTGATAGAAAAAGGCTATACGCGTCTTGAAATAGTGGTCACCTTTTTAGCTTTGCTCGAATTAATCAAGCGCCATTTAGTTCGTGGCTCACAGGAAAATCTATTTAGTGACATCTCTCTTGAAATATCAGAAGACTGGGATAATTTGGACGAGCTGGAAACTGAATTTGGTGAATAGAGGGAATAATTTTCAGGAAATACCTGATTTATGTTTCAATGGTTAGGGTCACGGGGCAATGGTCGGAACCTGTAGTATCACCATGGATGACAACATCTTTTACAGTGGAAATTAATGCATCAGAAATTAAAAAATAGTCTAATCGCCACCCGATATTCTTTTGACGCGCATTCATTCGGTAAGTCCACCATGTATATTCCACTCGGTCTGGGAAAAATTCCCGATAAATATCGACAAAACCATGAGCAAGATATGTATCAATCCAGACACGTTCTTCTGGTAAGAAACCGGATGTTTTTTGATTCTGTTTTGGGTAGCGAAGGTCAATTTCGTTATGTGCTGTATTAAAATCCCCGCAAATAATAATTCGCTCATTAGTCATATGCATTTGATCAAAGATTTCTAACAAATGTGAATAAAAATCAAGTTTAAATTNAACTCGATCATANCCACGTTGCCCACTAGGGAAATAAACATTAAATAATGTGAAACTTGGAAATTTTGTGGAGATGACCCTACCTTCACAATCGTATTCATTTTTACCAAAACCGTAGTTCACCGATAAGGGTGAAATTCTCGTAAAAGTCGCTACCCCGCTGTATCCAGGTTTTTCGGCTGGATTCCAATAAATATGAGGAATATTAAATTGGTCGGAATATTCACTCGGAATTTGATCCGGACGGGTTTTTATCTCTTGCAGGCAGATAACATCAGAACATTCTTGTTGGACCCATTTCCAAATGCCCTTTGCAAGAGCAGCTCTCAATCCATTAACATTCCAGGTGGTGATTCTCAATCTAATCCTTCTATTAAATCTAGCGGAACGGCAGCTACTCCCACGATTCCAGGGCCGGTATGCACACCCAATACTGGAGAAATGCGTAATATTTCTAGCTTGCCAACGTTTACCTTTTCATGCACTAATTCCGCTAGATTTTCGGCTTGTTCTGCTAATTGTCCGTGTAAGACTGTGATCCATAATGGTGTGTCTTTTCCATAAACTTTGGCAATATAATCCGTGATCGCTATCAGTGCTTTTAGAACCGTCCTCTCCTTACCCACCGTTGAATATTTTCCATCAGATTTTTCCACATGGATAATTGGTTTAAGGTGAAGTAAAGAACCTGCCAAAGCCTGTACTCTCCCTATTCGACCGCCACGTTGTAAGTACTCCAACGTTTCGAGCGTATAGATAACTTCATTAGCTTTTCGGATTTTCGATAATTTCTCTAAGACATCTTCCTTCATCCATCCTGCCCTGGCAGCCATGGCAGCAGCGAGAACCTGGAACCGCTCACCACCTGATAATGTAAGACTATCCACAATTCCAACTGATTTCCCAGGAAGTTGAGCAGCACCTAAACGTGCTGATTCAATGGTTCCGCTTAAACCCCCAGAAATATGGATTGAAACCACATCTTCACCACTCTCAGTTAAATTCTTATATATATTCGTAAAAATCCCGGCTGATGGTTGGGCTGTTGTTGGAATTTTAGGTGCCATGGATTTCAAACGCTCATAAAAATCGTCGGGTGTTATGTCTGAGGCATTAACCTCACCGTCAGGAAATTGGATAAATAATGGTGCTACAGTTATTCCAAATTTTTCAATATCACTTTTGGTTAGGTCTGCTGCACAATCAGATACGATTTTCATAAAGATATCCTCTAAACAATATCTCAGTTATGTATATTATCTACTCAATATATTTAAATTGTAATCGGTTCTNGTAAGAATACAATACTCACAAAATATTTTGTGTTAAAATCATCCATTGCGAAGATTCCACGAGATAATCTCCGAATTATTCCAGAAAGGTAAGAAATCATCATGAAAAATATCATTCCATCGGTTAAAGGTACTCGTGATTACTATCCAGAAGAGATGGCGATACGTCTTTGGTTGTATCAGACAATACGCCTCGTATCATCTTCATTCGGTTACCAGGAATGGGAAGCACCCATTCTCGAAACCATTGAGTTATATGCTGCAAAATCCGGAGATGAGTTGGTTAATCAACAATCTTTTGTATTTCCCGATCGTGGTGGTGAACTACTCACCTTACGACCTGAACTTACTCCCAGTTTAGCTCGTATGGTCGCGCAACGCCAAAACCAGTTAATTTTTCCATTACGCTGGTGGTCCTGGGGTCCTTTTTGGCGTTATGAACGACCACAACGCGGTCGAACACGTGAATTTTTCCAGTGGAATATAGATTTACTCGGAGTTGATTCTCCGGAAGCTGACGCAGAGTTGATTGCCGTTGCTGCTACTTTTCTAAAAAAGCTTGGACTTAGCTCACAAAATGCAGTTGTTTTGCTAAATGATCGCCAACTGACGAATTCAGAGTTAACAACTTTAAATATCCCGACACAACAGCGATCTGATTTCCTTAATTTAATTGACCGACGAAGCAAAATGACCTCATCGGAATGGGATGCTAACGCGCTCGATTTGGGTATGAATACTACACAACTCGAAGACCTCAAAGCTTTCTTGGGGAATCCAGAATTGTGGAAGAAATCTGAAACATTAGTGCGTGTCATCTCTGCCTTGGATTTAATGGGAGTGCTAGAGTATGTTCGCTATGATCCCAACACAATCCGCGGTTTGCAATACTATACTGGAACCGTTTTTGAAGCGTATGCACTGAACAGTGACATCAAGCGTGCGCTTCTT
>JGI11641J44799_10000499_pt1 | contig 11877 bp, 14 predicted proteins | sample WetSurSiteA1Bulk_FD_44799 | JGI IMG/M metagenome (IMG submission 44799) | reverse complement strand
GCATCATCAAAACGGGAGTTATAAATACAATCAACACTTTTTTTTAAAAGATTTAATGATGCCGTATCCCTAAGGATCTGTCCTTGTGCTGCGATTGTCAGGGAAAGGCAGAATAATACTATGAGTCTATTAAGAATTCTGAATCTGTAAGGCACCTGAAAAAAATAAAATTACAATTATATACTTTTTAATCAGAAAGGTATTAATGACTAACGCTAAATCCTCTCAATCATTTCTTTTAAAACTCATGTTTTTAGTAATTTTGATAAAGTATTACTGTCATAAATCTCTTTTTAGAGTAGTTCAGGTAATTTTAATTATGTGCAGGACGAATTTCAGACATCTCAACAAAAAAATCCCGCTAAAATGAAGAAATTTATTTCAACTTTTGTTATTAGTGCCTTCTCATTTATCTGTCTTACCGGACTGACGGCTCAAACAATTGTTCCTGCTGAAAAACTAATGGAGGCTCTGAATGAGGAGGATGTTGATTATGCGCTGGAAATAGTACAGAATATTGATTCTGTAAATTATTGTGATAAAAATGGTTTGAGCCTATTGATGTATGCTTCACAACTTGGTAATAGAAAAGTGTGCGAGGAATTAATTGAGAAGGGTGCAGAAATAAATGCTCAAAGTATATTAGGGATTACCGCTCTGATTTTAGCTTCACAATTTGGACATACAGAAATTGTAAAAATGCTTCTTGATCAAGGGGCAAATCCTGATTTACAGGAGAGAGTTTATAAAACAACTGCCCTTATGCAAGCATCCCAGAGCGGACATGCTGATGTAGTAAAGCTTTTGCTTGAAAAGGGAGCAAATGCAGATTTGAGACGATCCAGCGGAACAAGCGCTTTGATGACTGCCTCTTTAAAAGGGTACACTGAAATTGTAAAATTGTTGATAGATAAAGGAGTTAATTTGGATTTCAGGAATATTGAAGGTGCTACTGCTCTTATACTGGCTTCAATTCACGGGCATAGAGAAATTGTGAATCTGTTGCTGGATAAAGGAGCTGATACAGAAATAAGAAGTACCGATGGATCTGCTGCCCTGATATGGACCTCTTTAAACGGGTATACCGATATAGCAAAGCTTTTGCTTGATAAAGGGGCAGATCCGGATTTACAGAACAATGATGGTTCCACTGCACTCATGTGGGCATCATCAAAAGGGAGTGCCGATATAGTAGAATTATTACTGGAAAAAGAAGCAGATCCTGATCTGAAGAGAACGGATGGAGCAACCGCACTGATAATAGCTGTGCATGAAGGGCAAACTGAAGTTGTCAGGCTGCTGCTTGATAATGGTGCAGATCCGGCCATTCAGAGAAAGGATGGAATCAGTGCCCTTATGCTGGCCTCCAGGAACGGGCTTCCGGAAATCGTATTACTTCTTCTTGAAAGAGGAGCAGCTCCCGATCAGCAAAACCCTGACGGATTCACTGCTCTCATGGTAGCCTCTCTGAATGGAAATTCCGCAATAGCCAAAATATTACTGGCCGGCGGAGCTCATCCGGATCTGCAGCGTTACGATGGAATAACAGCCCTGATTCTGGCTTCACAATATGGTAATACGGATATTGTTTCTTTATTGCTGAACAGCGGGGCAAATCCGGATTTGGAAACCAAAGAAGGAAAAACGGCTATTGACTATGCCGGCAATTCAGATATAGAAAGCTTGCTGGACAATATAAAAAAACAGCACATTCAATTATAATTGTAAATCTTTTTCTCTTCAAAAGGAGATTGCCTGTTTGGTTATCAGGAAATTTCATGAATTAAATCTTTATTTCACGCGGACATATTTTTCAATCCAATGCCTTGTAACATTTGCCTGTCCTGTCCTGTCAACAGGGAAAATGTGAAGGAGAGTGTCATTCCTTATTTCAAGCCAGATCAGGTTCTTTGTACCTTCATAAGATTTGTCGAAATGATATTTAATATCTTCTTCGTAAAGGTTCCCGTTAAGTGTAAAGGTACCAACACCAAAACGGTAGGTGATTGTAGTATCGACCTCGTATTTACCGACAAAAATAAAATTATTGTCATCCCACATTTTAGTCTGGCTTATTTTATAATTCTCGGAAAAGTAATTGGTTACTTTTTTGCCTTCCACCATTTGCATTTGAATCATTCGCCAGGTTCCTTGAGGACCCTTTTTTTCCGGCCCGGCACAAGCTGCCATTATCAGCCAGATAATCAGAACCGATAAAATAATGTTTTTCATAATTACATATGTTAGTTAATGATTAAAATATGATAAGAATTCTTTGCTGAAATTGCATTGTGAACTGACCGAAGTCAAATCATTTTTACGGCCGGAATATTTTACCGTCTGCATCCTTTTAGAGGTGTAATAAATTCCAGATCAGAATGACAATTTTACTTTGAGATAATTGTCTCCTTAACAAAGTTACTAAATGTTAAAACCTAAGTCAATTAAATTTTAAAAGGTAATTTTACCATAGATTAAAATCAGGTAATGACCTGAGTCTATAGCGGAGCAGACCCATATATTCCTCCATTATTTATAACTGGAATAGATTTCATTTGTTCTTGAGTTATAAACAACGACATTCCTGAGCTCAGTCATAAAACAGTAGTCGGAGGATATCAGGTTAGATGTATTGGCTTTTAATGCGACTGTCCCGGTAAAACTGAATACAAATAACAATCTTAAAAAATTCTTGTTTTCTTCAATTTTTGAAACCAGGTTTTGATTCTTGATTTCAAATGATATTGTCTCCTCAATTACATCGACACAGGCATAATTAATATTTTTCTTGGTCACAACTATACCGGAGGGGCATCTGAATAAAATCTGATCAAACTGAATAAATCCGCTTTCATCATAAAATGAACTAAGGCTTACATTATTCGATACGGAGAAACTCCTGGCTTCTGGATTGTAGTTTATTGCAATGCTTTTTTCATCATAGTAATCAGGTTCAAAATCTAAGAAATAATTTAAATTGATCAATTTAGATCTTAATCCCTCTAATTCCAAATACTTTATTTTATAATCTTCTGATTCTTTGTAATTTGTCCTTTTTGAGTCAGTATTATACTGGTTTTTAAGATCATAATAGCCCAAAACATCCAAATTTAAAATGCATAATATTTTCTCTGATTGGGCCATTTCCTGCTGGTAGATGCTATTAAGCATTCTGCCTTTAATTTCAGAGGAGTTTGTCTTAATGCTTAAAATTGTCTCCTGTGGATTCAGAAAAGCAAATATTCCTGATAATAATATTATAATAACCACTTTCATAGCCGACAAAAATTAAGTTTTTTTATTTACGACTTAGACAAATAATTTAAAAACTAACTTCAGATTACCAGTACTTTGGCACCTCTGATCTTTCTTTGCCTGAGCTCAGTTAAGGCTAAGTTTGCTTCTTCAAGATCGTATTCCTGCACCTCCGGGATAATTGGAATCTGAGAAGCGATCTGAAGAAAATCCTGTACATCATCGCGTGTAACATTTGCTACACTTTTAATTTCCTTTTCCATCCAGAGGTGACGGGAATAATCGATCTTCAACAAAGAATCCTTATCAACCTCCTCCTTTCTGATGGCATTTATTACAAGCCGACCACCCGCTTTAAGGTTTTTCAATGCGTCAACGACAGTATTCCAGACAGGTGTAGTATCGATGATCGAATCAAGTAGTCCGGTGGGGTTATCAGTTGTATCACCAACCCAGGATGCTCCCAGTTCAAGCGCAAAGGCTCTTTCTTCCACGCTTCTGGCAAAAACAAAAATTCTTGTGTCAGGATACTTATGTTTAATAATCTTAAGTACAATATGGCCTGAAGCTCCAAATCCAGTAAGGCCAATATTCTGACCATTCTGGAGTCCCGAAAGGCTTAACGATCTGTAACCTACAGCACCGGCACACAGTAAAGGAGCAGCTTGTGAGTCAGAAAATATTTCCGGAATAGAGTATGCAAAGTCCTCAGGAACAGTCATATATTCAGCATAACCTCCATTGGCATCCCGGCCGGTAGCTTTAAAATCCTGACACAAATTCTCGTAACCACCAAGACAGTAACTACAGATCCCGCATGAAGAAAAGATCCAGGCTACACCAACTCTGTAACCCTTTTTAAGTTTCTTTGCTTTGTTCCCGGTTTCTTCCACTCGTCCGATTACCTGATGACCCGGAATCACTGGCAACCGTGGGGGTGGGGTGCGGCCTTCAATTTCGTCAAGCTCGGTATGACAAACACCACAACAGCTCACTTTTATCAGAACTTCATTATCCAATGGGACAGGATCAGGCACTTTTGTCATCGACAGTGGCTTAAAGTTACTTTCAAGGCCTGTTATTGATTTTAAAATCATAGCTTTCATAAGCGTAGGATCAGAATTTTGAAAACAGCCTGGATGATAAAGTAGTCTATAAAATCTTTCCTGGTATTGTTAATAATAAAGTTATGAAAGTCCTGTAATAATCCCAAATCTATTCTGACACTATTTTACTGTTACGGATTCAATTTCTACCCCCATCTTTTATATCTCAGTTTCTGCAATATCAAGTAGCGGATGACCGTTTAACCTATAATTATGAAGCAGACAAAATACAATAAGCCAAAGCACACTGTAAAATTTATCAGGGTATTAAATCAACCCGCCACCTGGATTGAAGTAGAAGTTGTAGAGTCTTCTGAGACTACCCGTGAAAAAAATCTCAGACTGGCTGATATCAATAAGTCCGTCCCTCATTGATTTAAAAATCACAGGAATAACATTTATCCGAATAATCATTTCAGTTAATTACATCCGTTCCATCTTAAGTTTGTCTTCAAATTCTTTAAGGAATTTTGTATTTCCGGAGTTTTATTAACTTTATGACAAACAATTTCAATGAAACATTATTCGCCTGACAAACCCACAAAATGTCCTGAATGTGGTTCATCACGGATTATTACATATCTCTATGGAGAGGCTGCATATTCGGAAGAAATGATGGAGGATATTACATCAGGTAAAGTAATTCTTGGAGGATTTTGTATCACTGGATATGACCCTGATTGGGAATGTCTTGATTGTAAGGCAGAAATTTTCCGGCAGGGGAAAGAAGAAAATTAGGAAACAGGACGCAATTTCAAAATAAAAAATAGCAAATACCAGTAGAGTCAATATGTTTTCTCTGTCCTGGGAAAAGATATAGTTCTATAATTGATCACCTCTGTTGTAAAGTTGAAAAATAAAACAACCTTAGTTAATTATACCGGGCAGTCTGTGTATAAGCCAGGTTTATTCTCTTTTTTCAACAACAATGGTACAATCCGTTGCCAGTGCTGCAATTGCACCAATAGCAGCAAATAACGGAGCTAATACAATCCCTATTGCGCCAATTGTCAGGGGGAATTCCATTATTGTTTCTTCTTTTTCATTTTTTATAATGACTTTTCTTGCATTTCCTTCTTTTATTATCTCCTTAATTTTTGCCATTAACTCATCGGCTGAGACTTTAAAAGACTCCTGATTTGAATTTTCCCCGGTTGTCATATCTGTGTTTTGGTTCTAATGAAAAGGCCTGTATAAAATTAATTAATTTATTTCACTTACAGGAACTCGACGATTTCTGCGAGCGGTTTTCTTTTCTTTTTGAAAGCTTTTTGAAATCCGGGTTTTGGATAACCCAGAGGTGTAATTCCAAATATCAGCTCATTTTCACCATGTTTAATGGCTTCTTTAAGTAGTGCAGGATTGTAATTGGCAACCCAGCAGGTTCCGACACCTTCATTTTCTGCTGCCAGTATTATATGGGTCATCGCAATTGCTATATCGGTTTCTATGGAGTTGTATCCATCAAAACTGCGGCTCCAGGATTGATTTTTAAACCCAAGAGGCACAAGTATATGCGGAGCATCTTTAAACCAGTCACGTGTATAACATGCCCTTACCTTTTCGAGCATTTCCGGTGAAGATATTACAAGAAATTTCCATGGCTGGTAGTTACAGGCTGAAAGTGCCACTCTTCCTGCATCGAGGATTTTCTCCAGGATATCCTTTGGCACAGGCCTGTCAGGATCATAATTTCGGATACTTTCACGGGTGAGGATCAGATCAGTAAATTCCATATACAATATTTTAAGATTATTTAAATATGGTAAAAAAGAAATAAATGCTTGTTAAAAAACAGAATATGTTACGAATGATCTGACTCGCAAAAATGCCGTTTCCGATAAGTTTTTGTACCAGACTGATTTACTGCTATAACAGACCTGCAACTATCAGACTGGAAATTATGCCTCCCAAAATTAACGCTCTGATCAGTAATTCCCGCTTATAATAACTCATTTTTCAGAATTTTAATAGTTTTAACGTTCATTCAGGCAGAGAGATAACGTAATCAAGCCATAGATTATTTGATATGTTGGAAATTTGTTTTCTGACCAATTTTAATCTCATTAAAAAAGGAATTAGTTAAATGATTACCAACTTCTTTTCAGAAATCAGGGAAGGTCTATGGCGTAAGAGCATATTTTCTGGCAACTTCATCAGCTGCTTCAGCGATCGTTTTGTCTTTAATCAAACCTTTATATTTTTCAGCTACTTCTAATAATTCTTTTATTAAATCCTGTTTCAAAGAATATTCACTGGCTTTATCGAATGGCGATTCATCTGAAATCCATTCACCTTTCCAATTTATATGTTCCATAACAATCAGGTTTTCATTTTTCAAATATATCCTTTTATTTGATTTGACTCTGTCAGGTTCTTTCACCATATCAGTTAATTGGCCAACATGAGATTTATAAAGTCACTAAGACACTTTTTGGCTGATATAATAAAAAGGCCTTCAGATATTACGCCACAGTTTCATTGGACATCAAATCCGGATTATTAATACTTCTATTTTAGTTGTTTGTCAAAACTCCGGTGAATAAAATTTTAGCTGTACGGAATAAACAATACTTTTATCCATGTTCAAATCGAGCCTGACTATTAACATCTCAATTTATATTTTTAAATATCACTGAATGTTACAAAAGCCAGTAAAGAATAAAAAGATTTTATATCTGGTCCTGATAATCACACTAATGATCGTATGCTCGTGTTCCAATTCTCGTTACTCCGCCTACTCAGGAGGATCATCCAGGAATGCTCATAAATGTACAGCGAAAACCTATTCAACTCATTCTCTCTACATTAATAAACGCTGATTGATCGAATAAATATCTTCCTTCATTGAAGCTCCAGTGGGAAAATCATCTCTGTCTTATCTTTGGTTAGTATTTATTTAGGGTTCCTATGAATTCAAAAATCAGAGTTATAACCACCGTTTCAATTGGAATGGAAGGAGCTAAAAGAGGCTATACTTATGTTCCGATTGTATTCAGGGATCCAGAAAGCTTCTGCTGTCAATAGCTATGTTTCGTAACTTCCTGGCAACAAATCAAGTTCAGAGATTTATTTAATTTTTTATTTTATCAGCCAGCAGAGCTTCAAGTTTCTTGAATTCTTCTTCAGAATATCCAACACTCTGAAAAATAATCTTTCCATCCCTGCCAATTATGATATTTCTTGGAATATTTTGTGTAGCATAAAGTTTAAAAATCTCCCGGTCCGGATCCGGAGCAAACGGCATTGTAAAGTTCTTTTTGGTTACAAAGTCTCTGACCTCTTGTTCGTTATGTTCCCTGCCAATAATTACCAGAGCAAAATCAGGATTGTTTTTATACTTATCCCAAATATTTTTCTGTAAAACAGGAAGCTCCTGGTTACACGGACCACACCATGTTGCAAAAAAATTGATCATGATAATCTTCCCATGTAGCATACTTAAATCTACTTTCTTGCCATCAATAGTCTTGAAAGTGAAAACAGGTGCTTTATCGCCGATCTTTGTCAAGGTTGCGTTATCCGTCTGTGCTGTTGTTAAGGTTATTGCTGCAAAACCTGTTAATAGCGTAAGTATTATATTCTTCATTTTGAATTTCTTAAATTATTTCCTCTGTTCCTTCAAGTATGCAGACCTGGATATTTTACATTTTTTCAATCAGGATTTTAGCTATATAGCTTTTTGGCTCTATTTTTTGATTTGCAACGGGATATGGAGTCAGTCCCAGGAGGGTGAATTTGTAACTACCAATGGTTGTGCTACTTGCGAATCCTTTATATGTATTTAAATCAAATATAACTGGTTCAGAATTGTATTTCTGGAGCTTAAATCTTACTGCAGCGTTTCCTTCCCAAAAGCAATATACGCCTGATGGACAACGGGAGTCATTTAACACAGAATCAAAGCAGATATACATTTGATTTTCATCGTCACTTAAACAGTCGTTGTAGGATAAAGAAACGGTGTCATTAAGAATCAAATCGTCAATTCCCTTGTAATCTGTAATGAATATGCTCTTATAATTATATGATGGATAGAGATCAATACAAGGGGTAAGTTCATTTGCATCAGGCGTCCGGATTTTTACTTTTAGCAATTGCCCGGTTTGATAATCACCCTTGTTCAGATTAACAGATTGGTATCTATTACCGGTGCTCTGACCAATTTCTGTTTTAACTTTCAAAGAATCCTCAGGAAATTCAAGAATGCATGTGGAACAGTTCAGATCAAAACCGGCAATCCTGGCTATAAGATATGAACTTTCCTCATATGAGCTTTTTTCACAGGCAGGAAGGAGCAAAAACAAGATTGAAAGTGAAATCAACTTTTTTACGTGTCTCATTCTTTTTAATAAATTATCAGGTTCCATCGAGTTACAAATAACAAAAATTATTCCAAACTGTTGATTTCTATTTAACTTAAGTTGCTAGTTACTGGGTGCTTGTTGCTAGTTGTTTGAGAATGAGCATTAATATTTTACTTGTCATTCTGCACGTAGCGAAAAACCGAGTCCCGCTTCTGCGGGGCGAGCTCACCGAAGGTAATCTTATGCTTTTGGTCGGACAGCTTTGGTTTCAAAGCTTCATCCTTGAGGGGCATTTTTGTTTTAGCTTTTATATAATCATATGTTGATTCAATAGGTGGCACCTTATCGACACCATAAAGATCAAAGAATAGAGTCATGGTTTTCTTTACTAAATTATCCTCGTTTGTGTGTTCGCATTAAAAAAGGCAGTTATTTTATGCTTTCATAACTGCCTGATTATCTTTGTGGAGATTAGGAGAATCGAACTCCTGACCTTTTGACTGCCAGTCAAACGCTCTAGCCAACTGAGCTAAACCCCCTAAAATCTGTGCAAATTTAAGAAAAATATGATAATTATGAAACATAATCCAAATCGAGATGTTTTGTTAATGGTGCCTGCTACCGGGTGCTGGTTGCTGGTTATCTGGTATTTGTGGATAACCATCATTTGACCTGTTTAAGCACGGAATTCTGTAATTTTACAATTTATGATTTCTGTATACCAGCCAACCAGTAACAATGATCCGGAAACACGCAACTTGTATTAATTATAACTTTGCGGTAATGTACGGAATTAGTATTTTTGCGTCAAATTTTATGATCAGTTTCTTTCCTGCATTTTTTTCTTGAGGAATGGCCTGATTATTGACACTTATTTGAATGATCAGAGACCCAATTGAAGGAGTGAACAAGTGAAGGTAAAGAAGAAAGATAACAAACTTACGCCGAAAACAGTGCAAAATTCGTTTGAGATAAACGATTTTGATGATCTGGTTTTTGAGAATCGGAACAAGGAATACGGTGCTTATCAGCTGCGTAAAAATTATAACCGTGTGGTTTTCGGAAGTACTGTTACAGCTTCACTCATTGCATTGACTGTAGTTCTTGTCCCCTTTCTTGCACGGCCCCGATCGGAACAGATATTATCAGGAGGAAGTGGATATTATCAGGTTAGAATGCAGAACCTGGAACCTCCGATTGAGGAAATTTTTATTCCTCCTGCTCCACCTCCGCCGGCGGCTGAAAAAATGACAGAAACCGTAAAGTATGTACCACCCGTTGTTGTTGATTCTGTTCTGTCGGTTGAGAAAACACAAATTACAACCGACGAAGCGCTGGCATCAAATGAAAATGAGGTGATTGATGCAACCGGGTCAGGTTTCGGAGATGATCTGTTACCCGGAGGCGATGGCACAGGATCGGAGGAACCGCTTTTCATCGTCGAGGTGATGCCCACCTTTAAAGGAGGCGGTATTGAAGAATTCCGTAAATGGGTCGGTAAACGGACTAATTACCCGCAGGCTGCGATAGACAATAAGATCAGGGGCACAGTATTTCTTACATTCATTGTAGAAAAGGATGGCTCGGTAAGTAATGTGACTATTCTCAAGGGAGTGCATCCTCTGCTCGATGATGAAGCAGTAAAAGCTATTTCAGAATCTCCAAAATGGTCTCCCGGACTGCAGAGGGGACAACCTGTCAGAGTCAGGTTCCAGATACCGCTTAGTTTTCTTTAAATAAAACATAATAATATACAAATTAGAGAGTTATAAGTAACTGGAATGATTTCTTCCTGTTATTTAGAATTAACCTCTTAAAAACTGACCAATGAAAAAATTAGCACCTGTTCTGATTTTACTGGTATTTGTCCTTTCAGGATGCGGTTCCTCAAAGAAACAACTGGAAAAAGGAAACTATGACGCGGCAATCGATCTGGCTGTCAGAGACCTGCGTAAAGATCCTTCTGATACTAAACAGATCTCAACACTCGACCGCTCATACCAGATTATTAATGAGCAGGATAAAGAAAGAATCCGGTTCCTTAAAATGGAAGACAAACCATCCAACTGGGACGAGATATATCAGATTAACAAAAGAATGAGCGACAGACAGGCACTTGTCAGATCAGTCACACCACTGGAACTCAATGGAAGGACAATAGAATATCCATATGTTGACTATATGCCCGAAATGATTGCAGCCAAGCGTAAATCAGCAGATTTCTATTATGCTCATGGCAATGAACTTATGAAAAATCAGCTAAAAGATTCATACCGCCAGGCCTACTATGAGTTTGTGAGAGCGAAAGAATATGTCGGTAATTATGAAGGCATTGATAATAAAATCGAGGAGGCAAAATACCAGGGTATGAGCAGGGTTCTGATAACCCTCCAGAACAAATCAATTCTTAAATTTACCCAGGAATTTGAAGAGGATCTTCTTTCCATTGATCTTCCCTCAGTGAACAGCGAATGGGTCGAATATCATACCCAAAATCTTGATTCAGATACCAGGTATGATTATCTTATAAATGTAAATGTAAAAAATATCTATGTCAGTCCTGATCAGACAATGCAACGCGATTCAGTCATAAAAAGAGATGTTGAAGACGGATTTGCATATCAGCTCGACAAAAAGGGAAATGTAATGAAAGACTCTCTCGGTAATGACATAAAAACAAAGAAATACAAAACCCTTCAGTGCGCACTTATTGAGACTGTACAGTCAAAAGCCTGCCGGATTGACGGAGATATTGAGATAGTACAGATTAGCCCGAATAAAGTCCTGAAAAAAGATCCGATGGGGGCACAGTCAAATTTTGAACATATCTCTGCACGGGCTGTTGGAGATATTCAGGCACTGAATCAAGCTCAGCTGGAAAAAACTAAAACCCAGCCTATGCTGTTCCCTTCAGATATGGAGATGGTTTTCCGGTGTTCTGACGCACTAAAGCGGGCAATAAATGGTGCGATTCAAACTAATAGAAGATTTATTAACTGACTGTTTTGTTGGTTTCTTGTTACTTGTTTCTTGTTGAAGGTATAAATCAGAAACCAGCTAACAGAATCCAGCAACCTGAATTAAATAGATGATCAATACCGGAAAGGAGACTGAAAGTGCAATACTGATCGGATTAGTTTATCCCGGGCAGGATGAAAGTCAGGCCAGGGAATACCTTGCGGAGCTTTCATTTCTGGCAGAGACTGCCG
>JGI11641J44799_10000498_pt1 | contig 11887 bp, 9 predicted proteins | sample WetSurSiteA1Bulk_FD_44799 | JGI IMG/M metagenome (IMG submission 44799) | reverse complement strand
AGAAACTTGGCAGCAATCCCGGGAACGATCCCACCAGTACAATACCCAGAACCGCCAGGCCGAAAATTACCAGCGACTTAACTGCCCCAGGCTTCATGGCAACGGCTTCCTGTGCTTCACTTTCGAGGTTTTTGGCAAAGACAGGATCCTTCATCTTCTCAAGGAATTCATTGTCCTCGTTCAGTTCCTTACCTCTTTTATAGACAAAAGCAATGCCTACGATCACCCCGATGAGTGTTGCCGGAATGCACACCATGAGTATGTTTCCCAACCCGATCCCCTTGTCTGCCAGAACTGTGAGCAGAGCCGCCGAGGCGGCTGAGACCGGACTGGATGTGATGCCCATGTGCGCTGCTGTAACGCTCATGCTCAGCGCTCTTTCGGGACGGATGCGTGCCTTGATGGCAACCTCTGCAATGATCGGCAGGATAGAATAAGAGATATGTGCTGTTCCGGCAAATAAAGTAAAACAGTAAGTTACTAACGGACCCAATATGGTTATCTGACCGGGATGGCTCCGGAGAATTTTGCTGGCCACACGTACCAGGTAATCCATACCGCCGGCTGCCTGAAGCGCCGCTGCTGCCGTTACCACACTCATGATAATGAGCATCACCTCAAGAGGGGGATCGGAAGGTTGTATGTCAAATACGAAAAGCAGGATCAGCAGCCCGATCATGCCCATCACACCCAGGCCTATGCCGGACATGCGCGCACCAATAAAAATACAGATCAGGAGAATTGCCAGTTGAATGAAAATCATAGCTTAGGAATAATGATAGGTAAAGATACCAAATCAGCTATTAAAGTTAGCTCATTCCTGCGTTATCTTGTAGACGCCTCCGTTCAACAGGAATTCAGGAGCAACCCCGATTAAGCCTCAGGTTCCGGCTGCAGTTTCTGGTCAGCTCCCTTCAGCCAGATCATTGCCAGTTTATATCCGAGTGACAGGATGATGGCTCCCGTAAACAGTCCGATAAAGCCTGACATGATCATACCGCCTATGGCACCGAGAAATATCACCAGCATGGGTACAGGCGCCCCTTTCCCCATCAGCCAGGGCTTGAGAAAATTGTCGCTCATGGAAAAAATGATGATCAGCACTGACCACAAGGTTGCGGGACCAGGATCCCTGACGGTGTACAGGTAAATGACAACCGGTATGGCTACAATACCTACGGGTAATTGCACAATGGCAAACAGAAATGCGAACAAAGCCCACAGGCCTGCAAAGGGGACTTTGGCCAGGATAAGACAGGCACCCACCAGTGCAAACTGAATAAAGGCAACCCCGAGTATACCTTTGGCAACATTCCGGATGGTAAGGACGATCATTTGTACAAATTCTTCCCCGCTCCTGCCAACAAGCCTTGTGGCAAAACTCACGGCTGATTTTCCCGATTTTTCAGCACTGGCGAGCATTATTCCTGAAATAATGATGGAAAGGATCATCATCAGGAAATTGGAGGCCACACTCTTGATGGCGCCAAGGAATTTATCGCCGATAAGAATAATTTGCTCACTGTATGTTTTAATGGCAACTTCAATATTCGTGGTTAACATCTTCCAGGCATTATAGAGAGGTTCTCCTACCACAGGCCATTCAGCAACCCGGGGATTCGGAGGGGGAATTACCAGTGTATTTTCACGAAGGGAAAGTATAAACTGTTTGCCGCTTTCTACTGCAGATGAAACAAGCCAGATAAAAGGAAGTATCAGTAATACAAGCAGTATCCCGGTAGTTATGCTGCTGGACAGGGCTTTTTTTCCCTTCAGCAATCCAAGCAAACCTTTGTACAAAGGATACAAGGTAATGGCCAGAATAATTCCCCAGAGGATGGGTATCACAAAGGGAAGTATGATCATCACACACCAGGCCAGCAAAATAACCATTAATAACAGTTTAATGGTCAGGTCAATACTTTTCCTTTCGCCATGCATGTCACTGTCAGGGATTGGTTTCATAGTTTACAGGGATTTATAGATTAAATTACCATGTTACCAGGAATATTTAAATTGGCATCGTCGCTGCCCAGCCTGACACGCCTATCACGCTGCAAACATTTATTCCGGTTTTGTCTCAGGCGCATTTGCTCCAATCGGGATCGAGAAAAACACGTAAATAGAAGAAAAGTATTGCGGCTTTCCCGTATTATCCTTAAGCGGATCCACGAATGAGTAATAATACCGTATTCCGGTCTGCGAACTTTTGGGCCTTTTCGACAGTTTGGCACCGACTCCCACCATAATTCCTGCATCAATCCGCTTGTAGTTATCCTTGACATCCAGTTTGTAGGTAAGATCGTTGTCATCTTTCACTGTATTCTTGAATGTGTCATATCCTTTGGTTCTGAGCGCCAACATAGGTCCGGCCTCAACATGAAAGAAAGTGGCAAAGCGGTATTTCAGCAGAATAGGAACGTGAAAATAGTTAATCTTCCTGTCGATTATGCCACCGGTAAAAACTGTATCCAATGACGGATTGTTTAACAAATAGGGATCAAGACTGCCGGCTCCCTGGTTTGATTTTACCAGCACCCCGGTGTGTAAAAGCAGGGGGCCTTTTACCCTGATGTCAAAATAAAAACCCAGGTTAAACATTGGCAGATATTTACTGGGTTCCAGGTTAGCAATTTTGCCGAAATTCACCCCGCCATCCAACCCAAATTCCACATTGGGACTGTTTAACTTGTCCCCGAATATCAGGGATATCAGAACCTGTGATGAGGCTGAATATCCAATGAAAAGGAGTCCGATGATAAGTATAAGTTTCTTCATGGTTAACATAAATTAGTAAGGTTTAGGCATTGTTATATACCAAATCGATATTGAAGGCCTCCGATGAATTGCGTCCGGCTTTTCAGAAAGCCTACTTCTGCCCGGATCATAAAGTGCTTGTTAATCTGGAATTGCGACCCGACAACGAAATTCCACATGTCCTTGGGTCGCTTGTTGAGTGAATACTGAACGGTGGCAACGTTTTCATCATTCAACGCACCGTCTATGCTGTTCAAGGTGTTTCCGGCGGCCTCGATGGTTCGGTTGGCAGTTTCGTATTTGGCCTCATTCACCGGGTTCTTTTGTTCCACAGGCGTCAGCCCGTCCCACCAGGTATCCACGGCAACCTGTGCGTCTGCAACCTTATCCATTCCGGCATCCACTTTATCCTGCAGACCGTCTAGAGGTAATACCTCATCCAATGCCAGTGAACCACTTGTTTCGCTTTCAAGCTTTAACCGGAACCCTCCTGCCCAGAAGGCAATGTTGCGTTCGGGGTTCTTCAATTTAAATGTCTTTCCCATTCTGGGTCCGAACACAAAGGTAAAGACAGGTTTCTCGAGAGCACTGATGCTTTGCCAGGTGACGTTCATATCGAGTGCCAGCCAGCCTCCGCCAACACCCATGGTAGGGGTCATGCCGAAACCAATTCCTGTAGCATCAAATTCAGCTTTCGAGGAAAAGTCCGTGACCTCGCTCCAGACATTCGATGTATCAGGCAACCACAACCCGGCACTGATCTCGGTGGATGTTTTGGCCTGGGTGAAAATGGCATATACATTTAAGAAAGGCAGTATCCAGATATCGGGCCTGATATTAATTGCCGAGGCCCTGGATGTTGCATCGTCAAAACGGACGATCTCCCCCAGATCGTACATGGGCCCGTTATTAAAGCCCACAAACAGATCCTCGATGATCAGATCTGATTCTTGCCAAAGGTAATTTAATCCCAGTCCGGCCGGATAGGGCAGATCATATCCCCTGGCAGCGGCTTTGGCCCCGAGAATCGGCAGGGCATAAGGATATTCTTTGGTTTTCAGACTGTCAACATAAGCTTCATTCTTTGCACCCACTACTTTGTTGGTGTATACCTGTCCAAATACCGGGCCTATCATGAACACACAAAGGATGTATGCACTGATTGAGATTTTCATCAACATGAATATATGAAATAAATTAGAATCCTGTCAAAAGTAACCATTTATTGATAAAACAGGAAATACCTGACAATATCTCTTACCTTCCCTATTTGAACCAAAGGCTTTTTCCCGAAGTCGGGGAGAATGTCACAATTATTATATGATAAAGTTGCCGATATATGGAATCTTGAAAAATACTTACTAATAAGTAATTTTTATAAAAATTTGTAACCAAATTAAACCTAAATCATGCTCGTTGGTCACTTAAGCGCTTATTCCAAAGGCTATTGCAACCCCAGCCCGTCCTTGTCAATCCAACGGATCATGTATCGCCGGGACCGAAAGGAACCCAATTACGAATAGAAATTTATTATTTTTACTTTTATGAATTACCCTTTAACTAATTAAAATATGGTTATGAATAAATTCCGACTTGTTTTCCTCATCCTCCTGCTTTGTTCATTCAGATCATTTGCCATTCAGGATACAACCAAAGTTTCTGCCGATACCCTTTCCAAATTCGAAGCTACCAATGCAAAAATGGAGCGTCTGTTTAAAATCATACCTGTGCCGCTTTATTCCTATTCTACCGAGGCAGGACACACCTTTGGACTGGCCAAATTCAACCTGATCGACCTTTCCAAGAATGACACCATTTCATCAGCCTCTAAGATATCGGAGGTTGCTACCTTTTCAACTCTGGGAAGGATTAACGTTTCCGTTGCCACGGAGCTGAACTGGCACAATGGAAGGTACATGGTTACCGGTTATATCAATTACAAACAGCAGCCGGAATATATGCTCGGGATCGGCAATGATGTTTCCATTGACGATGTCGAAGAGGTCTCCACCACACGGTTGAAATTTGTGAACTATGGGCTGATACAGGCTGTGAAAAATCTGTACCTTGGTATTGGGGTTGACCTCACCAATTACACAGATATTGAATACGACAGCACCAGCTTCCTGGTGGAGGACAACGTACTGGGCGTGGATGGAGGTACCAGCACAGGGCTCGGTTTTGCAGCCGTTTACGACAGCCGCGACAACCGTTACAATGCCTACAAGGGATATTACGTTGCCCTAAAAACCATGACATTCCCCTCGTGGATGGGCAATCCCTACCTTTATTCGAGCTACAACCTCGATCTGAGAACCTATATCAACCCCTGGTACAAACATGTGATCGCCTTTCAGGCCACCACTTCGCTCCGTACCGGTGATGTCCCCTTCTATGAGCTGGCCCAGCTTGGGGGAGAGGATCAGATGCGCGGCTATTACAAAGGGGCATTGCGCGATAATGTCCTGGTGGATTGCCAGATGGAATACCGCATGCCGATATGGAAAATAATCGGTGTCACAACCTGGATCGGGACCGGACGCGTTGCCGAGAGTTACTCCGACCTGTCATTTGATGGATTCTGGCTTTCTTACGGTTTGGGGCTGCGGCTCAAAGTCGACAGCGCCCACAATACCAACCTGCGGTTTGACTGGGGTTTTGGCCCGAACGGAGTCAATGGCTTTTACATCAACTTTGCAGAAGCCTTTTAAGGACAATAGCTATTCTTTATCTGGGTGCATCCTTCAGAAAGTTGAACATAAATCCGAAGTACACCGAAATATCGTTGTACCGGATTCTGACATTGTTGTTGATGACCCCTGTCAAGGGCATCTGGGCATCACTGATGTATTCCACCGGTTCTGTCAGGTTGACGACTTGCGGCTGATCATTTGCCCGGCCGTGCGAAAACTGCATGCCCAGCGTGATCGAGCCCCTGCTGAAACGGTAACCCAACCCGTAGTTTATGTGATACACATGAAAGGCATAGAATGATTTTCTGTTGTAAACCATAATATCACGATCCTCAACCTGGTCGAGGTAATTAAAATCCGTGCGAAATCCGCCTGAGAACATCAGATCACCGGTGAGTTGCTGCTTATAGGCGACACCTGCATTAAATACCGGTTTTTGACGGGTATTGACCGTAAGCCATTCATCGGCAGCAACAGGTGTATAGTTGTATCCATTATCGGCCGGATCAGGTTTGGCCTCTATGTAATCATAAGCAGGTATCCCGAAAAAATATTCCGCAGTAATCAGCAGGACAGCATTCCCCGATGGTGTATAATAGTTGGCACCTGCTGCTACCGATAAAGGATCCTTGAAATGTGAGGTGCAATGCCGCTGGCGACCGCCATAATAGGCGTTGGATACTTCCGGATTACCGGGCTCCTTATGAATATTCGTGTAGGAATATTGCTTAACCACGGTGCCGTCGCCAAAGATTTTTACGGAGGGAAAGCTGATATTGGCGCCGATTGTCCACAGGTTTTTTCGCAGGTGGAATCCCAGCTTGGTAACCAGGCGTACGTCATACATATTGTACTTGAGGTGGTAGGAAGCATCCGACACGTATTGCTCAACCGGTTCTGCTTCCGTGAACGCCTGGGTATTGACGAGGTTATAAAACTGATCATCTTTGTAAGTGACCATCGCTGAGAATCCAAGGGCCAGTGCATCGGATAATTTATAACCGAAACCTGCACCTCCGTAATAATCCTGGAACTTTGAACGCAGATAATATTCGGCTGTATATTGCTCATCACCTGGGTTTGCGGTGATAATATCGCCGGCAAGCGAAGTACCCTGGTTGATCTGCATGTAATCATCGGTTTTTGTGAAATAGGCCATTTCAATGGTAAGATCGGGCTTTTTCTTTGGATTAATCGTCAGGGTAATAATCCTCGGGTAGACATCCAGTTGTGTGCGGTCTGCCGGAAAATCAGTTCCGAGAGCATTCCCGGCTTTAAAGAACGATACCGAGAACAAATTCGCCGAAAGAGAGAGGTTGTTCCTGGTCATTTCCGAAATGGTGGCCGGATTATAATAGATGGCTGCAATTCCGCCTTCACCGGCAACAACCGCACCTGAAAGCAGGGCAGCCTCCGAGTTCAGGTTCTGGTCCCAGTACCTTCCTGCCTGCGCACCGGCCGGTTCAGTAAACAATAGCACCCGGAATAAACTTAAAATGGCCGTTAAAATGATACCGGTTCCGGTCAAGAGCTTTCTAATCATCCGCAGCATGGTATTATTATTTCAAAGATAAGAAGATTTATTCTCATCATCACGCGGATGCACCTTTGTTGCATTCCTCAGGCAGCCCAACGGTCAATTATCAAAAATGATGTCCCCGCACATTATATTGGTTATAACAAATAATACCTATCTTTACCGCCTTATTTTTTCTATGAATGAATAATATTACACATAGCCTTTACTGTATAATAACCATCGCTTATGAACTTTAAACTGAAAAATGTAATCTTGCCGCTGATCATCGTAACCGCAGGATTTTCCTCCTGTTACCCGGTTGATGACTTACTGGTGGAGGACCTTGATGTTGCCGCCACCCTTTATGATAAAGCATACTACTCTCCCGAAACCGGTGAAAACAATTTTGAGGAGCTGAGGACCTTTACGGTAGTTGATACCATTGTCCACATTATCGGAGAGTATGACGAGGACAACATCAGCAGAAGCTATGATGATTTTGTGCTGGAGCAGGTACGACTCAATATGTTAAAAATGGGCTTTGTCGAAGAGACTGATCCCGATGCAAATGCTGCCGATGTGGCTATTACGGTTTCAGCCATATCGAGCGAGCACGAGGTTTATTATTGGTATCCTTACTGGGGCTGGTACTGGGGATATTATCCTTATGCTTCCTCCAAAACCGGTTCTGTTCATGTCTCTTCTGCTGCAGCTGATGATGCCGCTGATCCCTATTCCTATTACTATCCCTGGTATCCGTACGGATCCTATTATACTTATCAGTCAGGTACACTGCTCATGGAAATGGTAGATGTTGCCCGTATAGATCCCGATGTTGAGGAAATTCCGGTTATCTGGGCAGGCATTGCTAACGGTGTGATGGCGGAATCGCAATCAGGAACCCAGGCCCGTCTTTCGAAGGGGATTGACCAGTGTTTTGCACAATCCCCTTACCTGTTGAAAACTTTGAATAATCCGGAATAATCTTTATAGCAAATGAAAATGAGACTTAAGCACATAATCATCAGCCTGACCCTACTCTTGCCGGTTATGACCTTTGCGCAGGACGGTTACACATATCAGGGACTTTCCTACAGCATGTCTGTTCCCACAGGGGGTACACAGGATTATATCGATGCCGGAAGCTACCGGGGCATTAATTATGAAGGTTTGCACGAACTAACTCCCAAGTTGGCTGTAGGTTGGCTGTTTGGCTGGAATGTTTTCAACATTGAACTCCGGAACGAGACCTATGTAAATGACAATGTCACCATTACCGGCAACCAGTTCCGTTATCAGAACGAATTCCCGATGCTCGTTAGGGGCATGTACATGTTTGGTGCCCAGGGCGGATTCCGGCCCTATTTGGGAGTCGGCATGGGTGTTATTTATAACGTCCGGCGTACCGATATCGGTTTGTATTCACTGAAAACTGACGCCTGGCATTTCTCGGTATCACCGGAACTGGGTATTCTCATTCCTGTCGGCGAATCAACCAGGATTTCCGCCAGTGTGCGGTATAATTACGGTGTCAAGGCACGGGATCTGGGTCAGCAGTCCTACATTTCCTTTAACCTGGGGTTCGTGCTTGTTCCCTGATGATTATTTAACCCTTCCAAAAAAAATTGCAGGATGAAAAATTACAAAATCAGTATTATCAGCATAATTACCATTGTTATAACACTGGCTGTGTCTGTCCGTCTGAAAGCTCAACATCTGGAAATTACCCCTTATGCCGGGTATGAAACAGGAGGCAAAGTATCTACCAGCAGTGGATATCTCCGTGTTGACGATGGGATGAACTTTGGCGGAGCGATAAGCTTCGGCTATGACGCAACAGCCCAGCTCGAATTCTCCTATAATCATATGAACTCAGAGCTCAGCCTCGACGTAGGGGAAAGCATTACAAACAGGACTCCCGTGAATGTGGATTATTATATGTTCGGCGTGACCGGATCACAGTGGCTGGGGGATAGATTCATGCCATTTTATGGCGGTGCGCTGGGGTGGGTCCATTATGGTACACCTTCGGAAAATTATGGCAATGAATCGCTCTTTGCAATCAATATACAGGGAGGTTTGAAAATACTGCTGACAGATTGGCTGGGTTTCAGAATGCAGGCGAGGTTGCTGATGCCTTTGTATTACACGGGAGCTTACTTCGAGGCCGGCACCAGCGGAGCAGGTTACGGAATAACCTCCACGTGTTTCATGGTGCAGGGAGATTTTACAGGAGCCCTGTATTTCATAATTGAGTAATATAAGCCTTTCATGCCGATCTAGTTTACTTTTGAGTAAGCTGTCAATGAAAATACAACAGTGCCCTTTCATAGTAACGCTGCTGTTTTTCCCCTGGCTTCCCTTTTCTATCGTTAATGCACAGGAGCCAGCCCCTGTTGGTGATTCGGTATTGGTACCAAGGGGCTATATGGTTGTGATGGGAGATTCCGTCCTGAGATTTCCGGCGGATACCGTCATCCTGTTACCTGGCAATCTTCGTTATAAAGTTAAAAAGGACAGGGAATACCGTTCGGATGATTTTTATGGCAATTTCAAGGACAAAAGCAAGAATAACCTCTTCCTGAGAGGTATTTATGATGCCATGATCCGGGAACAGCATGATACAACAACTTCGCCGGATGAACAGAAAACCGAGAACTATCATCCTGAATTTGAAAACAAGACGATTGGCAGGATAGACATTATCTCTGTAGATATCATTGACGGGAATGTCAATGACCCCTATGTTCATGCCAACAAGGGTTATGCAGCAACCCTGAATAAACTCCACAAGGATACCAGGCACAACATCATCAGGAAAAACCTNACCATACACGAGGGTGATCTTCTGGGTGCCTATACACTTGCCGACAATGAATATTATCTGCGCTCACTCAGTTATATCGAAGATGCCAGGATCTTTACCGCAATGGATAGCCTCAATCCCGACCTGGTCAACATACTGGTTGTTGTAAAGGACATTTTCCCGTTCACGATCGGTTTGGGCATTGGCGGAATTACTGATTATGCCGTAGGGATCAATGACATCAACATGGCAGGAACAGGACACGAATTTACCAACACCTTCCGGTATAACAGCAGCAAGAAGCCGGCTTTCGGATATACCGGGGAATTGATATTCAACAATCTTTGGGGATCTTTTATCAATACCAGAATACTTTACAAAACCGACGACATCGAAGATCTAGCCCGAATTACCGTGGAAAGGGAATTCCTTACGCCCGAAACAAAATATGGCGGAGGGATTGAGCTGTTTCAGCAAAAAACATCCATTACTATACAGGGTGAGGATAGTGTTGTGATCAACGTGCCGTATACCAAGGATTACTTTGACCAATGGATCGGCCGTTCCTTCCTGCTGGATAAAGTGAGCCGTGAAAGGATCGTCCTTAAGGCCAGATATATGGCTACCTATTACACCAAACGTCCAGTAGTGGAGGCAGATTCCAACCAGCAGTTTTTTAACACCAATCTGCTGATAGGCTCTGTAACCCTTTTAAAGACTGACCATTATAAGGAACGCATGTTGCTGGGTTATGGCATGGTGGAGGACATTGATTTTGGATACGCTATTGAGTTTACCTATGGATACCAGTTCACCGAGTTTTTTCATGCACCTTATCTTGCCTTGTCGCTGAAGGCTGCCAACAAATACAGGACCGGTTATTATGCAGGAGGCATTGAATTTGGCGGACACATTTACCGGAACGATCTGACGCTTGGCTTGTTCCGGGTCGGCTTCACGTATTACTCCCCTCTTTTTAAAACGAACATATTCGATTACCGGTTGATCACCCGTTTGAATTACACCAAAGGCATCGGGCGTTATCCGTTTGAGATCCTGAATCTCGGGAGAGAGGTAAGGGGAATATCCAATTCAGGCATAAGAGGAGACCAAAGACTGATCTGGCGTTTTGAGCTGGTGACCTTTCTCAGGGGCAGCTTGCTGGGCTTCCGGTTCTCTCCCAATTTATTTTATGATGCGGCCTTTATCAGCGGGGGTCCGGAATTGTTCTCGAAGGAGAACTTTTTTTCCGTAATGGGTGCAGGTGTCCGCATCCGGAATGAGAACCTGGCCTTCCGGACCATTATACTCCGGGTAGGTTATTACACCGGAAACCCTTTAAAAGATGCACACTTCGCAGCCGGAGTCAGCACCAGCGTTCCTGATGTAATCCGCGAATACGATATTGTAAAACCCGACGTCCTGCGGTATTGACAGTTCTGGTGCAGGTTTTTCTATTCACTGAATTTTGTAAAAAAATAGGTATACCCCAGCACAATGGCAAAGCTGTGTGAAGATATCACGGCGTTTTCAGTAAAGTCGGGTGTTTGATTAATGATGGTATAGGGAGGAACTTTTTTCCCCGGCGAAAAGGCATAGGAAAATCCCAGGGTGATGGCTTGTTTTTGCCGGCTATAGGATAACCCGCCCGAAAAATGATATACATCAGTACCCCCGAATCCATGCAGCAATTCATCCGCCTCGTCAGGCTCCTCATAGCTGCTGAGATCGGTGTATGCTCCCAACAGCAGGGTCAGTCTTTTATAGATCTCCTGGCTGAATCCAATGCCCACATTCAGTACTGGTTTGGTCGCCATTTCCACATGCAGGAAATTGTCGATCATCGGTTCGTAACTCGCTGAGTCGAGGTATGAAGGAGGGTATACAAAGGGAGTGGCATCCGGTTCTACCAGGTGATACGTGCCTGTCCTGAAAAAGTACTCAGCTGAAATCGCAACCCTGGTCCTGTCCGTCTGGAACTCAGCGCCAAGGCCAATGGCAATGGGATGCCTGTAGGTAGCCTTCACATCGGTTTTTTTATCCATGATGAGGAAGTTGTCTTTCATATCGGCTGCATCTTCCGAAACCGTGATGACCGAATTCTGCCGCTGG
>JGI11641J44799_10000495_pt1 | contig 11924 bp, 9 predicted proteins | sample WetSurSiteA1Bulk_FD_44799 | JGI IMG/M metagenome (IMG submission 44799) | reverse complement strand
CTAATACCCAGAAATTGGTCGACGTTGAAATAGAATTCGATAAGAACGAAATAAAGATTACAGTTACTGACGAAGGTGAGGGTTTTGATCCTAAGAAGATTCCGGATCCAACAATGCCTGAAAATATCGAAGCATTAAGTGGCAGAGGTGTTTTCCTTATGACTAAGCTTGCAGACTCAATTGTGTTCAATGAAAAAGGAAATAGTGTAACTATGAACTTTAAGGAGGTATCTAATTGAATATTAAAATCTATTATGATCAGATAAAATACAGGATTCAAAAAACAAAGGAAATCAAAAAATTTCTTGAAAAGGTCATCGCGGATGAAAACAAAAGTCCGGGTGACCTTGTTTTTATTTTAACTAACAATGAAAACATTATTGATATTAACAGGAAGTTCCTTGAACATGATTACTATACTGATGTTATAGCATTTGATTACTCAACAGAAAATGTAATTAATGGGGAAATCTATATAAGCATAGATACCGTTAAAAGAAATGCCGTCTTTTACAAAACAAAACTAAAGGAAGAATTATTGAGAGTGATGATACATGGATTACTTCATTTATGTGGATACAGGGACAATAATAAAAGGGAGAGGGATCTGATGTTTAAGAAGCAGGAAAAGCTGCTTAAGAAATTTGGAAAGGAGTCTGAATGAATTTTGAGTATGATGTCATTGTAGTGGGAGGTGGACACGCAGGCTGTGAAGCCGGACACGCTGCAGCAAAAATGGGCGCCAGGACCCTTCTTGTCACAATGGACATGACAAAACTGGCACAAATGTCATGCAATCCTGCAATGGGAGGAATAGCGAAGGGGCAGATAATCAGAGAAATAGACGCTTTAGGAGGAATGAGCGGTGTAGTTACTGACCGTAGTATGATTCAATTCCGGATGCTAAACAGGTCTAAAGGACCTGCAATGTGGAGTCCCCGTGCCCAATGTGACAGACAAAGATTCAGTGTTGAATGGAGGAAAGTCCTCGAAAAAACACCGAATTTATTCATCTGGCAGGAACAGGCGCAGAAACTGATTCTTGAAGAAGGGAAAGCAATAGGGGTTGAAACAAGTTTTGGGACAAAGTTTTTTGCCAGGGCTGTTATACTAACAAACGGGACCTTTCTGAATGGCCTAATGCACGTAGGATTTAAGAATATTAAAGGTGGAAGGTCTGGAGAACAAGCATCTACAGGATTAAGTGATCAGCTAAAAGAAATTGGTTTTTCAGTTGAACGGCTGAAAACCGGAACAAGCGCCAGGATTGACGGAAGAAGTGTTGATTTCTCGGTCATGACTGAACAGAAAGGAGATGATGAGGGAAGGACATTTTCATATCTGGGCGATTATTACAGAATTGAAAAACAGATGAGCTGTTTCATAACTCATACTAATGAAGAGGTGCATGAAGAGCTAAGAAAAGGACTTGAATTTAGTCCACTTTTCACAGGGAGGATAAAAGGAAGAGGCCCGAGGTATTGCCCAAGTATCGAAGATAAAATTGTTACTTTCAAAGAAAGAGAAGCACATCAGCTTTTTATAGAACCTGAAGGAAGGGAAACTATTGAATACTACATAAACGGATTCTCCAGTAGCCTTCCACTGGAGATCCAGATTAATGCACTGCGGAAAGTAAAAGGCCTGGAATCGGTAGAGATATTCAGACCAGGATATGCAATAGAGTATGACTTTTTTCAACCGACACAACTGAAGCACACACTCGAGACTAAAAGAATTGAAGGACTCTATTTTGCAGGACAGATAAACGGCACGACCGGTTATGAAGAAGCTGCGGCTCAGGGATTAATTTCAGGTATAAATGCAGTACAAAAGATTAAAGGCAAAGAACCATTTATAAGCGGAAGAGATGAATCATATATAGGAGTGCTGATTGACGACCTGGTAATGAAGGGTATTGATGAACCATACAGGATGTTTACTGCCAGGGCGGAATACAGGATACTGCTGAGACAGGACAATGCAGATGAACGATTGACCAGAAAAGGATATAAAATCGGACTGGCGGATCGAACCAGGTTAATAAAAATGGAACAGAAGGAAGAAATGGTCGAAAGGATAATTTCTTTTCTGGAAAAGAAAAGTATAGATCCGGACCTTATTAACAGCCTGCTTGAAAAAGAAGGAACAAATAAAATTTCACAGAGGGTAAAAGCTATTACAATTGCAGCGCGACCACAAATAAATCTTAAAGAGTTATTGAGAAAAGTAGCAACAGAAGAAATTGTGAAGCTTTTAAAATCTGAATCGGCAGAAGAAAGTATTGAATCGGCTGAAATACGAGTTAAGTATGAAGGATATATTAAGCGGGAAAAATTGATTGCTGAGAAGATAAAAAGGTTAGAGAGAGTTAAAATTCCGGAGGACATAAACTATTCGGAATTGATTTCAATTTCGACGGAAGGAAGGCAGAAACTAAATAAGATAAAACCTGACAATATAGGACAGGCTGGAAGAATTAGCGGAGTCTCTCCATCTGATATAAACATACTCCTGATGTATCTTGGGAGGTAAGTTGTTCCACGTGGAACAAATATTAAATATTTCATTTTTTAACATAATATATTAATGAAGTTAAAACTACAATATTTGTCAACTTAAGATTATAGTCATTGCATGGAGTCAGGTGAAAGCCTGATAGCAAAGTATTCAGCTTGAAGTAACCGAAAATTATAGGGGAATGGGTTATTGGAAATGGAGATTGCTTCGTCCCTGTTTAAAGGGACTCGTAAAGAAAATAGAAATAGTATTAAGAGCGTAAAAAAGAGAAGCAATAAATTGCTAGCATGAAAATGGAGGGAAGCTAACAGGGTAGGGATGAAATAAAAATTTACTTATTAAACTTGAATTCATTATGAAAATTTCTGGCCAATTAATTGATATTCACAAACGCGAGATTTATCCGGCCGAGATTAATTTGAGAGATAAGAAAATTGAAAGCTTAAAACGGATAAAATCTGCACCGGAACAATACATTATGCCAGGGTTGATAGATTCTCACATTCACATTGAAAGCTCGATGGTAACTCCGGGATCATTTGCCGGAGTAGCTGTTTCACGTGGAACAACAGCTGTTGTCTCAGACCCTCACGAAATAGCAAATGTTATTGGAATCGAGGGGGTCAGATATATGATAAATGACGCTTCATGCACTCCTTTGAAGTTTTTCTTTGGTGCCCCATCGTGCGTGCCGGCAACATCTTTTGAATCTTCGGGTGCAATAATAGATTCTGAAGGAGTAAAGGAAATTCTTAATTGGCCTGAAATAAAATACCTGGCTGAAATGATGAATTATCCGGGTGTTATTTATAATGATCAGGAGGTTATCAGGAAACTGGAGATTGCAAAAAAACTGCATAAGCCGGTTGACGGTCATGCACCTGGGGTTACTGATGGACAATTGCAAAAATATATTTCAGCAGGAATAACCACCGATCATGAATGCACCACAATAGAGGAAGCCAGAGAAAAAATTTCACTTGGTATGATGATTCTGATCAGGGAAGGAAGTGCAGCTAAAAACCTGGATGACCTTAAGGATCTTTATCGGACGGATCCCGAAAAATTAATGCTGTGCAGCGATGATCTGCACCCTGAAATGCTCATGAAAGGGCACATTAATAAACTTGTAGCGAAGCTGGTTTCGGAGGGATTTAATGTGTTTGATGTTGTCAGAAGCTGTACATTAAATCCGGTATTACATTATGATCTGGAATGTGGATTATTGCAGCCTGGTCAGCCAGCTGATTTTATAATAACGGACGATTACCGCAAAATGGACATCACTGAAACATGGATAGACGGAAAACAAGTTTTCGGAGATGGAAAACCATTGTTTGACTATACCGGGGCTTTTCATTTGAACAATTTCAATTGTAAAGAATTAAGAGAAAAGGATCTGGCCATTTTAAGGAGGGGAGAGAAAATAAGGGTCATTGAATCTTTCGACAGGAGCTTAATAACCAAAGAAATAATTATCAATGCTCAGAAAGGTGATTCCATAGTTCAGGATATTGATTCAGATATTCTGAAGATAGTGGTTAAGGATCGTTACAAAGATCTGCCTGTATCGATCGGTTTTATTAAAGGCTTCGGACTGAAATCAGGTGCTTTTGCAAGTTCTGTTGCCCATGATAGTCATAATATAATATGCATCGGTACCAACGACCGTGATATTGGAGTTGCGGTTAATGAGATTGTGAGAATGAAAGGGGGACTAGCTGTTGCCGATGGGAATTATCTAGATTCGCTGCCTCTTCCTGTTGCAGGAATTATGTCGGATCAGCCGGTCAGTAAGGTCGCTGCAGCTTATGAACAATTATCTGAAAAAGTAAAATCATCCGGCTGCAGGATGTCGGCACCCTTTATGACTCTTTCCTTTATGGCATTACTGGTGATCCCGGAATTAAAACTAAGTGACCAGGGATTGTTTAATAGCAGAGAGTTTAAATTTGTACCGCTGTTTAAAGATTAGACCCCCTCTGCCCGCCTTACGGTGGGCATCTCCCCCAGAGGGGGAGAAATTACCTTAATAACAATCAGAATCTTTAAAAACAGAAAGGATTTTTTCCCCCTTTGGGGGAAATTCAAAGGGGGTTACAATGGACCATAAAGGTATTTATTATCTTTGTTTCTACAGAATTAGATGTCACTAATTGAAAACCATAAGGAAGTTATTTCTTCCCTTCCGGGAAAACCAGGGGTTTATCAGTTTATTGATTCTTTCGGAAAAGTAATCTATATCGGGAAGGCAAAGAACCTAAGAAAAAGAGTCATATCATATTTTGCCGGGAACCAGACAGGCAAGACCACAGTAATGCTTAAAAAGGCTGCTGATTTAAGGCATATAATCGTTGACAACGAATCGGATGCTTTATTGCTTGAAAACAACCTGATTAAAAAGTATCAGCCAAGATATAACATACTTCTGAAGGATGACAAAACATTTCCATGGATATGCATAAAAAATGAACCATTTCCAAGAGTGTTCAGCACACGGAATGTGATTAAAGACGGATCGCTTTATTTCGGACCATATACATCAGGCCTTATGGTCAAAACTTTGCTGACGCTTATCAGACGGCTTTACAAATTGAGGACATGTACATATAATCTAACCAGGGAAAACATTTCGGCCGGTAAATTCAAACCATGCCTCGAATTCCACATCGGCAATTGTAAGGCGCCATGTATTGCGAACCAGGAGGAGTCTGAATATAATGAATCCATCGCTCAGATAAAGGATATCCTGAAGGGAAACATTCTGACTGTGACAGCACACCTGAAGAACAAAATGACTGAATTCTCAAGGGAGCTTCGTTTTGAGGAAGCGCAGATCCTTAAGGATAAGATAGAGATACTCTCAAAGTTCAGGAGCCGCTCGGCGGTGGTAAGCAATACAATAAAAAATGTGGATGTTTTTGCCTTTACCCAGGATAATGACAGGTGCTACGTTAATTACCTGAAAGTAGTAGAAGGTGCTGTCGTACAGGCATATACACTTGAAATGAGATCAAGGGTCGATGAGGAAAATGCTTCTCTTTTAGGGTTTGCTATCACAGAAATCAGACAACGATACTTAAGTGATTCTCCCGAAATTATCGTCCCGTTCAAGCCTGATATTCAATTAAACAGAATAAAATATACGGTCCCGAAAATCGGTGAAAAGCTTAAACTCCTGGAACTTGCAGAAAGAAATGCTGTATATTACAAACTTGAACAAAAAAAGAAACAATTTGAACATAAGCCAGAATCAAGGACAGGAAAGAATCTTGAAAAGGTTAAGAATGATCTTCATATGCCTTTCCTCCCGGTTCATGTTGAATGCTTTGACAATTCAAATATCATGGGGACTAATCCTGTAGCTGCATGTGTTGTATTCCGTCATGGTAAACCCAGTAAAAAAGAATACAGGCACTTCAATATAAAAACTGTTTCAGGTCCCGATGATTTTTCTTCGATGGAAGAAGTGGTTTACCGGAGATACAAAAGAATTACAGAGGAGCAACAATCTGTTCCGCAACTTGTAATAATTGACGGGGGAAAAGGACAGCTTTCATCGGCCATGAAAAGTATTGAAAAGCTTGGACTAAGAGACAAAATTACTTTGATAGGCATTGCTAAAAAACTTGAAGAAATATATTTCCCGGGAGATTCTGTACCAATCTATCTTGATAAAAATTCATACAGCTTAAAATTAATTCAGCAGATTAGAAATGAAGCTCACAGGTTCGGAATTAATTTTCATCGTATCAAACGCTCTTCAAATATGATTTCATCCGAACTGGATAAAGTAAAAGGTATCGGACCAAAGACAAAAGAAATTTTACTCAGGAATTTTGATTCACCTGAAAAAATTAGAAAAACCCCGGTGAGTGAGCTTGAAAAACTGATTGGTAAAAGCAAAGCATCAATTTTGGAAAATTTCTTTAAAAATTAGTGCTGGATCACATCTTGAGTAAAACTAGATAATATTGCCGATAAGTGTCTTATTTACACTATTTTAATTAACAAGAATGCATAGCTGAACCCTCTGAGAATTTAATATTTATTTGTTTGCCGGATTCCGGTAGGGAATTTTGAAGTTTCAGATAGGGAAAACCGGATTGAATTGACCCCCTTTTAATTCCCCCTAAAGGGGGAAATAAATCAGGAAATGGGGGAGAATAAATCCAGAACATGGGGGAGAATAAATCCAGAACATGGGGGAGAATAAATCCGGAACAAGGGAGGAAATAAATCCACAACATAAAAGCTGTTTTTTCTCCCCTTCAGGGGAGATCCTCCACCGTCAGGTGGAGGAGAGGGGTTATATAACAAATAGTCAATTCTGCAATTTTCACAACTTAATATTCAGCTTTTCTTCCACCAAAGAAGAAATTTTAGGGGATCCGTAAGTCAGCAGACCAATCATACCAACTGACTCGGAAGCATTGACATTTTCTTCAATATCGTCGACATAAATGCATTCTTCTGGTTTCAGGCTGTAATTATTCAGCATATAATTGAAAATTCGGATATCGGGTTTTGAAAGTTTTACTTCGGCCGATATAATTCCGCCATCGAAATACCTGAAGAAGTAATAATCATTTTTCACTTCTTCAAAGGTGTCAAGCGGGAAGTTGGAAATGTAATACAAACGGAAACCCTGTTTCTTTAGCTCAGGAAGCAGTCTGACATTATCGTCGAGGGGAAACATTATATCACGTCTGAAATTGAAAACAAGGGCTATTTCCTCCCTTTTAAGGGCAGATTTCCGGGATATTGAATCAACAGCCTCAGGAACGGTAATATCTCCGTTGTCGAGTTTCTTCCATTCTTCACTGCGAAATATATCGTTGATTATTGTATTTCGGATATTTAAAGGGTAGTTTTTCTTCTTCAGGTATTCTGAAGGGACAAAACTTATAAGCACATTTCCAAGATCAAATATAACGTTTTTGATCATATCAGTTATTTTTCATGCTTATAGGTTGTCCTGTTGCTTCAAGGACATTCCACCATAATTCGCCTTCAATATCAATTTTTTTCCTCTTAGCCACAGCCATTGAAATCGGGATCAGCGTAAATTCATAGTTCCAGTATCCAATTACGAAATCAGTTTTCCCTGCCAGCGCTGCATGAACAGCATTTTGTGCCAGAAGGTTGCAGAATTTGCTGTCGTTTGCATTTGCCGGAGCGCTCCTGATGATATAACTCGGATCGATGTATTTAATTGAGTGCGGAAATCCTTTGGCGTTAAACTCTTCCCTTATTTTTTCCTTAAGATAGATTCCGATATCTTTATGCTTAATGTTTCCTGAAGCGTCCCGTTCGGCGTTTTCAGGATCAAAGAAATCCTGGCCTGCCCCTTCAGCTACTACAATCATGGCATGGTGCCTCTCTTCAAGGCGTTTCCGGAGAATTTTCAGGAATCCCTTTGGCCCGTAAAGATCAAAGGATATTTCGGGTATAAGTACAAAATTCACTTCCTGAATGGCAAGGGCTGCGCTGGCTGCAATAAATCCTGAATCGCGACCCATAAGTTTTACCATTGCAATACCATTGTTTGCACCATGGGCTTCGTTGTGGGCATTCCTGATTATATCGTTGGCAATTGAAAATGCTGTTTCAAATCCGAATGACTTTTGAATAAGATCAATATCATTATCAATCGTTTTAGGTATACCGGCAATTGCAATCCTGAGTTTCCTTTTTTCAATTTCCTGATATATTGCATGTGCTCCCCGAAGTGTACCATCGCCTCCGATACAAAACAATACATTGATATTCAGAATTTCGAGGGTATCGACCATTTTCTCAACATCCTGGTTACCCCTGGAGGTTCCGAGAAAAGTTCCTCCTGACTGATAAATATCGCTTACCATTGGCGCTGTTAGCTCAACGACGGGATGATTGAATTTTGAAATAAGCCCTTCATACCCGTATTTTATCCCAAGGATACGCGTAATGCCATATCTGTAAACAAGCTGATTGACAAGAGCCCTTATGACATTATTTACCCCCGGACACAATCCGCCGCAGGTTACAATCGCTACTTTAGTTTTTGCAGGTTCGAAAAAAATGGTTTCTTTCGGGCCTGCTTTTTCAAATGAAACTGGAGTTTCGCCGCTTGTCTTGTACCTGTTAAAGTCATCAAGTGAAACCTCATAAAGGATCCTTTCGTTGTCATTGACAAATTTGTAAACAGGACTATCTTCCCGTTGTGAAACCTTAAGTGGTGAAACAACACTTCCTTTGCCTAAAGTAGTGACAAGCAAATCCTCGTACTTCATCTTCTTTGGGTTTGAGTTAAAACATGACTAATGTAAGGAAAGCATATTTAATTAAATCCAAAAATAGTTAAAAAAATGATTGACGAATATACTCGTCCGGCAGAATTATCCAGCCGATTGAATCAGCATATAAAAATGTTATGATTATCCGGAATTTATTTCCGGTGACCGGGAAAATTAAAAAAAGTCAGAAAATATCAGACTATTGTCAGTTAGATTGTATGATTTGCTTGATTCTTCCTATCTGCCCGTTTTCAAGCCTCACTTTTATTCCGTGGGGATGTACCGGTGCTGAAGTAAGGATTTCTTTTACCTTTCCACCTGTTAATCGACCGGTTCGTTTATCTTCAGAGAGTTCTACCATTACATCTATACCCGGCCTTACATCTGCTCTGCGTGTTCCTTCCATTGTAACTTGTTTAAATACAAATAAGAAAAATCTTCTACGATCCTGAATTTTAAATAAAGGTTACAATTATAGGAAATTTTCTTTTATCTTCTTATANAAAAAAAAAAAATTGACTATTAAAACTTTTACTTCGGCTAATAGACTCCTTTAACGCGGGTATCTATTCTGTAAAATCCTTTGCTTGCTGTAATGAAGAGTGCTTTCCTGTTTTTCTCACCAAAACATACATTTGCTGTCCACTTCTCAGGGACAGGAATGTTTCCGATTTTCTTACCGGCTTTATCAAAGATTGTGACGCCGTTTCCGGTAAGATAAATATTTCCTTCAGCGTCGATAGTCATCCCGTCTGATCCCAGCTCGCAAAAGAGCTTTTTGTCACCAAGGGTCCCGTCAGGATTTATTGAGTAAGACCATGTTTTATTTCCTCCGATATCTGCCACATATAATGTTTTTCCATCAGGTGTTCCAACAATTCCGTTTGGCTGAATCATATCTTCAACTACCCGTTTGAAAACCTTGCGATCGGCGCTCAGGTAATAGACACACTGTTTGTCCTGAGGCATTTCTGAATGCTTCCACCATGGTCTTTTATAAAAAGGATCGGTCAGATAAATGCTTCCATCAGGGGCAACCCAGACATCATTTGGGCCATTAAGCAGTTTCCCGTTGAATTTTTCAAGAACAACCTCAACCGACTTATCCGGAGTTATGCACCATAGTTCGTTCAGTTCATCAGCACATGACCACAGATTTCCCTTGTTATCGAAAAACATACCATTTGATCTTCCGGAAGGCTGCATAAATGTCGACAGACCTTTCTTACTGCTCCAGACCATTATACGGTCGTTCGGCTGATCTGTAAAATATACATTACCTGCCTTGTCTGCTGCAGGGCCCTCGGTAAACGAAAAATCCCCGGCAAGTTTTACCGGAGCAGCGCCTGGTTTAAGAATAGAAGATAACCCCGAATCCTGAGAAATAACAGAAACAGGGAATATCAAAAATATTGTCAATAATGTAATAAGGTATTTCATATTAAATGGATTTTATTAAATTATATTTACGTAACAGGATTATAAATAGGGGATTACCAATAGGGGCTTACCATGGTAAGCCCCTGTTTATTTATGCAATCTGAACCTTCTTAATACGTCCTACATAATCATCAACCTGTTCCGGCTTTTCAAATCCGATTATTATCATGTCGACAGTACCTAATCCAAGGACAAATTTCAGCGATTCATCGATCCTGGCCGGATCATCCTTCAGCTTGCCTCCTCCAATCAGTTTCATACCAATAACGCCTTTTCCGGATTTATGGAATTTTTCAATAACAGGAACAACCAGAGCAGGATTACGCTGATCCATTGCTTCCCCGAACGGGTTGATACGGACATGAATGACATCGACCCACGGATGTTCAGAGGCTACTTTAAGAGCATCAAAAGAGTGAACAGAAACCCCATGGGCTCGAACTATCTTTTTGGCCTTGAGATTTTCGAGGCCATCCATAAATCTTTTCTGATCATCGCTCCATTCTCCGTTAGTCATGCAGTGCAACTGGACGAGATCTATATAATCGGTATTAAGTTCTTTCCGGAAACGATCAACAACTATTTCAGAATCAGGACGTTCCTGTTCCGGTATTCCTCCGGCTGTGACCCACATTTTGGTACCCAGGACATAATTTTCCCTTGGGACACCCTTAAGAGCAGCTTTGGTGAAAGGATGTGTACCATAACTGTCGGCACAGTCGAAATACCTTATACCCCTGTCGTAAGCTGCCTTTATTATTGATTCCGCAACCCCTGCTCTGGTAATGTTGGAGGAACGGTTATAGCCGCTGTAACCTGTACCCATCCCGAGAAGTGTGGTCTTAATTCCGGTATTCCCAAGGGTAATGGTCTGGAAAGGATCGAACATCGCAACCTTTTTTGCCGGTGTAATTGCACTGACAGAATTTCCAATTAGTACTGTTCCGGCACCGGCAGCAAGGGTAGCCATAAATTGTCTGCGGGTAAGATTCCTTTTGCCCATAATTGAATTTTTTTTATTGGTTACATTCTTTTAAGAAACAAATTAACAAAATAATATGTTCTGATTTTCCTATAAGATCTTTTTATTGCAGAACATTGACTTTTATACAGGAAGGATATTGTAAATCATGATAAATCCGTTGAGTTGCCTTCTGAAAATCACTGTCAGAGCACTTATAAATGTTGACAAATTTCTGAGGATTCCTGTCAACCAGGGGGAACCAGGAATTCTGAACCTGAACCATAATCCTGTGGCCTTTTTTAAAGGTATGAGCAACGTCAGGTATCTCATATTTTACTTCGGTAATCTTTCCTGGAACAAAAGGCTCCGGCTTCTCAAAGCTGTTACGATATCTTCCCCTGAAGACTTCGCCCCTGACAAGCATCTGATAACCCCCGAGAGGGTATTTAAGATCCGGATCATCTGCCTTTGTATCCGGCGGAAAGACATCTATCAGCTTGACTACAAAATCTGCATCAGTCCCTGTTGTTGATACAAACAGATCAGCGGTAATCGGACCTGTAAGGGTCACATCTTCAGAAAGCAAGTCCGTCTGATATACCATTACATCAGGCCTGCGGGATGCGAACCTCTGATCGTCGGTCATGTATGCTTCGGTCCTGTTTGTGTGAACATCTTCTGTATAAGGAACCGGATTCGTCGGATCTGAAACATATTCATCA
>JGI11641J44799_10000494_pt1 | contig 11927 bp, 9 predicted proteins | sample WetSurSiteA1Bulk_FD_44799 | JGI IMG/M metagenome (IMG submission 44799) | reverse complement strand
AGGCAAAGCCCACAAACTGCGTTTAATTCGCACCTTTATCGGGAGATCCGGATGTCCCAAACGCCGCAAACAGAATATAGTTTCTCGCAAAAGCAGATAACGTTGGGAGTCGCTGCAATATTTGCCGTGTATGGAACGATGGCATATTTCGTTCAAACGCTAGGGATCGCGCGACCGAAAATTGCCGCCGACTTGAATGGCATGTCGCTTTACTCTTTGGCTGTATCAATTCCCAGCCTGGTCAGCGCCTTTGTCACGCTCGTTTTCGGCAAATTATCGGATATATACGGGCGCAGAATCACGCTGCTTGTCTCGGTCATTCTTTGCCTGACGGGAACAATCCTGGGAGCAGTCAGTCCCAATTATATCTTTCTGATTGTTGCCGGAGCCATCAGTGCGCTTGGTACCGGCGCCATGATGCCGCTTACCTATGCGGTTGTAGGAGATCTTTTTCCCCCGGATAAACGGGGCAAGTGGATAGGGCTGCTGCGTATCCCGACAGGAGTCTTCTCTCTGATCGGTCCCACACTTGGCGGCTGGTTCGTGGATAATCTCGGCTGGCGCTATCTCTACTGGATAGCAGTGCCGCTACTGGTTGTCTGCCTTTTGATAGTTCCGGTGGGCGTGCCTTCCGTCATCCGTCAAGGAAAGCGCAAAATCGACGTTCTCGGGTGTGGATTGGTGGCGATTGCCTCCTCGACTTTGATCATCGGCTTTTCTTACGCCGGCACCAAATATCCTTGGGGGTCTCCTCAGGTCGTCGGGCTGTTGTCGGTTTCTTTCATATTCTGGGTGCTTTTCCTCCGTACCGAAAATCATGTAGAAGAGCCTATCCTGGACCCTCTTATTTTGCGCAACCGTACCTTTCTGACCGTCGCCCTCGCCACCCTGTTTTCTTCATTCGGCCAGATGGGAATGATGATGTACTACCCGATGTTCCTGCAGGGTGTTCAGGGCATCAGCACAATGAGGAGCGGGCAGATCATCACACCCTACAGTGTGCTGATGGCCTTTGTCGGAGTGCCGGTTGGGTTCCTCCTCGCGAAGAGCCGTAAGTTCAAATGGATGTATGTCGCGGGTTTTGGAATTCTGACAATGGACATGTTCGGGATCATCCTCATCACGGAACAGACCCCAATTTTCGTGAGTGTTGCCATCGCCACGGCTGCAGGCATCGGATTGGGAGCCGTTCCGACGGTCAATACGATGGTTGTTCAGAATTCTGCTCCCAAGAGGCTGTTAGGCGTTGCCATGGGGGCGATTTTCTTCGTCATTCTGATGGGCGTGGCGATCGCTCCTGCCTTGCTGGGTTCTGCAATGAATGCCTCCTATGAAAAAACCCTTGGCCGTTCACTGCCGCAGGGATTGCACCGACTCGCCGATCAGGAGACGATTTCCACTCTGGGCAATCCGCGTGTGTTGCTGTCGCAATCTGCAATGGATGCGCTGAATGCCAAATTCGATAAAGGGGGGAGTGAGATGCAGTCACTATTCCCAAGTACCGTGAGCGCAATACGTACTTCGATGCATGCCGGTGTAAGAAGTGTTTTTCAAATCGGCGCGGTCACGATGCTCATAGCCTTCCTGATCATCTGCACCATCCCGGCAAAAACTACAAGCGAAGAGTGACAGGAATTAAGATATGCGCCAAAGCTTCGCCCATAATTCGCGATTCGTTGGAGACATCCAGCCTATCGCGTGCTTTCCGAAGAAGGCACAACACTGAGGATGAACAGCCCGATGATCAGAATCACGAAGAACTTCGGAGGGGGAAGTTTCTTTGACATGTCGTCTTAACGCCCATGTCAGAAGGAAATCGGCGAAGCTTGCTGATAGAGCATACCCGATGAGCAGCCCTTTCAGAAGCCGGGCGTAAGCCGGCTGCAGAAGGAGAGGTCTACAGACTTCAGTGTTTCTTTCTGTCTTCCTATCGTAAAATCCTTCACGAATCGCATTCAACTCACCAGGAAAGTTGACATATTGCATTTTATAGGAAGCAGGGTGGATCCTTTGATGTGGAGCAATTCTGAAAAAGGCTCTTATCTCACCTTTCGGCCAGAGTCTGTATCAAACTCGACCTGCTGACTTTTTCAATTCCGTAGTAGGTTCATCAGGGTGCTGGGAAACATGGATAAATGCTTATTAGCTACATCCCGCTAGCAAAGCATCCGCAAACGCATGAAGCCGTCTGCTGGCATCTAAACCGGACCATACGTTTCGGTAAATGTTTTCGGCTGTGGCTGTGATGGGTTCCCTCATGTTTACGACGCGCGGCATTGGCCAAACAGGTATGCAACTCAGCAGGTGATGGTCTTTGGGCGACGAACAGGGATATTTCAGGATTTTTTTGGGAAGGCCAATCTTGAAAGCCGGGCAACTAAATCGTTGAGGTATTTCCTCAGTTCCTGAACGGAGATCCCACCGGGAGGGGTCAGATCATCCCCCAGCGCGATCTGGCTTAATACCCAACTCAATTGACCTGGCGTCAGTCCGGCATCCTTCAATGCTGCAGCCGGAAGAGCAGATTCTACGGGATACCCGGAAATCTCCAGGGCGCGAACATCTACCAGGTCTCGAATTTCAGCTCGCCCAAGCAAAGCACAGAGCTTATTGGCAAGGATCTCCTCCGGTGGATCAACCCTGATGATTCCAATTACAGGTTTATTTGTGATGATTTGANCTAGGCGCTCCCGGATAAGATCAATCACGATTGCTTCGGATTCAAGCTTCAGCAGATATCGCCGGAAATCGGGAGATATTTGTATAGATTCCAACTTGGCACCGATTTCTCTTGCCACTTCGGCAACGGCGGCCGAACCTTCTTCCATGGCATCCACGAGCGTAAACAAGTCGAGGTCATGCGTCTCACGATGCCCAAGATGAAAACCAGCCAGCGCTGCCCCTTCAGTCAGGAAGAAACGATCCTCTTTTGAGAAAAATGCCTGCAGGAACTTTTGTTGAAGCTCTCCAAGTCTGCTATGCAAGGAATCCCTCGATTTGCCAGCGTGTAAAAAGAAATTCCCAGAAAGTTCTGCGGCGGCCAAGGTGTATGCAGAGTTCCGGCCACAGTTGCCGGACTTCGTCCGGGCTGGCAAATGCCCAGACATCCGTATCCCTCGCTTCACGCAGGATTTTTCCAAGCAGGCGGATACGTTCCGAGTGTGCTGCGCCGCGAAGTCGCTCTTTGAGTTGTGCGACATTCATGGGTTCATCCCATAGAAAATATGGGATGACTCTCGGATCCTGAATCTCGCTTGAGAGATTTACGTTTTTCACAATAATTTTCACCACCGCTTTCTTTCATTTTAGCATAGGATCGCAGAATTGGTACCCTTACGAACCAAATGGGGTCGCCAAATGGGGCCGTATCTCCACTTTCCACTTTCGGAAAAATTTGAAAAAATGGAAAGTGGAGATATGGCCCCGAATTTTTATTGGTTACAAATAGGGCGCATATGCTTCAGGCGTAACCGGTCGATTAATTTCACCATGGCCGCAAAGATCAACGGAAATCACGGTGTATTCATTGCTCAGGCGTTCGACGTGCCAGCTTCGTCGGCTTTGAATGAATCCTCCGTGAAGCAGCACAATCGCTGGACCACTGCCTGCAACATCATAGGCTATGCGCGTATGATCCTCGGATTCGACAAAACGCGTTTGAGCCATTCGGAGTCCTTCTGCGCGAGGCCCCTGCGCAGGCTTAAAACCCGCAATAGGCTATGAATCCCGGCAGGTCTATAATTCGCGCTGATTTGCGAAAACACCCGCGTAGGTCGCCATTCCTTCGCACCGTTCGAAAACAACCTGCGCGATCCTGACACCCGATCGGAGCTTTATCGCATTACGGCTCGCATTGAATATTTCGAAAACTTGCCGCACGTTTTTAAGCCCCGGCTGCAGAAAGCTCGCCGTGACATGCACCATCAGTCCCATCCGGGCAAACCGGCTTCGCCCTTCCAGCGATCCCGCAATATTCGGAGGCAAAGTCAGTTTCTCAACGGTCATGCCCAATACCAATTCTCCCGGTTTCAGGAGGTAGTAGCTCTCAGCCGGAATCTCTACGATACGCGTGATCTCCATAAGCATATGGGCGTTCCGGGCCATTTCCACTATATCGATTTCATTAAGTCCTTCAATAAAAACTCGAATCTGAGGATACAAAGTCATGTCGTATGAAGCGGCATCTAATGCTTCCTCTTCGAAGGGATCAATAACGATGTCGCCCGTGTGCATTGCTTTTAGTATTTCATTGCGAGTCAGGATCATTGAAATTCCTCTGATGGATAGGAATCATTAGCTGCAACTTCGCGCAATCCTCCGGCGAGATGCCGTGCTCCAGATTCTGATAACTTGCTTCACTATACGCCCTGTTAAGGCTCATTTTCAGGGGATTGGGGAAATGGTCGGCTTTTCCACATCCGATAAAATGCTGGCACGTATCCCAGGTCCCGGTAAAAGCCATGGGCTCCCTGATTGAAATCCCAAACACTGAGTTCCAGTCGGTCCAGGTTCATCTCCCCTGCCCACTGATGGACCCTTCCCATGAGGGCTTTCCCAACTCCGTAATGACGATATCTTTGCGTAACGATGATCTGATCGACTTCGCCCACTTGGCAGGAAATGCGAATTGGAATCTTTGGGATCTCCCGGACATAGGCATATACCAGCCCAATGATCCTACCCTGGTATTCGGCAAGGCAGATCATCGCATTTCGATCTTTCAGGACGCCGAAAAGGAAATCCTGGGTCCGAGAAGGACCGTCCGGTTTTCTGAATACCTGCGGCAGAGATTCTCGATGATATGTATCTATCTCCGCGAAGAGCATTTCAATCTCTTCATAATCTCTCTCGGTTGCCGATCGGATCGAGAAGTTCATTTCGATTTGTCCTCCCTGTCTGGTGGCGCAAGGCGACAATCTCAATTTGAAGCTCATACCTCTTTCGCAAACTGAATATGATGGAGGAGAACAGGGAAAGCAAGACGCTGAACATGAATCGAGAGGCTATCAGTTCGATCCTGTAAGTGCAATGTTTTCACTCTGGACCGAGTTTTCGGCAGGCACAGCCGGCTCAGCTGCGGCAGCAACTGCCCTCCGGCGCAATCGGTGCAGGACCAGCACCGTGATACCTGTGATAGCATACAATCCCATCAATATCTCCAGTACCGGCATGTAAGTGCCGAACGCGCCCTGCATCATACCGACGGCCGGTATGCCCAGGCCACCGGCGCCGACATCGACCATGGTCAACATGCCGAGGATCCGGCCGTAGTGTTTGCCCGCATAGAAGTCGGCGATGACGAGTTGAATCATCGTGAACATGCCACCGTAGCCGATGCCGTAGATGACGGCATAAGCATAAAGAGCCGCAAGGTTCCCTCCACCGGACAGCCTGAGGATGAACAGCCCGATGATCAGATTCAGCACGGAACAGAACATGATCAGCGTTTTGCTGAAGCGGTCAGCGAGCCAGCCCAGGGCCAGTTTGCCGACAATGGCGAAGGTGAAAAATGCACTGGATATGAGCGTCAGGGTTTCAATGCCGATGTCGAGCTCGTTGCCGATCAAGATCGTCTGGTGTTGCACGATGCCGTTCAGGCTGAACCACAGGGTGCCGGTGACAAAGGCCAGCAGATAGAATTCGGGCTGACGTGAAGCTTCCTTCAGAGTCGGACCGTCAGTTTGTTGCCCGTCAGCCCGGAGACTCATCAGGGGGTCGGCCTGCGCCTGTCTCAGTCCTATATCCTCCGGCCGATTGCGGATAAAGAAGATCAGCGGCAGGACCATCATCACGGCACCGATGGCCATCAGGACAAAAATTGCTTCGCGCCAGTTCGCGCTCGCCATCACCTGGCGAACCACCAGCGGGAAGACTGCGCCTCCAACACTAGTGCTGGTGAGGACAATACCGATGGCCAGGCCCCGGTGCCGGTTGAACCAGCGTGTGATGACCACCATGGTCGGCACCTGGCCAGAGCAGACCTGGCCCAGCGCAAAGACAAGGTAGATCGTGATCATCTGCGTGAATGTCTGAAACTTACCGAGCGCCAGCAGGCCGAGGACCATGAAGACGGCGCCGGCCATCATGAACTTCCGGATTGAATAGCGATCATAGAACGGACTGATGAAGGGCGTTAGGAACGCTCCGGCCATATAGGACAGGAAGGCAGGCCGGGTCACCTGTTCGGTGCTGAATCCGTATTCATGAATGATGGAGGGATAGAACAGCGGCAAGGTATAAACCATGATGCCGACGATCGCCATGTAATTCAAAAATACACCAAGCAATACTGTCCAGCCGAAGTACCACTTTTTGATCATGGTTTTATGCTTTGCTTTATTTGGCAAGCATCTTAGCACATCTTACTCGCGACACGGCAAAGAGCTATAATTATTGGTTGGGACAGAGGCTTTATAAGCAGTTCTATCCTGATGGGAAAGAATAATGTGTGGAAATCAGGCCGTTTTTAGCCAGGACCTCCTAAAAAGCTGCCCTTATTTTCGACTCCCAGAGATGAAGGTCGCCATAACTCTGCCCAGCTTGAACAGTGGGTGCGAAGTGCCCGTGCCTGAGGTCGGTCGCCGCCGACTGCTTCATCAGTTCCATCGGGACCTTCTGCCTTTCCGGTCCGGTGCGATCATAAAAGAAAATCAGTTCGATATGAGCACCGTGACCGTACTCGATCGGAATGATTTGGAAATTGTGCGGAGCATTGAGGATCAGGCCTTTATCGATGAACTCGTAAAAAAACTCCGGGATACTCTTGGCCACCTCAAAAGTGTGAGGCAAAGATTCGGTGTGGATAATCGGTGCCCATCCCCCTCCAAGCTTCAGCACTCTTTGCAGGAAGCTGACGACGACGAAGAAATCCATGTTGTTTTCCCACAGTTCCCGGATAGAGCTGTCGACTTCCTCTCCTCCCATCTCCTTGACGATATCCCACAGGACTTTCTCTTCGTAGGCCATCTCCTCCCGAGTCCAGGTGGCTAGATAAACCCAAACCGCCTGAGGCAATTCCCTTTGAAAAAGCCCGCTCTTCCACAGCTCCCAGAAATCGTTTGCTGATACGGTGAACATTACGGCGGCGGTGGCATAGAAGAACTTCAAAACGGCCACGCCGATTTCCGCTTTGCCGATTTCGATCATGGCATCGCGGACTTTATCCAGTGTGGGGAATTTGAAGACAAATACCTTGTGGCAATCCCGAGGCATCCGGATCTTATAGGACGGTGCGTGGCCTTCGACAGGCATTTCGGCGGGGCCCTTCCAGGCATCCAGTCCTATCGCGACTTTGGTGAAGACGCCATAGCCTTTCTGAACCAGGCCTGCGAGACTGGGCCCTGGTCCGTCGGAGCAGAACCACCCGGCGCTGTTCGAAAGCGATCCGGCCTTGAGGATTTCTCCTGTAGGCATGACCCACTCGTATCCCAGGAGATAACGATTATTCTTCGAGGTGCTGGACTGCAAATGATGCTCGCCCTTGCCGATAAAACTGGCCATGACGGAACATGATGGGCCCACTGAGGGAACGCAATAACTCAAGCCCCTCTTCATGAGCTCCGGCTTCAGCTGCACGTGCCGGACAGCAGGCTCGATGACGGCGTAGCGGTCCTTCTCGTTAATCTCCAGAATTCTATTCATCCGCCTCAGGCTGAGGATGACCCTCATCTGCCCGCCGGCAGGCAGATTGATGGAAAGAAGCGAAGTGAGAGGCTGGTATGTGATCTCATATCGCCGGCATATTTTGACTACTGCTTGTACTTCCTCCGTGCTCCCGGGCAGGATGACCGCATCCGGACTTGCCGGCGGTCGTGTATCCTGGGGCGATTGGTGGCGATAGGCAGCCAATATGTGAGGTCGGTCATCGATGTTATCCGGTCCCACAGCTCCTTCGAGCATTCGATAGATGTATCCCGGCAGACTCATCGGAACTACTCCCTTGTCGTTTTGATCAAATTGACCCGGCAACCACTTCGCACAAGTCTCGGTATCGGAACCCGTCTGGGCTTGCCTTTGCAGCATTTTCAAAATTGGACTGGCAAAGGGGACAGCTGGAGATTAAGGCTTCGGCACCCGTTGACTTTGCTTCAGCAATCCGTTCTCCGGCTGTCCAGAGCGCGAAATCCGGAAAAGCGGCAGGCACTCCTCCGCCTCCGCCGCAGCAGAAGGAGTTCTCCTCGTTTCGGGTCATTTCGATGAGCTCGATGCCCGGAATTGCCCGCAGAACCTGGCGCGGCGCGCTATAAACACCGTTGGTTCCCCTTCTCCACTGTTTCGCCGGCTCGTGATAACCATACGCCTTGATCTCTCCACTCCATGGAATATAGGGTTCGGAAAGTCTTCCCAGCAGACACGGATCATGGTAGGTCACCTTCATATTCAGCCTTTTACTCGGCTTTAAAGCCCCGGCCTTAAGGAGCTTTTCGATGACTTCCGTAATGTGCAAGATCTCGAAATCCGTTGCAGCAATTCTCGGGTAAAAACCCCTGAAGGTCCCGTAGCATTCGGCACACCCGGTGATCAATGTCCGGATTCCGAGCCGCTTGATGGCGCTGAGATTTTGCTCGGCCAGCTTTCTGGCGATTTCTATCTGACCGGTGCGCCACAACGGCGCTCCGCAGCAATATTCATCTCCGCCCATGATTGTGAAATCCACGCCGCCGGCCCGCAGTATCTTCACCGTATCCCGGGCCACCGCAGGGTAGAGATAGGCTGTGGTACAGCCGACAAAATAGGCAATGCTGGCATTGGGGGACAGGGAAAGCTTTTCCGGCAGCCAGTTGAATCTCTGGTCGTGGGCTTTGCCATAGATATTGTGGCTGGTTTCAACCAGCCGGACGTATTCCGCGTGCCCGGGCATCGGTCCCCGGCCTTCCTCGACGCACTTCGCTCTCAGAGCCAGAATAGTGTCAAGGACCTCCATATCCCTGACGGATTTGCAATTGATGTCGCAGGCGCCGCAGGTCGTGCAGGTATAGATGTGTGCAATCAAGTCATCTTCATACTTTAGAGTTCCTTTAAGCAGTTCCTCTGCAATATTGATCAGTCCCTGTCCGGAGTAGGACTCAAATCGATATCGTTGGTAAATTGGGCAAACCTCGGCGTATTTCCAGCCCTTCATTTTAGGCGCCAGTATGAACCTGCACTGGCCACAGTGGTTGCAAGACTCCATCGTGTATCGATAATCCTTCAATGTATCCATGTCGCTTCCCTAAAAGCAGAGTTTGCCCGGATTCAGGATATTGTCCGGATCGAAGATTCCTTTAAGCTTCCTCAAAGCCGTCACGCCTTCGGCGAATTGGCTGTAAACCATGTCCGACCATGGACCGTATGGACGGTTGAAAAAGGCGCCGTTTTCGAACAGCGTTTCTGACGCGTCCATGAACAGGTCTTTTATCTTGGCCATTTCCGCCGAATCAGATTCGTTGCAGGGCAAAATAAACTCGCAGTGGCATCCACGCCCCTGAACCATAGGCTGAACGTAACAGCCCATGTTCTCTACGGGGTAATGATGCCGGGCGGCAACTTCCATCACTAGTTCGATGAATTTCGCAACCTTGCTTAAGGTTGTGAGAAAGAAAATCTCTCGGCAGGAGTCCTTATGGCGGAGCTTCCAGTAAGGCTCCTTGTTCCATGGCCCGGACAGGAGTTCAAGGAGGACGCCTCCCCTGTCCTCTGCGCCGGGGAGCGTGGATTGTGCGCGTAATCCGAGCTTTTCACAGATATCTTTCAGGTATCGCTCCTGGATGTCAATTCGCTCTTGGGGCCTTCTCTGGTATCCGGATATGCAGACTATAACCATCCAGGGAGGCAGCCTTGCGCTCAGTTTCTGAAAATCCTCGGGCCAGTTCTCTGCCAGAATTGTTGCCAGGCTCCATCGATTCAGAGCCAGGCATTCGTCGACAACTCTTCGGCGGAGCAACCCGATCATGGGGTCCGACAACGTATGGACATCGTTAATGGAAATAAAATGGATATTCCGGAAAGATGGCAGGACCTCGGTTTTGGTAACCGCCCAGGTGACCATGCCCATGGTTCCTTGAGCTCCGGACAAGAATCTGACGTAGTCGAAGGCCCCCGGGCCCCAAGGATAGACCCTGTCCAGAGTCGCAGGGCCGAATGCGGAGCCTGTTCTGAAGACGTCTCCGGTTCCGTAAACAACCTCCAGGCTCAGCAGCGGGTCCATATAATCAAACTGGTATTTGGGTATCAGAGTCGGTTCCCTTTCCAGACGGCTGGTAACCACCGATTTGGCAGCTCGCGGCAGCAGAGGCATATCCAGCCTCAGGCCGAGCTTGCGGAGTTCGGGTATCAGCTCGCCGTACCCCACCCCGGGCTCGATGATAGCGCATCGATTAATGGGATCTATCTTCACAATATGGTTCATCTTGTTGAAATCAACGATGACGCCGCCTTGGCTCGGCACGGTGTCGCCATGGAATCTGGGCGGCCTTGAGCTGACCGGTATTAGCGGCATCTTGGATTCCCTGGCCAACCGGACAATCTCCCGCACCTCCTCTTGCTTCTCTGGAAACACGATCAGCAGCGCCCGACCATGAGCGACGAAGCTACAGTCTCTGGAATACCCCTCCAAGGCGCTCGGATCGCTGACAATGTTGCCAGGCGTAACCACTCTGGCCAACGAGTCCTTGAAGCCGTCGATTGCTTCGGCCCATTTGCCTGGCTCGTTCTGCTCTTTGGTCTGCGCTGAATTCGAAGCAGCAATTGCATGCAGCGAGTTCGAAGCAGCCAGGCCGGTCGCTCCAACGGCTATTTCCTTGACGAACTTTCTTCTGTTGACGGGATCCATCGTGTCTCTCCGCAGGTCTTTCAGTCGGGTTATGAATGGAGTCATTTTACACCGGGACGATGCCCATTCGGCACCTTTGTTGTAAAATTCCGGATGCATTCCATCCATCCTTCATGGGCATGAAATATGTCACAGATTTGTGACAAGAATCGTGTTAGAGTCATAATTTCAGGAGCACAACCTCGGCAGATACGGCGGACGGGGCTACCTGGTGGCGTCGCCCCTACTGCTGTTCATGGCCGACCTGTTCAAAGAGAAGCAGACTGACAGTGAAGGGAGGCAACCTCAATGAAGAGAGCTCTTCTGATCGCAGTATTCGCAATTCTTGCAGCCGGGTTCTGCATCGCGCAGGCGCCCGTGCCTGTCAAGGTCGAGGGTGGATTGGTGCAAGGGGCCGTCGAGGATGGGCTGGCGGTTTACAGAGGCATCCCGTTCGCGGCGCCGCCGGTCGGCGACCTCCGTTGGCGCGCCCCTCAGCCCGTGGTGAAATGGGAGGGTGTGAAGGAAACCGTCAAGTTTGCTCCCGCGTGCGTGCAGGGCATGATGATGGGACCCGGAGGCAGCGGCCCAGCGCCGAGCGAGGACTGCCTGTATTTGAACATCTGGAGTCCGGCGAAATCGCCGCGCGATCGCATTCCCGTTTTTGTGTGGATTTACGGTGGAGGATTCGCGGGCGGTGCGACGTCCATTCCCACCTTTGGCGGAGAGAAGCTCGCCAAGAAGGGAGNGGTGCTGGTGAGCATTGCCTACCGCGTGGGGCAAATGGGATTTTTCGTGCACCCGGCGTTGAGCGCCGAGACCAGGAACCGCGTATCGGGAAACTACGGCCTGCTGGACATGATCGCCGGTCTGCAATGGATCCAGAAGAACATAGCCGCATTCGGCGGCGACCCCCGTCGGGTGACCATCTTCGGAGAGTCGGCCGGAGGAATTGCCGTCAGCATGTTGTGCGCGTCGCCGCTGGCCAAAGGGTTGTTCCACGGCGCGATCTCGGAGAGCGGCGGGTCGTTCGGCCCCCCGAGGCCTGCAACCATGCCCGGGGAGAACATGAAACGGCTGGCCGACGCGGAGCGCTCGGGCGAAGCTACCCTCAAAACGGCCGGAGTGGCATCCATCG
>JGI11641J44799_10000493_pt1 | contig 11932 bp, 10 predicted proteins | sample WetSurSiteA1Bulk_FD_44799 | JGI IMG/M metagenome (IMG submission 44799) | reverse complement strand
ACTTTTTTGTGATCAAGCCTTCCAAGAAAGAAGCAACCAAGGAAGAAGTGAGCGATGTTTTAATTGAGGTGGGGCTAAACGATCGCCCTGTCACCTCCCTCACGCCGACAGCCGATGGTCATTGGTTAAACCTGAAGATCGACAAGATTAAAATTGAAGCTGCGTCTTTGGATTATGAACTTTTATACGAATTGCCTGACGGCCGAACGCAGGGAGTGCCCGGAACAATTAATTTAAATAGTCAGAAGGTAATTGAAAGAAAACTCCTTTTGGGCTCTGAATCCTCAGGTAAGTTTAGATATGATGAAGGCGTAAAAGAGGGAACTTTAACCCTAAGGTTCAGAAACGACAAAGGCAAGATGATTGCCCGTTTTACCACCAAATTCAGACTCTTAAGCTCAACCAGAGACTTATCGTCTTTGGATAGTAATTTAACCGTTGCCCTTGAGAAGATAAATAAATCTTTCTTTGTCGTTATGGAGACCTTTGGCCTTCCCGATGGCTTCTCAGGAACGGTTGCCAGTGGACCCTATGGCCTCTTCTCCTCAAGTGAGACCGCTTTAAAGGGTCAGGTTAGCATGGGATCAAACGTTGTCTATACTTATAGCGGCAGTTCTTGGGTTAAAGCGGAGTCTTCATTTGAGCCAGGAATCTTCGTTGGCGCTTCACAATAAATTAAGTTCTTCTTATAAGTTTTTTCCGTGTAAATCGTGACTGATACCTCTTGACATCTGCGTGAAAACCGGGCAAAATGGATTATAGTGGTGAAAAGTGGTGAAGAATAAATTCTTTTTACCCTAATATAAAATGACCTGCCCAGCCATTTACTACATTTATGTTTTTAGGAACCTACCAGGGGATCTTAAGCCCCAAACACCGTGTTGCAGTCCCAAAGAAATTTCTTTCCCAACTAAGCAAAACAGTCATTATTGCCAAGTGGTATGAAGGCTGTTTGGTCTTAATTAGTGATACAGGTTGGGACGCACTTTTAAAAAGGTTGAGAGGCAGCACGGAAATCGCAACCAAGCCGATTAGGGATACCGATCGTTTTATTCTTGGTTCGGCTTTTGATTTGGTACCGGATGAACAGGGAAGGGTGGTTATACCACAGCCTTTAGTTATCCATGCCGGTTTGGGACCGAAAATTGTTTTTATAGGTTTAGGAGAAAAGGTTGAGATTTGGGATGAGGCCAAATGGCAGGAGAAGGAAAAAGATGTTTCCGAACACGCTGCCGAATTAATAGAAGAAATTGCCAATGAACGAAGATAAATTTCATAAATCAGTTTTAGTCAGGGAAATCATTGAAGCCTTGAACCTAAAAAAAGGGGCCAAGGTGATTGATGCGACCTTGGGCACGGGGGGGCACACCAGTGAGACGGTGAAGGAAGGCTACCGGGTCTTGGGAATTGATCTTGATCCCTTAATGCTAAAGCTGACCAAAGAAAGACAACTTGAGGGTTGTATTTTGGTCGAAGGTAATTTTAAAGATATCGACAAAATTGCTTTGGCGCATGGTTTCGGTAAAGTGGCAGCCATTCTTTTTGATTTAGGTGTTTCGAATTTACACCTTAAATCGATTGAACGCGGTTTTTCGTTTTCAAATCCGGATGCTCTTTTGGATATGCGGCTTAATAAAGAAGACCAGGGGGTTTCTGGAGCCGATCTTTTAAATGTTTTAAGGAAAGATCAACTCGAAGAGCTTTTTTCCAGAATTCTTGATTATCGCAATACCAAAGAAATTACAAAAAGGGTTATGGAATTTAGGGAAAGCGGAAAAATAACAACGGTTGGCGATTTTTTGGAAATATGCAAAGCGATAAGAGGTAAAAACGGCTTAAGCCAAGCCACTTTGCCATTCCTGGCTCTTAGAATTGCCGTTAATTCAGAGCTTGAGAATTTAAAAGAGGCTTTACCTAAAGCTTTTGCCCTTTTAGAGAAAAAAGGCAGGCTTTTGGTAATTACCTTTCATTCGGGAGAAGAAAGAATTCTGCTCGACTTTATCGAAGAAGTTGAGAAAGCTAATTTAGGGAAAAATCTAACCGAGCAGCCGATTAGGCCAAACGCCGAAGAATTAAATGAAAATCCGAGAAGCAGAAGTGCCAAGTTAAGAATATTAGAAAAACATGATTAGAAAACAAACTAAAAAGTCAGTCCTAAAACCGATTATTTGGATAACCGGCCTGTTTTTATTGGTTTTAGCCGTATTTACAATGATTGAATCGGTTACGACTGGGGCCGAATTGACCAAAATATTGTCCGATAAGGCTAAATATACCCAAGAAAATCAGGATCTTGCTAACGATCTTATTAAATCGTCTTCTTTAAACCAGATTGGTGATAAAGCCGATATATTAGGTTACGTAAAACCAACCAATATCGTCTATGTCGCAAAAGAGTCTGGTTTTGCAGCCAAACTTCCCTGATAATCATAAAATAATATGCGCAGTCGGATTAAGTTAATTGCCGCGTTTTTTTTAGCATTTTTTGTTCTTCTGGTCATAAGGTTAGCCTATTGGCAACTGGTTAAGGGTGGGGATTTATCAAGCCAGGCGAGAAACCAATATGAATCGCAAAATGTCATTTCAGCCCCGAGGGGAAATATTCTGGTGAATGACAAGACCTGGCTGGTAGCCAGAGGCGAGGCTTTCCTGGTCTTTGCCGAGGTACCGAAAATAAAACTGAGTCCGAAAGAAATTGCCAATAAGTTGGCACCCTTCTTTCTGGAAAATGCTGACGACAAAATAACCCTTCTTCAGGAGATTGACCGAATTGAAACTCTTCTTAAAAAGAAAGGTTTGGTTTGGGTTCCCCTTAAGCAAAAGATAGCTCCCGATGTGAAGGCTAATATTGAGGCTTTGAATATCGAAGGGATTGGTTTTGAGAGGGTAGAAGATCGGATATACCCTGAAGCCTCGGCGGCGGCTCACCTGTTGGGTTTTGTCGGAAAAGATGTGGAGGGTAAAGATATCGGTTATTTTGGGCTTGAGGGCTATTACAATTCGGCCCTGACCGGTAAGCCCGGTATGAACAAAGAGGAGAAAGATGCTAAAGGCAGAACTCTCACGATTGGGGACACGCAGGAAATATCGGCTATTGGTGGTGTTGATTTATTAACCAACGTTGATAAAACAATTCAGCTTCTCATTGAGCGTAAGTTAAAAGAAGGGGTTGAAAAATACGGGGCGTCTGGAGGCACAATTATTGTTATGAATCCGCAAAATGGGGCGATTTTAGCGATGACTTCATACCCTTCTTTTGATCCAAGAACCTATTGGGAGTATGGGGATGAATATTTTAAGAATCCAGCCATTTCCTTTACTTTTGAACCGGGATCGGTTTTTAAAATTGTGGTTATGGCCTCGGCTTTGGATGCCGGAGTTGTTAAACCCGACACCAAATGCGATATTTGTACCGGAGCCTACAAGGTTGACAAATACTTAATCGAAACATGGAACAGAAAATATCATCCTGATTCAACGATGCAGGACGTTATTGTTAATTCGGACAACGTCGGCATGGTCTATGTGGCCAACAAAATGGGCGCCGATCTTTTATATGACTATTTAAATAAGTTTGGTTTAGGCAGGCTGACCGGTATTGATTTACAGGGAGAAGTAACACCGAAATTGCGGGAAAAAGGAACGTGGAATGTTGTTGATTTGGCTACAGCTTCTTTTGGCCAGGGTATTGCCGTAACGCCGATGCAGATGATCAAGGCGGCAGCCATTATTGCCAATGGCGGATTAAACGTAACACCGAAGGTGGTTAATAAATTAATGGGGAAAGATTGGGAAGAAGAAATTAAAACAGTGGATGGAGAAAGAGTTATTTCAAAACAAGCGGCCAAAGAAATGACGGCCATTATGGTTGAAGCAGCCAGAAACGGAGAATCAAAATGGACTTCCCTTCAGGGGTTTAAAGTAGCCGGAAAAACCGGGACGGCCCAGATTCCGATATCGGGCCATTATGACGCCGAAAAAACAATTGCTTCTTTTATCGGTTTTGCTCCGGCCGATAATCCGAAATTTATTATGTTTGTTTCCTTAAAAGAACCGAAAACCTCAACTTGGGCTTCGGAAACGGCCGCTCCCCTTTGGTACTCGATTGCCCGTGAATTATTTACCTATTTAGGAATTCAGCCCGAAAATTAGTATAATAGCCTAACGTCTTATGAATATTAGGGTAAAAGGAAAACAGGTTCTGACAGGTGAAATTCATCCCTCCGGAAGCAAAAATTCGGCTGTGGCCTTAATTCCGGCCTCTTTAATGTTTGATAAAGAGGTTGTTTTTGAGAATATCCCCGATATTACCGATGTCCAGAGATTGGTGGCTATTTTGCAGAAATTAGGCTCAAAAATAGACTGGGACAAGGAAAAGAAGCTTCTTCGCCTTGATAATTCAAAAGTAACCTTAACCGAACTTAAGGCAGAGGATATTGGCCATATGCGGGGCACATCCCTTCTTTGGGGACCGATGTTGGCCAGGTTTAAGAGTGTTTCCTTTAAAGACCTTCCGGGAGGCTGTACTTTGGGCTTTAGGACGCTTGAACCGCATTTTGAGGCCTTCAGAGAGCTTGGAGTGATCATTAAATATGCTGATTGTGCCGTTGAAATGGATGCCAAAAATGCCAAAAGTGCTGAGATTTGGCTTTCCGAAATGAGCCCAACAGCCACTGAAAATATTATCATGCTGGCCGTGGCGCTTCCCGGAAAGACTAAAATTGTCGGAGCCGCCTCCGAACCGCAGGTTCAGGATTTATGCCTTTTTTACCAAAAGTGCGGTGCCAAGATAAGCGGTATCGGTTCAAGTATTCTGGAAATTGAAGGCGGTTCACCCTTAACTCCCGTTCCCCACAAACTTTTTTCCGATCACTATGAAATTGCCACTTTTATCGCTTTGGCTGCCGCGACCGGAGGAGCTTTAAAAGTTTATGATGCCATGCCTGATTTAATGAAGAATATTAATAGCGTTTTTGCCAAATTTGGAGTCAACATCAAATATGACGGAACAACGGCTATTTTAGAGAAAGGAACGAAAGTTGTTATCAATGAAGACAAAGACCGTGGCCTTTTGACTATTAAGGCTCAACCCTGGCCGGCCCTACCGGTAGACAGTTTACCCCTGTTTATTCCTCTTGCCTTAGCAGCCGATAAAGGTCAAGTCATGTTTCATAACTGGATGTATGATGCCGGTCTTTTTTGGACCAGTGAGCTTTTGAAATTAGGTGCCAATATTGTGATGTGTGATCCCCACAGGGTCGTGATAACAGCCGGAAACAAGCTGCATGGAGCCACCATAGAGGCACCTTATATTATTAGGGCTGTGGTTGCCTTAGTTATGGTAGCGATGATTTCCGAGGGAGAATCAACAATTATTAATGCTGAAACGCTTTATCGAGGACACCCCGATTTCTCAGAAAAGTTGAGAAGCTTAAGCGGCTTAGTAGAGGAGATAAAATAATTGTAATTATTTATGTGCGGAATATTTGGTTATATTGGTAATAAAGAGAATGCCGCAGAAATTGTGCTGGAGGGGTTAAAAAGACTTGAATATCGGGGATATGACAGTTGGGGTGTTGCGGAGGTTACCGAAAAAAATCATTTAATTTCAGTTAAGAAAAGAGTTGGAAAAATTGGGGAAGCAAATATTGACGATCTTCCTGCAAGTTCGTTTGCTTTCGGCCACACTCGTTGGGCGACGCACGGAGGTGTAACGGAGGTTAATGCTCATCCTCATTTAGATTGTTCGGGTAAAATTACCCTTATTCATAACGGAATTTTTGAAAACTACGAAGAAATCAAAAAAGAACTGATACGGAAAGGCCATAAGATACTTTCCGAAACTGATTCTGAAGTTGCTGTTCATTTAATCGAAGAGTTGAACAAAAAACATTTGTTTAATGAGGCGGTAAGGTTAGCCTTTAATAAAATGGAGGGCCTAAACGCTCTTGTGGTGATTAATTCTGAAGAAAACAGTTTTGTGGCTGTACGAAGCGGATCGCCTCTATGTATCGGTTTTGGAAAAGATGCCAATTATTTGGCAAGTGATCCGATTGCTCTTTTAATACACACAAAAGAAGTTTATTTCCTTGAGGAAGGCGAAATGGCTGTTATTGAAAAAAGAAAAGTGCAGATATTCGACAGTAAAACAAAAAAAATTGTAAATTTTAAAACACAAAAACTTAACTGGACTTTTGAACAAGGTGAAAAAGGTAAATTTCCCCACTTTATGCTTAAAGAAATATATGAACAGCCCGATATTATCTTAGAGATTGCCTCAAACGGATTTATTCAGGCAGAAAAAGCTGCCCAAATAATTAAAGACGGTTATGGCACGTATTTGGTGGGTTGCGGAACCGCATCTTATGCCTGTTTGGCCGGTTCCTATTTATTTTCAAAAATAGCGAAAAAACATGTAAATTTTGCCGTCGGAAGCGAATTTGGTTATTCGTTGGATTTTCTTACAAAAGACAGTGTTGTGCTGGCTCTTTCTCAATCGGGGGAGACAATGGATATATTGGAATCGGTCAAAAAGGCCAAAGAAAAAAAGGCAAAGATTTTATCCTTAGTCAACGTTTTAGGCTCTTCTCTTTATAGAATGTCCGATTTTAAAATGATAATTGGAGCGGGTCCGGAAAGATCGGTCGCCTCAACCAAGGCATTTACGGGTATGGTGTCTCATCTGATTTTAATTGCCTACTCGTTGATCGATGAATCTGAAAAAGGCAGACAGATTTTAATTAAGGCCGCAAAGAACAGTAAACAAATACTTGTTTCGAAGGAAGTAGAAATGATCAAAGAGTTGGCCAAAAAGATAAAATCTAAAAAACACCTTTATGTTATTGGTAGAGGCTTATCGTATCCGACAAGCCTTGAAACCGCACTTAAGATAAAAGAAATTTCCTATATTCACGCAGAAGGACTAGCGGCAGGAGAGTTAAAGCATGGACCTCTGGCGTTAATTGAAAAAGGAACTCCCTGTATTTGTTTTTTACCGAACGATGAGACGTATGGTGCCAATCTTGCCGGTGCTATGGAAATGAAAGCCCGTGGAGGGTTTATAATCGGTGTTTCTTTTAAGCCACACGAAATATTTGATTATTATATTCCTGTTGGCGATGCAGGTGAGGCAACTATTATTCCCAATATCGTTGTATCACAACTTTTGGCTTACTATCTGGCAATTGAATTAAAGCGCGATCCAGATAAACCAAGGAATTTGGCAAAAAGCGTAACAGTAAAATAAACTAGCCCCCTTAGAAGAGTGTTTTATCTGGAGTGGTTGGCTTGAAAGATTGAAAATGCCAAATTAGATAAACCTTGAACCGCATCAAGATATCTTTTTTCGGCCTCAGGGTGAGGTCCTCCATGAGCTTCTTTGGCCGTTTCCCTGTTTTTGTTGGCTTCAAGAAAACTTTGATACTCCGGGGAGTCAAAGGGAATTTCGACGCCGAGAGACTCTACCTGTATGTTTAACGGTGTTTCGTGTGTCATCGCCGGTATTATAGCCCAAATTTAACCGTTTGTGTAGTTTTACCTTTGATATTAAAAAGAAGATTAAATATAATCTTGATTATGGTTTCAAAACTGGCCGTCTTTTGTTCAAAAGGAGAATACGGTTTTAATACTAAAAAGTACAACCGGGTATATAAGGAGTCGATTGAGAATCCGGGAAAATATTGGGGAGAGTTAGCCGAAAAAGAACTTTTTTGGTTTAAAAAATGGGACAGCGTTTATGAAAAGAAAGGTTTTAAATGTCGTTGGTTTGAAGGCGGAAAAACAAACATCACTTTTAACTGTTTAGACAGACACCTTGCCGACGGTGGAGATAAAATTGCTTACATTTGGACCAACGAACAGGGCGAAGAGAGAAAAATAACTTATAAAGAATTGTTTGAAAAAGTTTGTAAGACTTCACTTCTTTTTAAAAAACTAGGTGTTAGAAAAGGCGATATCGTTACCGTATATATGCCTCAAATAATTGAACAAGTGATTTCTATTTTAGCCTGTGCCCGTATTGGGGCAATCCACTCGGTTGTATACGCGGGTTTTAGTTACCAAGCACTTTCAACAAGAATGACCAGTGCGGACAGTCGCTATTTAATAACGGCAGATTTTACTTACCGAAGAGGAAAAAAAGTTGATCTGCTCGAAGTTGCAAGAGAAGCGGCAAAAGAATCAAAGACGGCAGTAAAGAAAATTGTTCTTGTAAGAGAAAGTACTACCAAACTGCAGGAGAATGAAATTAGTCTTGAGAAAGAGACATCAAGCCTAAACGGATTTATTGACGCTCAAGTGATGGATGCCGAAGATCCGCTTTTCATTCTTTACACTTCCGGAACAACGGGTAAACCAAAAGGGATAGTTCATACTGTCGGAGGGTATAGTCTTTATGCTCATATAACCACTAAATATACGTTTGATGTGCGAAAAGACGATGTTTATTGGTGCACGGCCGACAATGGGTGGATTACGGGTCATTCCTATATTATTTATGGACCACTTTCAAATCATATGACCTCAATTCTTTATGAGGGAGCGCCCGATTACCCGACACCCGAAACCTGGTGGAAGATTATAGAAAAATATGGAGCAACAATTTTTTATACGTCACCCACCGCCATAAGAATGTTAATGTCATATGGAGATAAATATCCAAAAGGTCATAATTTAACCACATTAAGATTGATTGGCTCGGTAGGTGAACCGCTGAATTCTTCGGCTTGGTTGTGGTATCACAAAATAATCGGTCAAGGTAAATGTTCAATCGTTGATACTTGGTGGCAAACGGAAACGGGTGGCCATATGATTACGACCTTGCCGGGTTTGGATCAGAAGCCGGGTTATGCGGGATTGCCTTATTTTGGAATTGTTGCCAAGGTGGTTGACAGAAACGGGAAAGAGAAAAAAAATGGAGAAAAAGGAAACCTGATTATTAACGGAAGTTGGCCGTCAGTTTTAAGAGATTGTTGGCATGACAAAAAATGCTTTGAAGGCTATTATCAAAAAATTAAAGACTGCTATTTTACTGGAGATATTGCCGTTAAAGATAACGACGGTTATATAAGGATATTGGGAAGGAGCGACGATGTCATTCAAGTGGCCGGACACGGGATCAGTTCTGCTGAAATAGAAAGTGTCGTGACTTCACATAAATCGGTCGTGGAAGCTGCCGCGATAGGGGTTCCTGATGCCATTAAGGGTTATAAAATAATTGTTTACGCGGTTTTGGTTAAATCGGTTCAGTCGTCAGAAGATTTGGAAAAAGAGATTATCGGATACGTGGGTAAAGTCTATGGCAAACATGGTCGACCGGAAAGAGTCGAGTTTGTTGATAAATTGCCCAAAACCAGAAGCGGTAAAATAATGCGTCGGGTTTTGAAAGCTGAAGAAGAGAAGAAAAATCCGGGCGATATTTCGACTTTAGAGAATTAACAATAAAATTTGACCCGTAAATATTATAGGTATAGAATAAGCTTTTTATGAGAAAAGAAGGCCTTCAGGAGTTACATATTAGCGAGATTGCCCATCCCGAAATTTGTAAAATTAACGTGTATCCGACGGCAGAAGAAGCAAGTAAAGCTGCAGCCAGAGAAATTGTTCGCTTGGTTCAAACTAAACCTGAAGCCAGAATTACCTACGCGACAGGGGATACGATGATTCCTGTTTACCATAATCTGGTTAAGGCTTCAGTTGAAGGAATTGCCGATTTTACCAAATCAACGGCTTTCCATTTGGACGAATATTACCCCTGTGGCCCCGACGAACCTCACGGCTTCGTAAAGTTCTTAAGAGAACGAGTTTTTGAACCTTTAGGTATTAAAAATACGAACGAATTAAACGGTTTGGCGGAAAATCCAGACAAAGAAGCCGAGCGTTATAATCGCCTTTTAAAATTGCAATCGATTGATTTGGCTATTTTAGGTGTTGGTCCTTGGTCAGACGAAACCAAAAGAGGGTGCCATATTGCCTTTAATGAATCCGGAACAAATTTTGATTGTGTGGTTCACTGTACCCAACTTGACCCCGTTACGGTAAAAAGAGACATGGAAGAGCGTGGACAAGACAGCCCCGATAAAGCCCTCACTCAAGGAATTGCCAATATCCAAGAGGCAAATAAGATTATTTTGATTGCTTACGGAAAAGGCAAGGGCGAGTCTCTCAGACAAGCTTTGTATGGCGATATCGATATTCAAAAACCAGCATCGGCTTTACGGTTGGTGGGGCAAAAAGTAGAGATGTTTATAGATGAAGCGGCCGCTTCTGAGCTGATTAAGTAAGCGAAGCAATAACTTTTGCCAATTTATCCGAATCGTGCCTTATCAGACTTCTTGCTAAAATATCGCTTTTTTGTTTCTCGTAGACTTTATTGGAAACAACATTTTCTTTCAGAACTTTAAATTTCCTGTTTTTTATTTCGTCTAAATTATTAATTACAGGAATAGAGGCCTCCTCGCCGTATTTCTCCAGTAGATTAGGGGGGTATTCTATCGAATTATTGATTATGTAATAATCGACAACATCTTGACCTAGATATTTTTCGACTTCGTGAACAAAATCGCTGGCTTTAAAGTTGTTGGTTTGACCAAACTTGGTCATAAGGTTGATAACAAAAACTTTCTTGGCTTTTGATTTTTTTATTCTTTGCGAAAGATCGCCAACAACCAGATTACACAAAACACTGGTGTAAAGGTCCCCCGGTCCGAGAACAATAATGTCGGCTTCTTGAATGGCGATTGTCGCCTTAGGGTTTAGGGCGGCTTTTGGCAGGGTGTCAATGTTTAGTATCCGATATTGGCCTTGTTTTTGGTCCGGTTCGTCAATGTTGTGTTCTCCTAAAATTTCCTTTTTATTTTCGTATTTTGCAACGAGATGGGTTTTATCAAAAGTGACAGGAATTACTTTTCCTTGAACATGCAGTATTTTACAGGTTTCTTCGATTGCTTTATCCTGATCACCTTTATAAATATCGGTTAAGGCGGCCATAAAAAGATTTCCAAAGGTCATACCCGAAATGCCTGTTCCCGCGTTGTAGCGATAATTGAATAATTTTCTTAATGTTTGATCCGTGTCTTTGGAAGAAAGGGCAATAAGACATTGTCTGATATCGGAAGTCGGTAAATAGCCAAATTCGTCACGAATAACACGATTACTGCCTCCATCATCCATCATGGAAACAATAACTGACAAGTCAAGATTGGGGTATTTTTTGAGGCCCGAAAGGGCAACGAAGGTTCCTGTTCCGCCACCAATAACAACGACTTTTGTTCTTTTCACACTTCGGTAATTTTATCACATTAGCTCATCTTTTTTCAAAGGCGAGATAGCCTTGGCTTGACAGACTCCTATAGTAGATAGGATAATACGTCTATGGCCGAAGCAACTAGGGATGAATCTGTTCAGCTATCTCCCGTAGAAAGGCTTTCTTCTTTGAAGGAGGATCCCCGTTTTTGGTTTTTGGAAGATCAGGCTTTGGAAAAAACCCAGAAAAACTTTGAGAGTTATGATTTTGAACTCGGGGGTAAAAAATTTTCGTTTAGTGCGGAAACGTTGGCTTCTGAACCTGGAGGAAAGCTGAATGAAGATGCCTTTCTGGCACTTCCTTTTGGCGACGGCCGAAAATTGTTTGCGATTTTGGATGGTGTTACCAGCCAAATTACCTTAGAGGCTTTCAGAAAGCCCAGGCTCGGTGGGGGTTATTATGCTTCTCATTTGGTTCTTGGCTTTGAAAAGACGGAAGAATATGAAAAGCTTATTAAAAGGAACAATCTAAGTGCCAGCGACATTATGAGGGAAATAAATGGTTGGATAGGCAAAGAACTTCAAAAAATTGAAGGAGTTGATTATAAAAATGCTCCCACGATTCCCGGAATGGCTGCCACATTTATGCTTCTTGATACCAAAGAATCTCAAATAACCTTTGCCCATGTAG
>JGI11641J44799_10000491_pt1 | contig 11938 bp, 11 predicted proteins | sample WetSurSiteA1Bulk_FD_44799 | JGI IMG/M metagenome (IMG submission 44799) | reverse complement strand
CTGTCCTAATTGTGCTGTTGGTGAGTGGGACATGTGCACCAACGGCCAGTATACCGAGCGTGGCATCAAGGAAATCCACGGCTTTATGTCGGAACGCTGGCGCACCGAACCTGAATACGCCATCAAGGTCGATCCTTCCCTGGGCATCCTGGGGGTACTGCTTGAGCCAATGACGGTAATCACCAAAGCGCTGGAACAGGTGCTGATGGTTGGCATGCGCTCCTATTGGGAACCCAAGACGGCGCTGGTGACCGGTGCAGGACCGATTGGTCTTCTGGCTGCTCTCCGCTTGAGTACGAGAAACCTTGAGGTCCATGTCCTTGATCGAGCTGCAACCGGACCGAAACCAGGACTCGTACGCGATCTGGGTGCGACGTATCACACCGAGAGCATTATGGATCTTGGATTTAATCCCGACATTATCGTCGAGTGTACCGGTGTAGGAGTGGTGATCGAGGACTCGATCAAGAAGGTGAATTCGGGCGGGATCATTTGCCTCACGGGGATTGGAGCCGGGGGAGCCCTGGGTGGGGTCGTAGCAGATGTTGCCGCGGCTGCAGTTTTGAAGAACAATGTGATTGTCGGCAGTGTCAATGCGAATAAGCGCCACTGGTACAAAGCCGGTGAAAACCTGGCTCATTCGGATCCGGTATGGCTAAGCCGCCTGATCACGCGCCGTGAAAAGCCAGAAAACTTCAAGCATGCCCTGGAGAGAGAACCTGACGACGTCAAAGTGATCATTCAGTTTAGTGAAATATAACTAAAAAGTCGAGTACAGAAAAGTTTTCATTGCATAAAGATATTCAAATGCAGAGAGGAGGAGGTATTAAGAAAATTTACAAAGGAGAGAGTATTTCAGCGAACCAGGTTGCCGGGTCTGGTTAGAAATAATCCGCCATCACCGCCGGCCCGGTGATGAGCAACCAAATGAAAGGAAGAATGTACGTATGTCTGAGAAAGAAAAAGACCAAAGCGGCCAACCAACCGCCTGCTTTCCCGGAGACCTCTCAAAAATATCAAAACCAGTGATTATGAAAAAGGAGCAAGCCATGACTGAGATAAAAAGAGTTTCTACAAAAGTACCATTGAACTGGAAAGAGGTGTGGTATACCAACTGCCCGATGGTGTCGGCCAACAATGTCGACCAGGAGCTGGGGTGGTGCAAGGAGGAGTACAAGAAGATCGGCGTCGAGTACGCCTACTTCCGTTCCGCCAACCTTAACAACTTCTACCCCCACTACATCCACGACCTCGACAACCTGATCCGCTTCGGCGGTCTGTATCCCCCAATCCATGTTAACGCCGACCTCCGCCGCACCGTGCTATTAGGCGCGACGTGGGTAGTCGAAGGTGGTTGCATGGCAGTGCGCGCTCGCGATCCAATCTTCCGCATGAAGGATCTGAAGGGTAAGAAGATCGGCCTTTCGAAGAGCCTGAATACGATCAAGAATGACTGGTGGCGCATCCAGGAACACATGGGCATCGAGAATATGCTGATGCTGAACGATATGACCATGGACGATGTGCAGATCGTCGAGTTCCCTTATCCGGACGACTGGTATGACAAGCCAGAAATGCTGGTCGTGCCGATGAACAACCCCTCGGAGCTGTGGCTGCGCCGTGACCACAAACACGACTTTGCCTTCCGCCCGCTAGAAAAAGCGCTGTTGAATGGCACTGTAGATGCTATATACACCCAGAGTAAGGTCTTCCAACATCTACAAGAGGCTACTGGCCAGATCAAGATGATCGAGGATTTGACCAGGTATCCGGATTGGACGATACAGGTGGCTAACACCCCCGCGGTTATCACCTGCACCGACGTGATGGCCAAGGAACACCCCGAGCTGGTCATTGCCTACATGAAGGCTATGATCAAGGTTGGGCGTTGGGCCAACGAGAACAAACGTGCCGCAGCATACATCCTCAATAGGCAGACCTTCTACCTGGATCCCGAGGATACATACCAGGGTATCAAGTTCGTCGACATGGTGCCGAGCCTGAGTGCGCAGAACATGCAATGCATTAAGATCGGCAAGGATTTCATGTTCAGCCACGGCTACATCAAGCACGATTTCGATGTGGACAAGTGGGCCGCGCCGGAGTTCCTGGAGAAGGCGGCGACGGAAGTACTCAAGGAAGAGTGGCAGAGAAGAAGCTGGAGCAAGCTTCCTGAGGGAGGCGGGCTCGAAGTGGAAGGCACGCGGCTCGGGTAGTCAGCAAAGAGCCCGGTAGATAGATCGTATTAATGTGGTGTATGGGCAACTGCGTCCATACACCACAAGCTCAATATCATGATTAAACGATCAGATAAGGAAATGAGCAAATGACCAATGAAGTAAAACCTGCCAACCAGTCTATATCTCAGATTCCCGAATCGAATAAAACTGTTTTGGGATTGTATGTAATGCCTAAAGAGGCCTATGCCATCTGGAAGGCTGATCCTGAACACATCAATATCATCGATGTGCGTACCTTTGAGGAGTATACGTTTGTGGGTCACCTGGAAATGGCTAAAAATATCCCCCTCTTATTCCCCAAATATGACCCTCATGGCCCATCCCTGCCCGGCAGGCCCCCAGGCTGCTATGGTGAGCTTAACCCAGATTTTGTCCCCGTTATGAAGGAGCAATTTGCCTCCGGCGACACGATCCTGCTTTACTGTGCCACTGGTGGGCGGGCTGCGATGGCAGTCAATGCGCTGGCTCAAGCCGGGTTTACCAAGGTCTACAACATCGTCAACGGTCTGGAAGGCGACCGGATTGATGACCCTGGCAGCGTGTTCCATGGGAAGCATATGCGTAACGGCTGGAAGAACTCAGGGCTGCCCTGGGGATATGGCTTCCATCCAGACCTGATGTGGGTCGATCCGACTCCCTGATCAGGTCAGAGCCCCGTAATTGTTTGTGGATGCGACACCTTTTAGTTTATTGGGCAGATTCATGTAGAGAATTTTATCCTCATGATTCTGCCCACAGGAATAGTAAAGTTACTGAAAAGGAGATGATCCTATGACCTATCAAGAAATATCCACCCCTCATTCAAAGCACCAGGTGCTTGAAGAAAAACTGACCAGCCTGGGGCTGTATATAACCGCTCGGGAAGCTTACGAAATGTGGAAGGCAAACCCTAAGCAGATCAAGGTTCTTGACGTGCGCACCTTTGAAGAGTACGTGTTGATCGGACATGCAGAGATGGCGGCGAACGTACCACTAGCTTTCCCGACGTATAAATGGGATGTCAACAAGGGAAACTACTCCGTGGTGGTCAACAAGGATTTCATTGCCCATGTGCAAGAGCATTTCAAACCGGAGGATACGATCCTGGTGATGTGCCGGTCTGGTGGCCGCAGCGCCATGGCGGTCAATGCGCTTGCCAAGGCAGGTTTCACCAAAGTGTACAACATCATCGATGGCTTCGAAGGGGACAAGGTGGAAGATCCTGAAAGTGTATTTCACGGGCAACGAGTACGCAACGGTTGGAAGAACTCTTCCCCATGGACCTATAAACTCGACCACAACCTGGTCTGGTTACCCAGCGAAGGTGAGCTGGAAATATTGTTAAATACTCTGCAGGTGTGAAATTGACCTGTAGCCGCGGTTTTTATCAAGCCGTGCAGGCCTGCATGGGCTTGCACGGCTTGAACAAATATCATCTATGCTCCGCCAGGCGGAAGCGAAAGAGGTGAAACATGACCCTCAATGATTTCTTTTCAGCGATTGCAGGCATATCAGGCCTACTGTTTGTTGTGACCAGCATGTTAGCGATGAGTCTCAGCCTGAGCGTTCAGCAGATGACCCAACCGCTTAAGAATATTCGCTTGGTCATCCTGGCGCTGCTGGCGAACTTTGTGTTGGTACCATTGCTCGGCCTTGCCATCATCAAGTTCATCCCCCTCGACCAGTCCCTCCAGATCGGGGTGATCCTACTGGCGACAGCTGCAGGAGCACCCTTCATACCTAAATTAGTTCAAGGTGCCAAGGGGAATCTGGCCTATGCGGTTGGTCTGATGTTCCTGATCATGGTGGTCACCATCTTCTACCTGCCTTTCATCCTACCCGTGCTTTTGCCTAGCATTGAGGTCAACCCCTGGGATATCGCCAAGTCGCTGATTGTAACGATGCTAATCCCGTTAGTGATTGGCATGTTGATCAAGTCACATTCGCCTGACGTGGCGGATCATTGGGCACCGGTCATGCAGAAGATCTCGAGCCTGTCGATCCTCATTTTGCTGGTGGTTGGATTGGGGATGAACATCTCTAATATTATCGGGTTTATTGGTACGCGGGGGATTGGGGCGATGATCATTCTAATCGTAGGAGCCCTGTTGATCGGCTTGCTGTTCGGTGGGCGTGATCCGGGAGTACGCAGCGCTATGGGATTGAGTACCGCCAATCGCAACGGTGCAGCCGCCCTTCTGGTTGCCACGCAGAACTTCTCCGGGACGGACACCTTGCCGTTCGTGCTGGTAGGGACTGTGCTGATGCTTCTGATCCTCTTACCGGTGGCAAAACGAATAGGAGCAAGCAAAGAAACCACGGTCAGTTCGCCAGTAGCTTAATTACTGATTTTTGGTAATTAAATACAAATTGCAATGGATCACAGGGAGGTGTAATGGAGAATAGCGCAAAGTCTCAACCAAATTTCGTGCTCCGCCACCTGCCCATATTAACATGGCTACCTAAATATCAGCGTACCTGGCTGCGCACCGACCTGAGCGCCGGGCTGCTCTGGCTGCCATCGCAGTCAGTGTTCGTAAGGGTATTCAACCTGAGCAGAATGAATAGGAGGTGACCCATTAACAACCAGACTTCAGCTACAAAAGGAATTGGGAAATTCATTCCCGGCCTTGCTCTCTTCAAAGGTGTGACATCAACACTGTTACGTGGTGAATTTATCGTTGCTATCACGGTGTTTGCAGTGCTGGTGCCATCCTCGATGGCTTACGGTGACCTTGCCGGCGTTACACCCGTTGCTGGCTTGTATGTTGCCCTGGGTGCCATGCTGATGTATGCTCTTTTTGGTACATCAAAACAGGTCATCACAGGGCCTGAAGCCACCGTCGCCATCCTCACCGCGACAGCTGTTGCGCCATTGGCTGCCGGTGATCCAGTCCGTTATGCTGCCCTGGCTGCTATGACTGCCATCCTTGTGGGTATCATCGCTCTGCTCGCCCGTGTCGCTAAGCTCGGGTTCATCACCGACTTTTTGTCCAAACCTATCCTGGTCGGCTATATCTTCGGTGCGACCCTGATCGTGATCGGCAGCCAGATGGGCAAGATATTTGGTATCAAGCTCGAAAGCGATCAATTCTTTCAGCAGGTGGTGGAGCTCATCAGCCGCCTCGACGAAACCCACCTGCTCACCTTAATCATTGGGATTATCTGCATAGCAGGGTTATTTGTCATGCGACGCGTCAGTCAGAAACTACCCGGCCCGCTCATCATCGTCATCGGGACCATTATTCTCTCAACCGTACTCGATTGGCAGGCTAAGGGCGTGGCAGTGGTCGGGGCAGTACCCGCTGGATTACCCCGGATAACCATTCCGGCAGTCAGTTTTCAAGATATTCTAGCACTTCTACCAGCTGCAATTGCGCTCATGATTTTGATCTATGCCGATGAAATCTTGACTGCACGCGTTTTCGCAGCCAAACATGGTCAAAAGATTGATTCTAACCAGGAATTTGTAGCCATTGGAACAGCCAATATCGCAGGTGGTTTCTTAACCGGCTTTCCAGCTGCGCTCAGTGCCTCGCGAACAGCTGTAAATGACCAGATGGGTGGAAAATCACAATGGGTTGGGATTATCGCGGCTGCGCTCACCATCATATTCCTACTCTTTCTAACACCTCTGCTGGCACCATTGCCTACCGTAGCGTTAGGGGCGATCATCATCGTTGCTTCGATCGGGTTAATCGATATACCTGCTTTTCGATATTTACGCAAGGTGAGAAGGGTTGAGTTTTGGCTGGCAGTGGTGACTGCACTTGGAGTGCTTATTGTCGGCGTCTTACAGGGCATTCTCATCGCTGTAGTGCTTTCGCTGATCAATGTCATATTTCACATTTCACGACCCCATGATGCGCTTCTGGATGATGTGGATGTGAAGGGTGGAACAGTTTATCGTGAAATCACCGAAAAGGAGACGGTATTGACCGAGCCAGGCTTAATTGTTTATCGTTTTGACGCGCCTCTTGTGTTTCCGAACGTGGCGTTTTTCTCAGAGCGAATAAACGAACTCGTTGTCGAGGCTGGACCAGGATTGAATTGTGTCATATTCGACGCAGAAGCGGTAAGTGATTTCGATTCAACAGCTGCTGAAGCATTGGAGACCCTGGATGCGGATTTAGAACGGCGCGAAATTGAATTATGGATTGCGCGGGCGAACGCACCGCTGCGCGACTTGCTCCAAGTGACGGATTTAACTACCAAAATCGGAGAAGAAAATATCCATCCATCGGTGCGCGCAGCCGTTGAAGCCTATCGGGTTCGCTTTGGCAATACATCGCACAACGAATGAAACGATTTTCCGGACTGGAGAATTTAAGGAATAAAAATTTAGTTTTGTTAGCCAGCTGATGCAGATGATTATTTACCCTTTAGCGGTCGAGGGAGTAAATAAATAATTAACAACAAAGAGCATCCAAGGATTAACTTCTGGAATTAAATCGTGTAGAAATAAAAAGAAAAACCGAGCACGAGTTAAATTCCAAACAAAATAACATTTATACAAAAGGAGACATCAAATGGCATTAACGATTTATAAAGATGGAACCCCCTTTACCGGCGTTATGGGACGCACTGCCGAAGAGTCCTCGCCAGCCTGGCCAGAGCCACCGCGGGCTCCGGAGGGTGCACCGAATATACTCTTCTGGGTATTGGATGACGTCGGCTATGGGCAGTTATCCAGTTTTGGTGGGCTGGTAGAGACGCCTGTGCTGGATGACCTGGCGGCCAACGGCCTGCGATACACCAATGTACACACCACGGCTTTATGCTCGCCATCGCGGAGCTGCATCATGACTGGGCGCAACCACCATTCGATGGGTCTGGGAACGATCGCTGAGACATCGACTGGATACCCGGGCTATAACGCAATTCTGCCCTTTAACAAGGGCATGCTGAGCGAGATGCTACTGCCGCATGGCTACAATACTTTCTGCATTGGAAAATGGCATCTATCCCCCCCCGAACACCAGACATCGGCTGGGCCTTACGACCGTTGGCCGCTCGGGCGTGGCTTCGAGCGTTTCTATGGTTTCTTGGGTGGCGACACCAATCAGTGGTTCCCCGAGCTGGTGTATGACAATCATTCAGTTGAGCAACCCAAGCAGCCAGAAGATGGCTACCATCTGAGCGTCGACCTGGCGGACAAGGCGATCGAGTTTATCCAGGATGCCCACGTCAATGCCCCCGATAAACCGTTCTTTTTGTATTATGCAACCGGCGCAGGTCATGCTCCCCACCATGTACCCAAGGAGTGGGCCGATAAATACAAGGGCAAATTCGACATGGGCTGGGACAAGTACCGCGAGCTGGTCCATAAACGCCAACTCGAGATGGGGATCCTCCCACCCGGGACGGAATTATCTGCACATGACCCTGACGTGCCACTTTGGGACAGCCTTCCCGCTCCAGCCCGGCAGTTATTTGCCCGTATGATGGAAGTTTATGCCGGCTTCATTAGTTTCACCGACTATCACTTTGGGCGGATCATCGAATTTTTGAAAGAGATCGGTGAGCTGGACAACACCCTTATCATCGTCATCTCCGACAACGGCGCCAGCGCCGAGGGAGGTCCAGTGGGCTCGCTCAATGAGATGTGCTTTTTCAACAACGTTTCGGAAACGCTCGAAGACAATCTTAAACAGATCGACAAGCTGGGCGGTGTGGATGTTTTCAACCACTATGCGTGGGGTTGGACCAACGCTGGCAATACGCCATTCCGCCGCTGGAAGCGTGAGACCTACCGGGGCGGCACCACTGACCCGTGTATCGTGTCGTGGCCCAAGGGCATTCAGGCGCGCGGCGAGCTCCGAGCGCAATACGCTCATGCGATTGATCTCGTCCCGACCGTTTTGGAAGCCCTGAATTTAGAGGCACCGGTGAGCATCCGGGGCGTGACCCAAGCGCCCATCGACGGGGTGAGCTTTGCACACGCGTTCAACAAAGCGACTCAACCTACCAAGCATCACACCCAATATTTCGAGATGTTCGGTCACCGCTCGATCTACCACGATGGCTGGCGCGCAGTCTGCCCGTGGCCGGGTCCCAGCTTCACCGAAGCCGCTAAGAAGGGCCGCCGATTCGGCTCTGCCATATCCAACGATGTGCTGGTGGATCTCGATGCGCATGATTGGGAGTTGTACCACATTGATGAAGACTATTCCGAATGCCACAACCTGGCCGCTGAGCACCGCGATAAGCTGATCGAAATGGTTGGTCGCTGGTGGACTGAGGCAGGCAAATATCAGGTACTGCCAATCGACGGCACCGCCCTCGAACGCATGAACGTGGAGCGTCCAACCATCGCCAGTCCAAGGAGCAATTTCGTTTATTACGCGGGTGGGTCGCCAGTACCGTTTACCGCTTGTCCCAAGTCCTACAACCGGCCGTGGAGCATCACCGCAGCAGTCGTGATCCCCCAGGGTGGGGCCGAGGGGGNGCTACTGGCGCAAGGTGGTCGCACAGGTGGTTTCACCTTCTTCGTCAAGGATCAGAGACTCCACTTCCTTTATAACTACCTGGCCATCGACAAGTTCTGGCTGCATTCCAATGAGTTGGTTCCTGAAGGAAAAGTTGAGCTGCGTTACGAATTCGAGCCGACTGGGAAACCCAATCCTGCAGAGGGGAAAGGGGTGCCAGCTCGTGGCCAACTCTACATTAATCGCAAGCTGGTTGCAAGCATAGACATGCCCCACTCGGTTTTAGCCCTCTTCGGGACGGAAGGACTAACCTGTGGTTATGATGGTGGTGATCGCGTAGCAGCAGAGGAATATAGCGATGCGTTTGCCTTTACTGGCAAGATCATACGTGTCACACTTGATCTATCCGGTGATCTGATCCCAGACAAGGAAACTGATATGAAGATCGCTATGGCGCGGCAATAGAATTTTAAGAGACATTAGTCAATTACCCTCGAAGGGTTCTAAGAACCCTTCGGGGCATAACTAAAGGAGGTAGATTATGCTTGACCTTCCACTGGAATATGCCTTGATAGGCTTCAAGGATCCTAAGTTCTCAGGCAAGATCGTTCCCGAGCTGCTTGATCTGGCGCAGCGCGGCATCGTGCGCATTGTGGACATTGTCTTCATTCAAAAAGAGGACGACGGAAATGTACGCACGCTCGAACTCAACGATCTCGATCCTGTAATGTATGAGATGTTCGTCCCATTGGGCGAGCACGTTTCAAGCCTTTTCACGTCCGATGATCTGCTGATCGCAGCGAACAAGCTCCCCAATAATACAGCTGCGACGCTTTTCTTGTGGGAAAACCTGTGGGTAGCCAATCTCCGCCAGGCCATCCAGGATGCTGGTGGTGAATTGGTTGAGCGAACGCAGATTGCTCCTGAAGTTGTGGAGCAATTCAAGAAAGAACTGGGCGCGGAATAGCGCCATCAATATTTACCCTTTGAGAGGAGGTAGCATTATGAGCCCAAGAAGAGGACCTAATCCCCCCGGACCGGTAGGCGGTGTTGGCCGCGGACCGAACCCCCCGGGACCCGTTGGCGGGGTTGGCCGTGGACCGAATCCCCCCGGACCTGTTGGCGGTGTTGGCCGTGGACCGAACCCCCCTGGACCCGTTGGTGGGGTTGGTCGTGGACCGAACCCACCGGGACCTGTTGGCGGAGTTGGCAGACGCAACGGCCGAGGACTTTTGCGATAAACGGAGCATTGCAACCTGTCGATGACGCAAACCGGGATGAGATTGATTGTATTGAAGGTCATAAAGGTGCAGCATTAAACTGCACAATAATAGGAGGTGTGTATCTGACGATGCACACCTCCCCTGGATAATTACCTGAGGCCTATTACGTAAGATTGGATGGTGAGTAATGGATGCAACTACACCTATTGACAGGTCGAGGCTGACGACACCACGCGCGGCAGCCATTGCCGGGATATTATTTTCTATATTGCTCCTCATCAGTCTGGTGCTGGTGCGGATTTCGGTCCCTGCCAACCCACAAGACGCCGGAGAGTGGCTATCTCGTTATTCTGGAACGGTCACCCTTGCCTTGAACCTCGTACCATTCGCCGGGATAGCTTTCTTGTGGTTCATCGGCGTGATACGCGATCGCCTGGGGAGTAATGAAGATCGCTTTTTTGCTACAGTGTTCCTGGGCAGTGGGCTTCTATTCCTCTCGATGCTATTCGCCTCTGCAGCGGTTACAGGCGGCATCATTAGCATCTATGGTTCGTCCCCCAGTAACCTGATATCTTCAGGTGTATACACTTTCGGTCGTACACTGACCTACGAGCTCATGACGGTTTATACAATGAAGATGGCGGGAGTGTTCATGATCTCAACCTGCACACTCTCTCTACGGACAGGGATTTTCCCTCGCTGGATGGCTTACTTAGGCATTGCGTTGGCGCTGGTTCTCCTGTTAACGATCTCCTTGATTTCATGGGCGCCGGTGATATTCCCCACATGGGTGCTACTAATTAGCGTGCATATCCTGCTGGCGAATCTGCGTAAACCAAAAAATGAAACAATCACAGCAATCCCAAGTTGATGTAAGTGGCGTGGGTGTTCGATTTGACACACCTTTCGAACACCCATAAATTCTCTCATTTCGTCAGCCATAAAGGAATGGCAGAAGAAATTAAATTTTTGGAGGAATTATATGGCACAAGCAAATACTACCCCTCGCCCTAAAAGCAATTCTTACACTATATTTATATTTGTCCTGACCATTATCTCCCTGGTGGTCATGGTGGTGATGTTACTGCCAGGGCTAAATGATGAAACTGTTAAGGTGCTTTCGTTCTATGATAATCTGATCTGTGTCATATTCCTGATCGACTTTTTCAATAACCTGAGGAACTCTCGCAAGAAGTCCGACTACTTTATCAAGGACCGCGGCTGGCTGGATCTACTTGGCTCGATCCCTTCGCTAGGGCTTTTTGCCAATGCTGGTAAATTTGCTGGACTCTTGCGTCTTGCCCGACTGAGTCGCCTGGCTCGTATCATGCGGCTGATGCGGGGTGGTGGAAAAGAAGCGTTAATCAAAGATGTGCTGGCAAACCGGAGTCGCTACACGGGATTTATCACCGTCTTAATGACCATCATCATCCTGACGACTTGCAGTGTGCTCGTATTGCAGTTTGAAAGTAAATCTCCGGATGCTAATATTAAAACTGGGTGGGATGCACTGTGGTACGCCGTCGTGACCATCACCACGGTGGGGTATGGCGACTATTATCCCAAGACAGTGTTGGGTAGACTCGCAGGAATATTCATCATGTTCGCCGGTGTTGGCATCATTGGTGTTTTGGCCAGCATTTTATCCAGTATTTTGGTTGGCTCACCATCCTCCCCTGCTGAAAATGAAATACAAGATACAGCGGCTGCGATCCTGGCGGAAAACGAATTAGTTGTGATCAAAAATGAGCTGGCTGAAATGCACCAGCTGATGGAAAAAATATCTGCCAAAATAGATTTAAAAGAATAAACAAATCATCGATTTATCCATCTGGCTTTCTTCTAGGAGGGAACAATGATCGACCCGCATGCAAAAATTAAATCCTATCTTCGACTGATGGTACTGGTTGCTATCCTTGGGGCAGTTAGTGCAGTAATCACATTTGTATTTATCGCCCTCGTAAATCTGCTGACTGACCTGATTTGGGAGCAAGCCCCACTAGTCCTTGGAATTGATACCCGCCTGTTCACATTTCTTGTTTGTACCATCGGGGGTCTGCTGGTGGGT
>JGI11641J44799_10000489_pt1 | contig 11974 bp, 11 predicted proteins | sample WetSurSiteA1Bulk_FD_44799 | JGI IMG/M metagenome (IMG submission 44799) | reverse complement strand
CCCCATTTTATACAGAACCCAGGCATAAGTATCAATATATGTGTCATTGTCTCCTTCCGTTTCCATTACCTCTTCTGCCATTTTCAGCGCTTTCTTCAGGTCCCGGTTTCCTTCAGCCAGGAAATACGCATAATTATTAAGTACAAGGACATCATGAGGTGCAAGGTTGAATGCTTCCTCGTAATATTTGTATGAACTTTCAAGGTCTTTCATCCTGTATTTGAGGTCGCCCATCATTGTAAGCACCTGAACCTTAATTTCGTTATCGTTCCCTGCAAGTATCATGGCCTTTTTAAGCTCGTTATCGGCCACATCATATTTTTTCAGTTCCATTGCAGCAATTGCATAATAGACCTTCCCAAGCAGGCTGCGATTGTTTTCTGTAGAATACACCGCTGCGAGGTTATACAATTTTTCATATTCTTTCTTCTGTGCATAAAGAAGAATTAGTTTTTCAGAAAAATAATATCCTGGCTTTACTGTTTTCAATAACTCTTCATATCTCACTATTGCGCTATCGGTTTCTCCTGCAATCTCATACATAGCGGGTCTCAGAGACAGCGCAGCCTCGTCTTCAGGGTATTTGTTTTCAAGGATCTTCAGGCTTTCCTCGATCGAGGATGTATTCTCCTTCACGTATGAAGTATCCTGAAGCAGGGTTCCTGCAAGGGATATCTTTCTCTCCTTTTCGACAAGCTCACTCTCAAACACCGTATTAAGAAATCCTGAAATTCCTGAGTATTCCTTTTTATAGACAAGGTTCATCAGGTAGAGCAGTTGATTTTCAATATTCTCGGGATCTCTTTCGATTATTTCTTTGTAAATACTATCACTCTTTTCCTTTTGTCCGTCTTCATAATAGATGTCTGCAAGGAGGGCCTTGTATCTTGTCTCCGAAGGCTGTTGCTGAATAAGCTTTTCCGTCCTATTCGCAGCCTCCCTCATGTCACCTTTGTTAACAAGCCCGGAAATCATCATCAGGAACATATCATCATTTAATGCGCCTTCTTCGTCGAGCAGTCTGAAGAGCGAATCTGCCTTTTCGGCATCGCCCTTTTCGGCATACAGTCCTGCAAGTATCGAATTGACTTCCACCGCCTTGTTATCAGCTTTCAGTGCACGGGTAAAATATACAAGGGCAGAGTCCTTCTGATCATATTGAGTAAACAGTGACCCGCATGCCAGCTGATACCAGTAATTCCCGGGTTCAAGACGGGCTGCCTTCGAGGCGTACTCCAGTGATTTTGTCGAAGACCCCGTTGCCGAATATATCTGTGCGAGTTCAAAATACGGTACAGAACGCGTGTTATCGATATCTATGCATTTCTCAAAAATCGCTACCGCTTCATTAAGGTCACCCACATATTTCTGCCTCAGCGCCTCTGTGAGCATATAATCATACCTTGTATCTGACGCCTGCTTTTTTCCGCCAGTATCTGTTGTAACTACGGCCCGGTGCGTACAGCCCGTAATCAACATCAGTAATATAAACCCTGTTATGTAATTTTTCATTTCTTTCCTGAATGTCCGAAGCCTCCGGCACCTCTTTCCGTCAGGCTGATCTCCGAAGCTTCTATTATCTCTGCTTTTTCGTGTCTTGATATTATCATCTGAGCAATTCTGTCGCCGTCATTTACCGTAAATTCTACATCAGAAAGGTTTATCAGGACGACCCCTATCTCTCCCCTGTAATCTGCATCAATTGTTCCTGGTGAATTCAGAACTGTTATGCCGTGCTTTACGGCAAGGCCGCTTCTTGGTCTAACCTGTGCCTCAAAACCGACAGGCAGCTCAATGTAAAGTCCAGTACCAATAAGCTTTCTTTCAAGTGGCTTAAGTGTCACCGGTCCCTCTGTCATGGCACGCAAATCCATTCCCGCCGCATGTTCCGTCTCATAGGCAGGCAACTTGTGCCCCGATCTGTTTACTATCCTGATCTTCATTTTCTTCTTATAAACAATAACGTAAAGAACTTGTCTTTTCTCTCAATGACTGCAAAGAAAATAAACAGCAGTATTGTGTCAATAGTAATATTCAATATTTTGTTCTTCGTTGAAAGAAGGCCTGACGCAGCCACCAGGAGCACTGCCAGCAGCATATATAATAGGATTTTGCCTGTTTCATATTTAATCGGATAATACTTCTGGCCAATTATATATGAGACAATCACCATAGACAGGTAGCACGCAACGTGAGCCCAGGCAGCCGCGATATAGCCGTATGCCGGTACAAAAATGAGATTTACGGCGATTGTTACTGCCGCTCCCAGAATTGTTATCCATGCTCCGTATATGGTTTTATCGTCAACTTTGTACCATATACTCTGGTTTATGAAGATCCCCAGAAGGAGGTAGGCCATGCTTATGATGGGCACGACTATCAGGGATTCCCTGAAAACCGGCCCAATTATTATCTGAAGTGCTTCGATATAAAGGTTTATTCCCAGGAAAAGTATCAGTCCTGTTATGACAAAAAACTTCATTGTAACGGCGTAAGTCTCCTTGGCGTCACCTCTTCCTGCTTTTTCGAAAAAGAAGGGTTCTGCAGCAAACCGGTACATCTGAATAAACAGTGACATCAGTACGCCTACCTTGAATCCTGCGCCGTAAAGACCCACTGTGGCAAGGCCCTCGGGGCCCCCGATGAGCCTGCGCAGGAGTATTTTGTCAAGCACTTCGTTCAAAGATCCGGCCATGCCTCCAATAAGCAATGGCCATGTGTAAGAAAGCATCTTCTTAAGGAGGCTTCCGTCAAACGTAGGTTTTATCCTTATTATGAACGGAAGCAGCAACAGCAGGGTAACGACAGATCCGATCAGGTTTGCCACAAATACATATCCGACCTGGAAATCCGGGTCATAAATCCTGAAAATCCACGTGCTGCCACGCTCGGCGAGCCTGGGCGCTGTTCGCAGGAAAAAGAACACCGTTATAACGGTGACAACAACATTTATTATTTTCAGCGCACTGAAAGTGGCTGGTTTGTTGTGTCCTCTCAGATATGCAAACGGAATGGCTGCAAATGCATCAATTGCCACGATCCAGGCAAACATCCTTATATATTCAGGATGTGTTCCGTATCCCAGAAATGAAGAAACCGGATGGATGAAGAGGGACACCGCCAGAACGAAAAGTGCTGATGTAGTAAAAACACTGACGAGGGCCGTGCCGTAAACTGTCGTGGTGGGAGCCTTTTTTCCGGCAAACCGGAAATAGGTGGTCTCCATTCCGTAGGTAAGAACGACAAGGGCCAATACCATCCATGCATACAGCTCCGTGACTACGCCATATTGCTCACGGGTAAAAATATATGTATAAAAAGGAGTTAGCAGGGCATAATTCAGGAATCTCGGAACAACCGTTCCAAAACCATAAACGACCGTCTGACCGGCAAGCTTGCGTATTTCGTTCATGCTAAACTCTTGGTGCAAATATATATCTTTGTCCTTCGTAAACTACAATAAAATGAGGACTTCATTACGCATCCTGATACCAGTCGCCGCAGTATTAATCATCGCAGGCTGTTCCGGCAACAAAAAAGAAGGCGTGCGCGCCCAGATCAAAACTACCGAAGGAGACATCGTAATTGCACTCTCGGATCTTACCCCCGGACACCGGGATAACTTCATCAAACTTGCCGAAAGCGGTTTCTATGACGGTGTTGCCTTCCACCGTGTAATAAAGGATTTTATGATACAGACAGGTGACGGCGCAACCAGGAAGGATACCGCCTCGTTGCCGGAGGATTATACTATTCCGGCAGAGATAAACGATTCTCTTTATCACAAGAGAGGGGCAGTTGCGGCGGCACGTATGGGCGATGATGTTAACCCTTCCAGAAATTCCTCAGGAACACAGTTTTATATTGTACAGGGAAAGGTTTACAACGACGAGGAGCTCGATAACACCATCAGGCGCATTGATTTCAACAGAAGGCAGTTTTTATATAACCAGGCCCTGAATGAGTTGCGCAAGGAAGCCCTGAAGACAAATTCCGCTCCTAATGATGATGAGATTCAGCAAAACGCCATTCTGAAAGCCTACGAGATTATGGAGGCGGAAGGTCCTTATAAGATGCCCGAATACCGCAGGAACGTTTATAAAACCATTGGCGGAACACCTTTCCTTGATGGCGCCTACACCGTCTTCGGAGAAGTGCTGGAAGGCATGGAGGTGGTTGATGCCATTGCGGCCACTGCAACAGATCTGTCAGATAAACCCATTAAGGATATCAGAATCATTAAGGTGAAAATCATTAAATAATCAGGCTGGTCTCCAATGAAAGCAAAAATTGAAGAGCTCAGGAAAGAGGTAGAAAATTATCAGGTCACTGACGCAAATTCTCTTGAACAGTTCAGGATTACCTATCTGAGCAAAAAAGGAAAGATTCCTTCGCTCTTTGAAGGTTTCAGGGATGTTCCCCAAGAGGCAAAAAAGGAGACGGGAGCGCTTCTTAACGATCTTAAGCAATTTGCCACGGATAAATACAATGAATTCAAGGAAGCCCTGTCGATGACTGAAACGGTCCGCAGTGTGACGGATCTCACCATGCCCGCCTTTTCGTTCGCAGAGGGCTCCCGTCATCCTATTTCCATTGTGCGCAAGGAGATAATTGACATCTTCGGCCGTATTGGTTTTACCGTCTCGGAGGGTCCGGAGATCGAAGATGACAACCACGTTTTTACGATGCTCAATTTTCCGCCTGATCATCCGGCCCGTGATATGCAGGACACCTTTTATATTGAAAAAGTGTCGGGCCGTGAATCCGATCCTCATGATGTCCTCCTTCGTACCCATACGTCCTCAGTACAGGTACGGGTAATGGAAACACAGAAGCCTCCCATCAGGACAATATCTCCCGGAAGGGTCTTCCGTAACGAAGCCGTCTCGGCTCGCGCTCATTGTATCTTCCACCAGATAGAGGGGCTGTATGTTTCAGAAAATGTGTCATTTGCTGATCTGAGACAGACGCTTTTCTATTTTGCAAGCGAACTCTTCGGGCACGATGTAAACATAAGGCTGAGGCCTTCGTTTTTTCCCTTCACCGAGCCTTCGGCGGAGATGGATATCAGCTGCAATATCTGCGGAGGTAAAGGCTGCAACGTATGCAAGGGCACCGGCTGGCTTGAGCTTCTTGGCTGCGGAATGGTCGACCCCAACGTTCTCAGTGCATGCGGCATCGACCCGGAGAAATACGCCGGTTATGCCTTCGGCATGGGAATAGAACGCGCCGCAATGCTTAAGTACGGCGTTAATGATCTCAGGCTTTATTTTGAAAACGATGTCCGTTTTCTGAGCCAGTTCAGAACTGAAACAATCTGAAGAAATCATTTGAACAATCCCCCGCTGACATTGTTCTCACAGGAACCGGGCTAAATCATTTTTTATGTTTTTACCTATTAAATATCCATCTTTGCAACAATAACATACTGAGCGATGAAACAGCATGACTATGCTATATCATTCTGTGACAAATGTGCTTTTGAAACAAATGCCGTCTTCCGTTTCCTGACAAGGGATGAGACAGACAGGCTTAACTTCGAAAAAGACTTCAGGCACTATAAAAGAGGCGACATCCTTTACAACGAGGGCAACAGGATAAGTGGTTTCTATTGTATTAATTCAGGAATTATCAAGGTTTTCAAGACCGGCGTGGACGGGAAGGAGCAGATCATCAGGTTTGCCCGCAAGGGCGAGATCATTGCCTACAGGTCTGTCCTCAGCAACGAACCCGCCTGCACCTCGGCAAAGGTGATAGAGGATTGCCAGGTATGCTTTATTCCTTCGGAGCTGCTGATCCAGTTTGTTAAGACCAACCCCGCCTTTGCCTTTGAGGTTGTCAAGCTCACATGCCATGAGCTGGCAGAGGCAAACTCATACATCACCGACATAGCACAGAAGACCGTCAGGGAGCGCGTGGCCGAGGTATTGCTCAGTCTTGTAGGGGACTTTGGGCTGGACGATCAGAAATATCTCCGCATCTCCCTTACGCGTGAGGAGCTGGCAAACATTGTCGGAACGGCAACAGAATCTGTCATACGTCTTCTTTCGGAATTTAAAAGTGACAGGCTTATTGAACTTAACGGCCGCAGGATTAAGATACTTGACCAGCGCGGTCTGGAAAAGATCAGCACGTAATCTTTTTACACTCCTCAGAATAGGGTGTTTTCATTTCCCCTTACGATACCCAGATGCCGGTAAGCTATCTCCGTCGCTTCCCGCCCGCGTGGAGTACGTTTAATATATCCTTCTTTGATCAGGAACGGCTCATAAACCTCCTCGATCGTGCCGCTTTCGTCACCTACTGCTGTTGAGATGTTGTTAAGCCCCACGGGACCCCCTTTAAATTTCTCAATGATGGTTCTCAGGATCCTGTTGTCCATCTCGTCCAGGCCATGTTTATCGATGTTCAGTGCCTCTAGGCTGTACCGAGTAATCTCAAGGTCGATGGAGCCCGTTCCCTTTACCTGGGCAAAATCACGTACTCTCCTTAACAGCGCATTGGCTATTCTCGGCGTTCCCCTGCTCCTTGAGGCAATCTCCTGGGCGGCGATATCATTTATATCTATATTCAATATCGCGGCCGATCGTTTGACTATGCCCTTCAGAACCGGTGTGTCATAATATTCAAGATGGAACTTAATGCCAAACCTTGCGCGCAGCGGGCTTGTAAGTAACCCCGAGCGCGTTGTGGCGCCAATGAGTGTGAACGGATTAAGCTTTAGCTGAACAGATCGCGCTCCGGGGCCCTTGTCGATCATAATATCGATCATGTAATCCTCCATTGCGGAGTACAGATATTCTTCAACTATGGGACTGAGCCGGTGAATCTCGTCAATGAACAGTACATCGCCTTCGTCAAGACTTGTAAGGAGCCCCGCCAGATCTCCCGGTTTATCCAGCACTGGTCCTGATGTAACTTTTATCTTGACATTCAGTTCGTTTGATATTATTGTTGCCAGGGTGGTCTTCCCAAGCCCCGGAGGCCCGTGAAGGAGTACATGATCAAGCGCTTCGCCGCGCTGCCTTGCTGCAGTTACAAAAACATCAAGGTTATCAGTTATGCGTTGCTGGCCCTTGAAATCAGAAAAGGAGAGAGGTCGCAGCTGTTTCTCCAGATCCGCATCAACGGCAATAGATATCTCTTTTCTCAGATTGAACTCTTCCGGCATCAGGGCAGGTTATTTAATTCGTTTGGCCGAACCCTCAGGAAGGTTGATTGCAACACCGTTAATATTGGTTTCAACATCATCACGATAAGTAATTGTAAGAACAACATCGCCTTCTTCACTGTATTTCTTCCATGTTTTTGTACGCAGGCCGTTTTTGTAATATCTCTCTTCCTTTATTCTGCCATTTTCATAATAGATAACATGATGGCCGTCGGGGTTGCCCTGGTTGTAATCTCCCTTAAATCTTATTTTTCCGTCAGGATAGAACGCCTTCCATGTCCCGTCCCTGAGTCCGAGCAGATAATTTCCCTCCTCTGTATTATCTCCGGAGGTCAGCTTCCACTCTCCGTTTCTTTCTCCGTCAGTGTATGTTCCCCGGGCAATTATTTCACCTGTTCTTGTATACTCAGTATATTGTCCGTCACGCTTTCCCTGGTAATAGTCCTCTTCCCTTAAAAGCTCTCCTTCCGGATAATACCAGCGCCAGGTTCCGTCGATACGTCCATTGTTGTACGATCCGGCCTGTTCAAGCTTTCCTGCAGCATTATAGAATTTCCATGCTCCGGAACGTCTGCTGTCGGTATAATTTCCTTCGGCTATCACCACTCCGTCTGCAGAAAAATCCTTCCACGGGCCGTTGCGGCTGCCATCCTCGTTGACAATACCCTGTGAAATCAGCACACCGTTATCATTATACAGGCTGGCATTCTTCACTGTCCCGTCATCATTGTATTCACGGTGAATACCCACCGGGACGCCTTCCTTGAAGGGACCGGAATAAATCAGCTTCCCGGCTTCATTGTACCTGTTTACTATATCTATTTCGCTGGTGTTATCGATATTTGTACCTGTCACCTTTCCGCTGTCATAAAGCAGGGTGACCAGCAATTTGCCTTTGTCGTCATATTCTTTATAATAGCCATGAAGGAGGTCGTCGCGGTAATTGCGTTCAGTCTTTATTTTCCCGTCCGGATAGAAGTCAAGCCATTCGCCCTGCTTAATACCCGAGGCGTCGGTGAAATTTATTTTTTCCCTGCTTATCAGGTAATCATTGCTGTACTCCAGAAGGGTAATGATCTTTCCTTCGCGGTCATATTCCCTCGAAAGACCGTCCTTTTTTCCGTTTACATACGGGATCGTCTGTTTAATCTTACCGTCGGGATAGAAAATCCTGGCTGTGCCTTCCTTTTTATCTCCAGCAAAAAGTTCCATGGAAGATATATATGGTCCGTACATCGGATCTTTCTGATATTTAATGTAATAGCCGTTTCTTTTGCCGAGGAGATAATTGATCTTTTCCGTAGTGTCGCCGGCCTGATCATAAAACACCCATATGCTGTCCAGAAGAAAACTTCTTCTTTTTCCTTCCGATTTGAGAACCCCGGTAACATAATAGCTTTTCCAGTATCCGTCAGGCTTGCCATCCCTGATATAACCTTCGCTTGATATATTTCCGTTAGGATACCTGAATTGCTGGAAACCATCCTTAAGCTCCTGATTTGTTTGAGCTTGCACAAAGGCTGGTAATAATATCAGCAGTATCAGAAAATATCTTTTCATCTTATAAACCCAGTTTTGCAGAAATTTCGAGCATTCTTTTTATCGGGACCGCTGCGCGTTCTATTATTGCCGGGTCAACAGTTATTTCCGGTGCTTCAAATTTAAGTGATTTATATATCTTTTCAACTGTAATCAACTTCATGAAATTACATTCGCTGCATCCGCATGTCGAATCCTTTGGCGGAGCGGGTATGAATTTCTTCTCCGGCTGGCTTTTCTGCATCTGATGTATAATACCCGGTTCTGTGGCAATAATATAAACTTTTCCCTCATCCCTGTTTACAAATGAAAGAAGTCCTGCCGTTGAGCCGATATAATCTGCAACCAGCCGGATTGGCATTTCACATTCGGGATGTGCAATAATCTTTGATCCTTTATTTTCCTTCTTCAGTTTTAAAATAGCTTCAAGAGAGAATTCCTCGTGCACATGACATGAGCCGTTCCACACAATCATGTCTCTTCCTGTAAGGCTCTTTATGTAATTGCCAAGATTTCTGTCCGGGCCGAATATTATCTTTTCATTCTCAGGAAGTGATTCAATAATCCGTTTTGCATTCGATGATGTGCAGCATATGTCACTTAAGGCTTTAATTTCAGCTGTTGTATTAACGTATGTAATAACTGTTCTTCCTGGATTATCGTGAATGAATTTTTCGAAGTCTTCCTTTTTGCATGAATCGGCGAGTGAACATCCTGCCATAAGGTCAGGTATAATAACCTTTTTTTCGGGTGAAAGGATCTTTGCTGTTTCTGCCATGAATTTCACACCGGCAAAAACGATAATGTCAGCACTTGTATCAGCTGCCTTCTGAGAAAGAGCAAGGCTGTCTCCAATAAAATCAGCCAGATCCTGTATTTCCGGGATCTGGTAATAATGAGCCAGTATTACAGCGTTCTTTTTCTCTTTGAGAGCTTTTATTTCCCTTAAAAGGGTTTTATCAACAACCATTTATTATTATTGTTATTTAAGATTTAAATATATGATCGTTATTATATCCTGTTAATTCTGTTCATACAATTTTACGATTCCTTTTGCAAAAATGGCAGTTAAAAGATTAATAACACGTTTTGAACACATCAAAAAACATACCTTTTCTGAAAAAGAGGTAATTACGCAAGCAATTAACAATAGTTTGGTATGTTTTGTTAATATTGAATAGCCGCGAAAATAAAAAATATATGTGTTTAAGGAGTGTTGACATTTATGGCCGAACAGGTAAGAAATAGTTTTTGAAATACGAAATAAATTACATGTAACGGAAAGCAGGCATGTATCTAAAAACATTAAACAATTAATGAGAGCTGTCATTACACGTTATGAACACATCTTCCTAAAAATGTTTTCTTTTCTATTGTTGATTGTAGGACTATATTTGTATAAAAATATCAGATCGTCTTGGAAAAAATTATCGTAGGCTCAGATCATGCTGGTTTCAGACTAAAGGAGAAACTGGTTAAGTGGTTGATTTCAAATAAGTATGAAGTTAAGGACATCGGCAGTTTTTCTGAAGATAGCGTCGATTATCCTGATTATGCCCATCCCCTGGCTGTGGCAGTGGAAAAAGGCGAATTCAAATATGGCATTACCATCTGCGGTTCAGGCAACGGCATCGCCATGGCATGTAATAAACACCAGAAGATCAGGGCGGCGGTATGCTGGAATGAAGAGATAGGAAGGCTGGCAAGGGCGCATAATGATGCGAATGTCTGTTCCCTGCCGGGAAGGTTTCTTAATGAGGCAGAAGCCATAATTATTGTTAAAACCTTTCTTAAAACACCCTTTGACGGTGGCAGACATAAGCGCCGCATAGACAAGATTCCTGTGAAAAGTTACTGAAATGCTGTCGGCAACATGTAAATATGGTATCAGGGCTGTGATTTTNATTGCATCCAGGCCTGATACGAATAAAAATACAGGATTGAGGCAAATTGCCGACGAACTCAAAATACCTCAGCCTTACCTCGCCAAAATATTACAGACATTATCGAGGAAAAAAATTCTTCATTCATGCAAAGGTCCGCACGGCGGTTTCTACCTTCTCATTCCGGCGGCGAAGCTGACACTGATGAACATAATTGAGGCGATTGACGGAGGAGATTTTTTTGACAGCTGTTATGTGACAGGAGAGAGGTGTAACTTCGACAAGCCGGACACGGGAGTCTGCATATTGCATAATGACCTCAGGAAAGAGAAGGAACACCTGGCAAAATTCTTCAGCTCGAAGACAATTGAGGCGCTTGTTAATCAGGTAAAAGAACGTACTGATTTTATTCTCTGAACTTGAGAACAAATTTTCTTATAAAGTAAGCGAGCGCAAGACCTGCTGATATCCCCACAATATTCGCAACAAGATCAAGTTCTTCGGCCTTTCGCGTTACGGTTAGCGTCATCTGCAGGATCTCCATTAGCGCTCCGAAGACCAAAGGGATCAACAATATCAGGTAACGGAAGTTCTGATCAGTGCGCCAGCGGCAGGAGTCAAGCAATAAAACCGCTGAAAAAACAGAATACATGCCAAGATGGCCAAGCTTGTCGAGATAGGGAATATCAAGCAACCGGCCCGGAACAGGAATTTTGCTCCCGGTGAGGCTGAGCCATAAGATTAAAAGGCCGATTAAAATACTCTTATAATATTGTTTTAAAAAGAGATAGATCATGCCTTGTTTTTGAGGTGGTAAAATAACAAACTAATATCAAATCTTTTATATTTTTAAAGCATATATTTGTTTATGGCCGGCATATATATTCATATCCNTTTTTGTAAAACCTTCTGCAGTTATTGTGATTTTTACAGTATTACCGATAACAGCGAANCGGAGCCGTTTGTTAAGGCGCTGATGCTAGAAACAGCATTGCAGGCCGGTTATCTTGAGGGCGAAGACATAGAGACAGTCTACTTTGGCGGCGGCACACCATCGCTGCTGACTCCCGGACAGATAAGCCAAATCATATCTTCGGTTAAAAAGAATTTCACACTGATACAATTTCCCGAAATCACGATTGAAGTTAACCCCGACGATGTATATGAGGGGTATTTTAAGGCGCTGACCGAAGCCGGCATAAACAGGGTCAGTCTTGGTATCCAGTCGTGGAATGATAAACGCCTGAAATATCTTGGACGGCGGCATGATTCAGAACAATCGGAGAAAGCCCTGCGGCTGGCCTTCGCCGAAGGGATTATCAATGTATCGGCTGACCTGATTTATGGCATTCCCGGATCGACGGCAGAAGATCTGAAGAAC
>JGI11641J44799_10000488_pt1 | contig 11977 bp, 9 predicted proteins | sample WetSurSiteA1Bulk_FD_44799 | JGI IMG/M metagenome (IMG submission 44799) | reverse complement strand
AGGAGCCTTGAGGGACCAGCCAATCGTCACCGTCATCGACACCGTCACCGGGCTGGGTAATCTCAACTACTGGAGGCGTATCATCCACCCCAAGCGCGATCTCGTGCATTTCGCTGATAGTGCTACAACCGTCCTCAATATATACCTGGGCAATGTGCTCTCCTTCCGGAAAAGTCAGCACCGGTGTCAATCCGTGAGAATCCAAGGTCATGGCCCCTACAGTGACATAAGTCATATATTCCTCATCAAACCAGCGTCCATCGCTTTGCACGCCTTGCACCTTGAGTGAGAGGGGATTGTGTGTCCAGTAGCCCACAACGCCTTCGATGGTCACCTCCTCGAAACTCAGTGTGCTACCTCCAAATGGGCACGGGTCACTTTCATTACACATCCCGTCTCCATCGCTATCGAACTGGCCGGGATTGTAGCTGTCCAAACAGATATCGCACCCGTTTCCAACTCCGTCAAGGTCAGTATCCTGTATCCCCAAATCAAATCTGATCGGGCAATAGTCAACGAAGTTTGGGATGGTGTCCCCATCGTAGTCGTCACGCAGAAGGCTCGGATCAGACCTTGACACGATTGACTGGATCCAATCGAAATACCCCTGGTTGATGACTTGGGACTTGATACCTCCGGCCATCAGGATTCCAACGACGACCTCTTTCATTTCTTCGTAGTCATCAAGGCGGCGCTGGAAAACCGGGCTTCCGGAGTCACCTCCGCCAGCGTTACCCCAGGTGAGTATTGTACCATAACCCCATTCATCCAAAAATAAATCCGTTATACGTGTAAGAAGCATTGTCTTATACTGGTGCGCACCTGCCACTGGGTCCGGGTCGTCCCCCTCAGTGGGGCCGAAGCCAACATGACGTACCCATGCGCCCCTCTCCAGATGACTGTGGTAACTTGATCCCAATATCGGCGCAGGTTCAACACCCTCAACGGCATCACCCTCATCCAGAACCAGGACCATTAAATCCGAAGACGCCAAATCTTCCAGACTGGGATCGTACCACGGATGAACCCAGTATTGTCTCGGATAATATATAAGGTGGCCAGGTTGCTCAGGAGAACTCACGAAGCTAAAACTAGGCACATCGACTACTGTGCCATTGGGATCTCCGGTGTTCTCTTCATACCAGGCCGAATCTCTGATCTCGCCTTCATGGAGCGGTGCGCAGTGCGCAGCAGTCAACACGTGGCGTGGGGTGATTAGAACTCCTGAGCAATCTTCTCCAGGGCCCTCGAACCATATCCTCACGACAGCCGGGAAGCGGCCATCTGTGACACGCTCTCCGTAAGGTGTGCCAGTACCAAACAGCGCCATCGCCTGCGGAACCGAGAAGGACAGCCCTGCGGCAATCATAAACATTGCAAAAATAACCCTATAAACCTTTGTTCTCATTCTCACCCCTCCCTCAAAAATAATTGTCGGATACAAAGCGAAGCAGGAAAGACGTTCAAATATTAGTTTCATTTAACATCACATCCTCACATAACCGGATATTAAATGAAGATAGACTCTCCCTTAAGGTTTAGATATCTTTCTCAAATTACAGCACAATTCGTATTTCTTGTCTATAACGGTAGAAAGTAATCGAAGTATATAGAAGCAAAAATACAGGCTAAATCTTTGATTAAAATAAATTATTAGGTATTTTCAAGCTGTTACAGCAGTCCCCTGGTTTTGAATGGCATTCAATAGGTCGTCCCGACCGATGTCGGGATCAGCTCCACCAGTATCAGTAGGGGAATTACGATGTGTCTATCCGACGAGGGTTTTCTTTAATGCCTTGATTGGACTATAGATACTGTCCCGGATCCCGTTTATTCCGATTTTGCTTTTTAGTCCTGCAATACCTTCCCTGGCTTTTATATTCGACGAATCAATTTTCAGGACTGTTTCGAAATTCTCTCTCGCCCTGTAGAACAAGTTCATGGCTTGATAGATATATCCCGCCTCTATGAGATAATCCGCATTTGAAGGATCTATCCTGATTGCTTCCTTGATCGCCTTTTCAGCCTCATGGAGGTTACCGATTTTGAGAAGAGTCTTTGCATAAAAGTAGAAATACTTCCCCGAAGAGTTGTCGAAGTAAAGTGACTTTTGAAAAAGTATTTCTGCTGTTGTTAAATTCCCGTTCCAGAATTCGATTTTTCCCCGCTCGAACTCCTGATGCGCCAATTCCTTGTTTGAGACCGCAGTGGTCTCCTTCGACAATAGACGTTGGTCATATTCAGCCTTTTGCCGAGGATTCATGAGAATATCATAAGCCTCATTCAGATGTGCCGCAAGAGTGTTTAGCTTTTCTTTTATATTAAAAGTCAGATGATAATGTCTGTCAGGATGGAATTCTCTGGCCCTTTTGTAATAGGCCTTTTTGATCTCTTGCATGTCGGCAAAATTACTGATGTTTAATACTTCGTAATAAGTGAGATCGTTTTTTTCATGCTTCGCGTATATATCCTCAATTTCCTTTATGCATTCTGTCTCAGAGGATATATACGGTTTGTTCGATGTCTCCGCATTCTCTTTGGCAGAATGCATTCCGCGTGTCTCTTTTGACGACTCTGTTGCAGAGAGGTTCTCATGATTCGGGCAGGTAATATTGCCGAGGTTTGTGCCGGTAGTATCTAGCTGTACTACACTTTCCTCCTCATCAAGGCTGATGGAATTGATGATGTCTTTCAAAGTGTTCTTTATGGTTTCTGTGAACTGCATGCCGGCAATATAAAAGGGCGTCATGTTCCCACGGGCGTCCTCTGTGCTTTGAATAAGGCAGGCCCATGCAACAGCTGCTTTCATAGATACTTTCTTTTCCTTATACCCTATCTTGATGACATACGTATGGCCGATATCCAATCTCCTGTCTGCTTTTATTAATACGCCGCTCAAACTGATATTAATAATTGTTACCTCTCTGGCAGACGGCATTTCACTCATAAGTTTCAGGTGTCCTGTTTTCAATCTCTTATGTTTTCTTCTTTCCTGTGCTGAATATCTGAAGCTATGTTGTTCAATCCCGTCGTTAATACAGGAACCTGTCTGCGATTCCGGCAAGGTGGTATTTTCCTCCGGATTCGCTTCGTTTCTTTCCGCTAGGGATTTTAAAAAATCTTTAAATGGGGTATCCGTTTCGATTATTTCAATGCCCATGCCATTTTTCTTGGAAGAAATCGAGGTTCTCAGGGTTCTCCTCACAATACCCTTAAGGACAGAGACTGTATTATTCGGCAGCAGGATTTCAATACTGATAGTGGTGTTTGCAGGAAAGCCCCGGCTTGTTCTTATAAAAAGACCACTTGATGAAATATCGCTTGATATGCCTGTGAATCTGCTGTTATCAACAAAAAAAGTTGTTGTGAGCCTTTTGATGAACCGCTGGTGTTTTCTTCTGTTCGCAGTATTGTTCATTTTTTATCTATGATCTTTCATTTTTTGCTGTGCACGATTCATTTTCCCTTGAATACCTATCCCCTATAATTTTATTATCTTTTGAACCATTTCCCCAGTCAATCCTACCTGAGTAGGGGAGGGTATTTTTTTGTTTATTGTTTGTAAAGAATTGATGCAGAATAGAGGACAATTAAGTTACTATAACTGCAATAGTTAATTCATACTGACGAGAAATGTCTGAAAACAGCAGCAGGGGGGGCTATGTTGATTACGGTAATGTATCGAGATGGAAAAGTAGGCATGGTAGACCATATGAAACTCGATTCTCTTATAAAATCAAAAAAGATCAAACAGTTTATGCGGGCTGAAGGGTGGGTCTCTATTGACACCGACCCGATTAGAAAATGCGATACTGAAGAGGGGTATTGCGGTCCCCAGAAACGGCAAAATCGTTAGACAATTCCGAGGGTTGACTTTATACCAGAGCTTTTGTTCATTTTTACAACCATTTTTTTTTCCTGAAATATATCACCATGGAGATCCCGATGAAAGTCATAATAAACAGGATGAGCGGGTAACCCAGCGGCCATTCAAGCTCCGGCATATATTTGAAATTCATACCGTATACCCCTGCAATAAAGGTAAGCGGCATGAATATCGTTGCAATAATCGTTAACACCTTCATGACGGCGTTGATCCTGTTGCTGATATTCGAAAGATAGATGTCGAGGATACCGGAAAGAATATCACGATATGCCTCAATGGTCTCAATAATCCTGATTGTGTGGTCGTAGACATCCCTCAAATAGAGATGTATGGATTCGCTGATAAGAGAAGATTCTCCCCTTCCCATAATATTGAGGACTTCCCGGAGAGGCCAGATGGATCTCCGGACATTGATCAGCTGCCTTTTTAACCGGTGGAGGTCATTGATGACCTTCTTCTCCGGGTTATCGACTACTGCGTCTTCAAGGGTTTCTATCTTCTCACCAAGTTTTTCAAGAATGGTGAAATAATTATCCACGATTGCATCGATAAGTGAATACGCAAGATAATCCGCCCCCATTTTTCTTATGCGCCCCTTGCCGTTCCTGATCCTTTCTTTAATCGGAAGCAGGATTGAGGATGCTTTACCCTCCTGAAACGAAATCAGGAACTCCGGACCGCAACAGAGGCTCACCTGTTCAACAGCGATTGTGTCTGTTTTTTCCAGATAGGAAAGCATTTTTAAGACAATAAACAGATATTCTCCATATTCCTCTATTTTCGGAAACTGTTCGGTATTGACAATATCTTCAAGAGTAAGCGGATGCAGAAGAAAGAGGGCACCGACTTTTTCGACAACTTCCAGATTTTGAATGCCGTCAATATTTATCCATGTGATAATGGACTTATCCCCGGATCGGACATATTCATCCATGCTTGACACGTCTCTTTCCCTGAATTCCGATTCGGAATATTCGATGACGGTTATCCCGGTTTTTTCAGTCTTTTTTTCTCCTATGTGGATGAGCGTCCCCGGCGGAAGGCCGGCCTTTGTCGATCCCTTACTCATCGTTCTGTCCACTCTTCCCTTCCTTTCTTGTTGAACAGTATTACGCATTTCCTTTCCCCTCTCTTTTATACCAGGACCCCTTGTTTTTTATCATCCCGGCAAACCGGAGAGGCGCCGGACAAGAGAGGTCATGAAAAGCTGCTTATCAAAGTTTTTACCTTCCCTGTAATGATACCATGAATGGAAACCGATGACATATCATGCAAAACGGATTATGATACAATTAACAATCCATGAAAATTATACACAGAGCCGTACTGAAAGAACTGGCGTTTACTTTTCTGCTCAGCCTTGCCTCGCTGAATTTTATCCTTATGATGGAGAAACTGCTCCGCCTGAGCAAAGTGCTTTCCGGCATCGGGACATCCGTGTTTGATATGGTCAAAATCATTCTCTGTCTCCAACCCCAGTTATCCCTGCTCACAATTCCTATGGCGCTCCTTCTCTCCACCCTGTTTGTCTATGCCCGGATGCATATTGATAATGAACTTGTCATTCTGAGGACGAGCGGCATGAATTTTTGGCAGATTTCGAACCCTGCCTTTCTGCTCGGAGGAGTGTGTTTCCTGATAAATTTTGCTGTCAGTTTTTATATCGGCCCTATGAGCAGTATCATCCTGAGGGAGGAGGTAATGAATATTATCCGCGAACGTGCACCGTTTGCGATAGAGGAAGGGCAATTCAACACCTTGTTCAAGGATACGATACTCTTTGTGAAAGACAAAGAGGATGACATGACCATGAAAGGGATATTCTTATTTGACAGCAGGGATAAAAATGAACCGAAGGTGCTTGTTGCAAAGAAGGGAACGATCTCAGTAAAAGACGGCCTGAATATCGGCTTTTTTCTCACGGACGGATCTTTCAATATTACGAAAGGGAACAAGATAACAGAACTGTTTTTCAAGAAGTATAATCTCATCCTGAGCGTGGAAGCTGAAACTCTGCAAAAAAAGAATGCCGAGCTGACACCAATCGAACTTGCGGAAAAAATACATACAGTTGAGAAAAAACGTGCGCTTAATGCATATATGGAACTCCACCGGAGGTTCTCTCTCCCCCTCATGTGTATACTTATCGTTTTTTTGGGCCCTTCACTCTCTCTCATGGCAGGAAAGGGTGGGAAGCTTGGCGGACTTACACTCGGACTTGCTGTATTCACTTCCTATTATATGATGCTCCTGTATGGTGAAAACCTTGCAAGGGCAGACAGAATAGCACCTTACATCGGTGCATGGTTTCCTACCGTCGTCCTCAGCATATTTGCATTCTTTATGTACAGAAGAGAGAGTATACGATGAAGGTGTTGTGGAAATATTACCTGAGAGAATTTTTTAAAATATTCGGTATTGTAGCATGCGGCCTTGCGTTTATCTTCAGCATCTTTGATCTTCTCGACAAGATTGATGAACTGGAACGTGGTAGGCTGACTTTTCTAAACATTGCCTCTTATGTGTTCCTCAACATACCCAAATATCTGTATTATCTCTTCCCCATGATGCTTCTCATTTGCGGACTTTTTCTTTTCAGTCAGGCGTCACATTATAAGGAACTCGTTGCGTTCAAAGCCACAGGGGGAAAGCTCCGCAGACTTTTCGCTCCCTTTCTGATCCTCGGAGTCTTATTCAGTCTGGTGGGGTTTATCATTGGAGAAATCATTGTGCCGGATTTTGCCGGCAGGGCGGTTGAATTAAAAAAAGCGATCCTGAGAACAGGTGAAAAACTTGCTTTCCAGAAAGGTGCGTTATGGGTGAGGGGTACGGACGGTTCCCTCATCCGTATAGGGGTGTATATTCCAAAGAGCAGAGTCATACAAGACATTACCATTTTTATTTTGGGAGAAGACAGAGTTATACAAAGAACAGACGCCGAAAGTGCATTATGGACTGAGCAAAAAGGAACCGACGGTTCATGGAACCTGAAGAATCCTGTAATCTATGATATGGAGACGGGAGCAATGCAACACTCTCCGGAATTGAAGTTCCCTTTTCTTGAGTCTCCGGAATTTTTCGGGAAAGTCACNAGGAAACCCGAAGAAATGGGTATTGGTGAACTCCATGATTACATTCAAAGACTGCAGGCTGCAGGCTTTAGTGACAGGAAACTCCTTGTAGATCTTCACTCCAAGCTTTCGTATCCCATTGCAAATTTTATTATGCTGCTGCTTGGGATATCCCTTTCAGTGATCGGCAGAACAGGAGGAGGTCTCTTTGCGACGGGTCTCGGTATTGCTATTAGTTTTCTCTACTGGCTTGGCTATACACTGATGCTCTCTATGGGATACGCGGGCATCATCCCGGCGGCGGTTGCTCCCTGGTCTGTTCCTGTGATATTCGGCGTGATCTCGTTGTATCTGTTCAGACAGATTCCGGAATGAGACGCGAGGGGTTTCTCTGCCTTGTGCTTCATGCACATCTTCCCTATATTCACCACCCTGAGTACGAACATTTTCTTGAAGAGACGTGGTTATACGAGGCGATTACCGAGACGTATATCCCCCTTGTTGCGATGTTGGAGCGGCTTATCGATGATAGGGTTGATTTCAGGATTACTCTGTCTCTGAGTCCCACCCTCGTTGAGATGTTACAGAATCCTCTCCTCCGTCAGAGATACATGAGCTATCTCGAAAGCCTGCTTGCATTAACCGAAAAAGAACTTTGGAGAACACGAGGGGATATTCATTTTGCGCCGGTTGTATCCATGTATTATGAAAGGTTCAGAAAAATCCGGCATTTGTATGAAGAAGTATATAAAAAAGACCTGGTATCAGTTTTCCGGAACCTGTCCGGTGCCGGTACAGTTGAACTTATTACGACTGCGGCAACTCATGCATTCCTGCCGGCTCTCTCGGATTATCCCCGGGCGATCAGGGCGCAGCTTCTCATCGGGGGTGAACATCATAGGGAACATTTCGACAGGAAGCCGCACGGCATGTGGCTTCCTGAATGCGGATATGCACCCGGTTTCGATGCTTTGCTGACTGAAGCGGGGGCGAACTTTTTTTTCGTCGATACCCATGGAATACTCTATGCTGAACCAACGCCACGGTTCGGCGCTTCCCTGCCGGTATCCTGCCCTTCAGGGGCTGTCGCTTTTGGCAGAGACAATCAATCCGGCCAACAGGTATGGTCTTCGGTGGAAGGATACCCCGGGGATTTTCATTACAGGGATTTTTATCGTGATATCGGTTTCGATCTCGATGTCGATTCTTTGAACCCATGCATCCAGCCGGACGGAATCCGCACCTTCACGGGCCTGAAGTATTACCGGATAACAGGGAAGACTCATGAAAAGCAACCGTATGACAGGGAATATGCAATAAGGAAAGCTGAAGAGCATGCGCACCATTTTTTCCGGAGTAAAGAGAACCAGATTCAGTCTTTGCACTCACGATTAGGGATTCGACCGGTAATCACCGCTCCCTATGACGCCGAACTCTTCGGACATTGGTGGTTCGAGGGACCTGAATGGCTGGAAGCGCTCTTCAGGATAGCAGATCGTGAACAAAAGAATTTCAGGATGATCACCCCTTCGGAGTATCTTGCAGAAGAAACTGCCGGTGGGTCCGCCCTGCAGGTATCCCAGCCTTCTTTTTCAAGCTGGGGTGAAAAAGGCTTTAGTGAAGTATGGATGAACGAAACAAATGATTATGTGTACCGTCATCTTCTCAAGGCAACTGAACGCATGCTCTCTCTTGCCGATACCTTTCCTCAGGCAGAGGGCATACAGCAAAGGGCCCTCAGACAGGCTGCGAGAGAACTCCTCCTTGCTCAGCAGAGTGACTGGACATTCATTATGAAACACCATACCGCTACAGGGTATGCAAGAAAACGCTTTGAAGAACATATCAGCCGGTTTACCTGTCTCTACGAATCAATCATAACAGGGAATATTTCAGAAACATGGCTGTCGGATATCGAACAGAAGGATGCGATATTCAAGAATATCAGCCATACAGTTTTCAGCAGTAAACAGCAGGAATCTTCCTACAATAATTTGTCGTAAGGGTAGGACTTCAGATAGGTAAGGAATTCTTCAAGGGAATTTGATGAGACGGAATTTTTATTCAGTACCAGTGAGAAATCTCTCAGGATCTTTTCCTCCTTGATATTCAGAAGACGCAGGGTTCCGTACCTCCCTTCCTTCCGGACGGCCCAGCGTGAAATAATAGAAACACCGAGCCCGTTCTCTACTGCATCCTTGATTGCTTCTGTGCTGCCGAGGATGCTGATTATATTCATGTCATGAGGGGTGATTCCATGCCGCATAAGGAACTTTTCGATGATCTGACGGGTTCCCGAACCGGCTTCCCTGAAAATAAAAGGTTCTTTCACAATGTCGGATATCGAAACATCTTTTTTCTTTGCCCAGGGATGGACCGGGGGTACGATCAGGATAAGTTCATCGGAAAGAAGTTTTTTTACCACCATTTTCTGTCGGACGACGTCTCCCTCTACAAGGCCTATATCGATATTCCCGCCGTTGAGGAGTTCAACAACCCTTTTCGTGTTGCTTACATGAAGATATATCTTTATTTTCGAATGGGCGTGCCGGAATTCAGTTATCAGACTGGGGAGGAGATAATTGCCGATATTTGAACCTGCTCCGATGATGATGCTCCCTTTCACAAGGCCTGTCTGCTTTCCGATTGCCTTATCGGCAGAAGCGTAGAGGGCAAGAATCTCCTTCGCATATTTATAGAGTGTTTCACCGGCTTGCGTGAGGGTAACGGTACTTGAGGACCTGTCGAATAATTTTGTCTCGTACTTTTCCTCGAGCGCCTGGATCTGAAGGCTGACAGCTGGTTGTGTGAGGTGAATAATTTCGGAAGTCTTGGAGAAACTTTTTGTCTCAGCTACTGTGCAGAAGACTTTCAGCTTGTGATCTTCCATTCATGACCTCCACAAAATAAAGACAGTTAAAAGGTATAAGTTAAAAGTGTAAAGTTAAAAAATGAGAGTTAAGAGTGAGAAAATAGAAATTTTAAATCTCTTCCTCAGTACTTATTCACTTTTAACTCTTAACTTTACACTCTTCACTGTTTTTTGGGTCAGAGCAGGCTATAAGCCGAGTTCTGTCTCTGTGGTCATTCATCTGAGATCTGCTGTTGCCGGCAGACTCTTGCGGTCTTTACCCGTCCCGCCTCTCCGGCCCGTATAAAGCGGACAGGAGATTCGAAGGGGCCCCTCTCAAGGCGGAACCTATTCGACCTTGCTCATGGTGGGGTTTTCCAAGCCCGGGATGTCGCCATCCCGGCTGGTGAGCTCTTACCTCACCTTTTCACCCTTGTCCGCCGGGGCAGAAACCCCGAAGCAGAAAGCGAAGAGTTTCGAGTTGATCAATCACTCTTTCCTCTTAACTTCTGACTTCCGTCAAGGACGGGCAGACGGTTTCCCTTTCTGTGGCACTTTCCTTGGGGTTGCCCCCAGTCGTTGTTAACGACCACCATGCCCTGCTGAGCTCGGACTTTCCTCTCCGAAGAGGCTTTTGCCTGTCCGGAGCGACCACTTCTCCTGCTCTTACCTATAATAAACTTTTATTATTATATAACTATTACTAAAATATTAAAAGAGGTTTTTTGCGGTGAAGAATTCTCTCTTGCCGAATCCGAAAAATGCAATTGCAGAATACAGAAGGGTTTTTCAACAGGCATAAGAGGGAATACTTACTGACTATTTTTATAATACAGTATACGGCGGCACTGTGGGCAGTGGAAGATGTCCTCGTTCTTTTTCAGTTCGACAAAGAGCTGGGGAGGAATATTCATATTGCATCCCTGACAAATTTCTCCCAGAGCTTCTGTAACTGCATGTCCCCTGTGAATGCCGATCAGATCGATATATTCTTCATAGAGTTCTTTATCAATGGTTTGCGCAATTCCGGTGCGTAAGCTCTTGAAGTGAGAAAGTTCCTGTTCAAAGGCAGTTTTTTCCGTTTCAAACTGCTGTTTTATGGTGTCAATTTTCTCTTTCTCTGCTTTGAATCTGGCTTCTTCTGCTTTTCCCTGTTGCGATGCGTTCTCCATTTCTTCCATGATGAACAGTATTGTATCCTCGATACCCCCCTGTTCTTTTTCGACCGATTCTATTTCGGTAAGAAGCGCCTGATATTCTTTGTTCGTTTTAATCTCTGCAGTCCGTGCCTTGAGTTTCCTTACCTTTTCGGCGATCTCATCGAGTTCCCGTTCACTGTTGCGCTTCTTTTTTTCAAGGGATTCGAGTTTTTCCTTGCCTTCCTGAAATGCCTTCCGGGATTCATTGAGTGGCAGTTCCGCGGTTGCCATCTTCGAAGGGATTTCACCAATCAGGTTGTCCAGGTCGATGATTTTAAGATCGACCTTCTGCAATTCTATCAGATTTTTCAGTTGTTCGTTCATAGTATCAAAATTCTGGTGGGCCCACCAGGACTCGAACCTGGGACCAACCGGTTATGAGCCGGTAGCTCTACCAGCTGAGCTATGGGCCCTTCTCTGGTCAACAGACGAATACTCAGGAACAGGACTAAGCATTCCACTCAATAGTCGATTGCTCCAAACTTTTACTATAAAGTATTGATTGCTATTGGTCAAGGTTTTTCGATGAATTCTCTCAGCCATTTGCTCCGTGAAGGATGCTTCAGCTTTCTGATAGCTTTTACTTCTATCTGCCGTATCCTTTCACGGGTGACATCAAACTCAAGTCCGACTTCCTCAAGGGTATGCGGGATGTCAACACCGATACCGAACCGTTTTCTGATGATCTTTTCTTCTTTTGTAGGGAGCGAACAGAGTATCTGATCAATTTTTTTCCTCATATCGTCCTGAATTGCATAGTCCAGAGGAGAAGGCATGGCTTTGTCCTCAATGAAGTCTCTCAGATGCGTGTCTTCCTCGCCGATCGGGGTTTCGAGTGATATCGGTTCCTTCGATATTTTAAGGATACTGCTCACTTTCTCCACCGGGATTTTCAACCGGTCGGCAATCTCGCCGGGGGTCGGTTCCCGTCCGATTTCCTGCACCAGCTCCCGCGCAACTTTGGTTATTT
>JGI11641J44799_10000483_pt1 | contig 12056 bp, 11 predicted proteins | sample WetSurSiteA1Bulk_FD_44799 | JGI IMG/M metagenome (IMG submission 44799) | reverse complement strand
TGGTCCGTTCCAGAGAATGGTTTTTGAATTCTTGATGACATCTGAGAAAATTTTTATGGTTTCATCTCCGATATCCAGGCCCATCCACCCGTCGGGGGTTTGATCAATCCTGGTTTTACCGGTGGCTGCTTCGGCATCGAACTTATCAGCATTTACTGCATCAACCGGGAGATATACCATGACATTATTGGCTTTGGCCTTTTCCAGCAGGCTGAGGGCCAGATCAAGTTTATCGACCTCACACAATGAATTACCGATTTTGCCTCCCTGGGCTTTGATGAAAGTATAGGTCATGCCGCCTCCGATGATGAGGTTGTCGATCCGGGGCAGCAGGTTTTCAATGACAAGTATCTTATCCGATACCTTGGCTCCTCCCATGATGGCGGTGAAAGGTTTCTTAGCAGCTTTCAGAACCTTATCCATGGCATCGAGTTCAGCAACAATGAGAAAACCAAACATTTTGTTTTCATCGGAAAACAGGTCGGCAACCAGCGCTGTGGAAGCGTGTGCACGATGAGCCGTACCAAATGCATCATTTACATAGCAATCGGCATATGAGGCAAGTTTAGCCGTAAATTCTTTCTGTTTTTTCTTAAGCGCATCCTTGGCGGTCTTCTTCTCTTCGTCAGTGACCGTCTCAGGTAGTTTTGGCTTGCCTTCTTCCTCGAGATAGAACCTGAGGTTTTCAAGCAATAGCACTTCGCCGGCTTTCAATTCTGCCGCAAGAGTCCTGGCAGATTCTCCTGCACAATCGTCGGCAAACTTTACTGAGGTGCCCAGCAGCTTTTGCAGGGCTGAGAGAACATGCTTTAACGAGTATTTATCCTGGGGAACGCCGTCGGGACGACCCAGGTGAGACATCAGTATGGCAGAACCACCATCTTTCAGGATCTTTTTAATAGTGGGCAAAGCACCTCTGATACGGGTGTCATCAGTAACTTCAAAGGTCTTTTTATCAAGCGGGACGTTAAAGTCAACCCGCACGATTGCTTTTTTGCCTTTAAAGTTGAATTTATCGATCGTTTGCATGTTGATTTAATTTGAGTTAATAATTGAACAAAGATAAAAAACTATTTATATTTACCTTTGGCGCTTGCGTATTTTTACACGCCATATCCCTGGTTTAGCCTTATGTTATTCAGCGAGATAATAGGACAGGAATTGTTAAAAAGCCGGTTGATCCATACGGTCAGGGATAACCGTGTAAGCCATGCCTGGCTGATGTTCGGCCCCGAAGGAGCAGGTGCCTTGCCCCTCGCTTTGGCCTTTGCCCAATATATATTGTGCACAAACCGGGGAGAGGCGGATTCATGTGGTATATGCGCCGGATGCAACAAGAACAACAAACTGATCCATCCCGATCTTCATTTTGTGTATCCGGTAAACAAAACCCGTTCTGTTGATAAGGAAACTGTGGTATGCGATGATTTTATCGCTGAATGGCGGGGATTTCTTTTAAAGAATCCATATGGAAGACTAACACAATGGTTTGATTGGATCGATCTGGAAAACAAACAGGGTATTATCAATACGGAGGAAAGCAAGCGGCTTGCTGGCAAGCTGAACCTGAAATCATTCGAATCGGATTATAAGGTTGCTATCCTATGGCAGCCGGAAAAGATGAATGATCAGGCGTCCAACAAACTTCTCAAGCTGCTTGAAGAACCTCCGCCCTTGACTGTTTTCATCCTGGTCAGTGAAAACCCTGATCAGTTGCTGGCTACTATAAGATCACGCTGCATGCCGATCAAGGTACCGCGAATAAGTGAAAAGTCGCTTGCAGAGGCACTCATGGCAAGACACGGATTGGATCAGGCCAGGGCGATAAATGTGGAAAGGCTTGCGGGTGGTAATTATTGTAAAGTCCTTGATCTTATTGAAGGATCCGAGGATGTCAGTTACAATTTAAATAAATTCAGGGATCTCATGAGGAGTTGCTTCAGGAAGAGTATCCCCGAATTGATCCGGTTGGCGGAAGAACTGGCTGCCCTGAACCGCGAGAATCAGAAATCATTCCTTGAATACGGGTTGCGGACCCTGCGTGAAAGCCTGGTCCTGCATTATGATTCGGCAGATATCGTATACATTACCGATGAAGAAAAGGGATTTACCCCGAATTTTGCACCTTTTGTGAACGGGAATAATGTGCTTTCACTTACCCATGAACTGAACAAGGCCATCCAGGATATTGAAAGAAATGCCAACGGCCGGATTGTCTTTTTGGATATGGCCTTAAAGCTTTCAGCCCTGATTAAAAATTGAACTTATCCTTCAGGTTTTTCAAGCCATTGCGGCTTACCTTGAGGGACGCACCATTCTTAAGTTTCATGATGTAGTTTTCCTTGGTATAGGGTTCCAGCTGTGTCACCTGGTCGATGCGTACAATATATGAACGGTGCACCCTAACAAATTTCGACGGGTCAAGATGGTCCTCATAATACTTCATGGTGCCCTGCTTCAAATGTTTACCCTCGTCGGTATAAACCATGATATAATCATCCTGGGCTTCGAGATAAATAATCCGGTCAACGGGTATGACCCTGATTTTAGTGCCTGTTTTCACAACAATTCGCTCGAGCTTTTCGGTCAAGGGTTGTCCTACCAGCAGTTTCATCCGGTCATCTTTTGCACCGGCCCGGATCTTTTCCTTCGCTTTTTCGAGGGCAGCCATCAGTCTCTCCTGTGAATAGGGTTTAAGCAGATAATCCACGGCATTCATTTCAAAAGCCCGGATAGCGTGATCGTTGTGTGCTGTTATGAATATGGTTACCGGAGGATTGTCAATAAGCTCGAGCATCTCGAATCCGTTGATCTTTGGCATCTGGATATCCAGAAGGACAAGATCGGGTTTAAGTTCCGCGATGCTCCTTGCGCCTTCGAACCCATTCTCACATTCCCCAATGATCTGTATGTCGGGCTGGTCTTTCAGGTAGTTTTTGATCAGCTCCCTGGCCAGTTGTTCGTCATCGATGATAAGAGCCCTGATGGTTTCCATAATTATTAAATTTGCGGAAAGATAATAGTAACCTCAAAATTTCTGTTGTCTTTTTTAATTGTAAGCAGGTCGTCGCGATTATAGAGAATGCGAAGCCGGCTTCGTATGTTCCTTAACCCGATGCCTTCGCCTTTGTTGTATTGAAATTCCGGATCCCATTCATTCCGGATAACTACACTCAAGGCCGAAGAATTGCAGCTGCAGGCCATTTCGATAGTTGATCCTTCGGTGCTTTCATATACGCCATATTTGACAGCGTTCTCCAATAACGGTTGTAAAATAAGTCCCGGCAGTTTTAATTTACAGCAGGCTTCCTGAATATCCTGTTTCACCACCAACCGCTTCCCGAACCGGATTTTTTCGATGTCGAGGTAACGGTTAATGTTGTTGATTTCCCGGTCGAGAGAAGTAAGCTTTTCATCTTTGTTGGAAGTGGTATACCGTAAAAACTCAGATAATTTGATGATCATTTCCTGTGCTTTGGAAGGTTCAATCATGGTGAGTGAGCTGATGGAATTCAGGCTGTTGAACAGGAAATGGGGATTAATCTGTGATTTGAGCGAGTTCAGTTCCGATTCCTTCACCAATGCCTTCAGTTCTGCCTCTTTAATCAGGTTTTCCTTATTGTTCCGGTAAAAAATGATCAGGTAGTATACCATGATGATGACTTCGTAGTACAACAAGCCGATACCGGCTCTCCACGGCAAGGACTTACGGATGAAGCCCAAATAAATCTGATCGGTGCTGTACATTGAAACCAAAAGAAAGTAGGTGAGTCCAAGCCAGAATCCGACAGCCAGCAGGCATCCTACCACATTGTTGATGATAACGCTTATGAGTTTCTCATCCTCGTCTTTTCCGTAAAAAATGGGATACCAAAGACCCAATCCGATGGAGCCGAACAGCAGATTTGAAACGACCGAATCTGCCATTGCAGTTCCGACAGAGATGTGACCGGAGAATACTAACAGGAAAATATGGAAACATATTACTATGAACCATATTCCCAGATAGTAATAAAACGTCTTCCTGCCGGATATGATCGGATTTTGCATTTACGCCCCTTTTGCCGGATTAATCGAAGTAGCTTTTGATATCTCCGCCGCCAAAAATAACTGTTCCTTTAATAATCAGTTGGGAACCTTGCTCGGTACCTGCTTCAGGTGATTTGTAGCGATGTTTGTCGTTAAAACCGCCAAACAGTGACATTACCCTGATTTTTACGGTCCAGCCTTCAGGAACAATCAGCTTCATGCCGCCAAAAAGACAGAATACATCAATGTAATTGTCTCCCGGGGCCAACTTGGCTTTCAGCATGTTGTAATTAAGTCCTCCAAAAATAGCGGTGACCTTACCTCCCTGAAACTGCTGGGATGTAACCACCCTGTCACCCCCGCCAAAGACAGCCACTTCGTCAATCACATGCTCACCTTCGATGAGGGTTTTTTTTTCGGGATTCCTGTCCAGCTGGTGTCTGAAGATGATCATCAAACCAGCCAGAACAAGCAGGGCTGGCAGAAAGACCTCCCAGAAATTAAAATGGACAATATACAAGACGTTTTTCAGATAGAACGCACCGCCGATGACGAGCAGAATAATTCCCGTTGAACGGTTGCCACGGCCTGAGATAAAGATCAGACCGAGAACGATCAGGATGGCCTCCCAGGTGAATACATACCTTTGCAACTGATAGGTAAAGAAGTTCAAATTATTGACCAGAAGTACCACGCCCAACAGGACGATACCCACACCAAGCCATAATCTTCGGTCGGTATGCCGGTAGTCATTCATCCAATCCTTTCTTCTCCAGTGACCGGATATCCTATGCCTTTCATCTTTGTTCCCAAAGTCATTCATATTTGTTTCCATGATTAGTCCTCCTGAAATTAATATTTAGATCAAATGTAACCATGTTTGCCAAAGTGCAGAAGAAATATTCGGTGAATTACGGGTGGGGATCGGTGAACGGTGATTGAACCGGACCAGGAGATACCTGAAGCAGATCAGGCGTAGTTTCTTCCTACGCCTGACAGACCAATCCTATTTGCTTGGTAAGGCAATGAATGCCTCACGACATGCTATGAACCATTGTGCACTACTTGGCTTTCCCCTGATTGGCTACTGAATCCATTGCCTTCCTGATGGCTTCCTGGTCGCCCAGGTAGTAATGGCGCAAAGGTTTCAGCTCATTATTGAGTTCATATACCAAAGGAATGCCCGTTGGAATGTTCAATTCGATTATTTCCTCGTCCGACATGTTGTCGAGGTATTTCACAAGGGCACGCAGACTATTCCCGTGGGCTGCGATCAGCACACGTTTACCCGATTTAACGGTAGGAACGATCGTTTCGTGCCAGTAAGGCAGAAATCTCTCCACAGTATCTTTCAAACACTCGGTGGTAGGAATATCCTTGGCAGGAAGGTTTTTATAGGCTGGATGGTTTCCGGGGTATCTGGGATCAGCTCTTTCAAGTGGAGGAGGGGGAACGTCGTAGCTTCTGCGCCATATTTTAACTTTTTCTTCACCGTGCAAAGCGGCAGTTTCTGATTTGTTCAAGCCCTGTAAAGCGCCATAATGTCGTTCATTCAGCCGCCAGGTTTTAATCCAGGGTATCCACAGCTGATCCATCTCTTCGAGTGCAAGCCAGAGTGTTCTCAGCGCGCGTTTCAGAACAGACACATAAGCAACATCAAATTCATAACCGGCCTCTTTCATCACCCTGCCGGAATTCCGGGCTTCTTCCATTCCTTTTTCGCTCAGGTCAACATCGGTCCATCCTGTAAATCGGTTTTCTTTATTCCAGGTACTTTCACCGTGACGCAACAAAACAATTTTGTACATCGATAAATGATTTAGATTATAAGTTAACTACATACGATAGCATACAACAGAACAAATATACAAAACAACACCATACAAAAAGAAAATTCAGGCAGGTCCCCCGTATGCATATCCGATTTTTTCAACCGCCGACCTGACCTGCTCCAGGTCTATCGATTCACCCGTCAGCACAACCTCGCCGCTGGAGAGGTCAGCAACAGCAGCGTCAATTCCAGCCAGTTTTTTCAGGCTCATCTCAACATTCATTTTGCAATGTCCGCAATTCATTCCGGTCACTTTGACTTTCACTTTTTCCATAGCTTTCCGCATTAATTTGAATGAATCATATTCTTGTCTTCACAACAATTGTATTCATACTGTATAGTAACATGATTGATGTTGAATTTGTTTTTCAGTATTCCGTGAATCAATGTTTTTAGCGTTTCTGTTTCGCTGATCTTCAGATCCGACTTCAGGTCGATATGACATTCAAAATGGATGTCCTGGTCATTCAGGTTCCAGGCGTGGACGTGATGAATATTATCGATTTCCGGGATAGATTCCAGGGCGGTTTTTACCTCCAGCAGGTTGAGACCCTGTGGGGTGGCCTGCATCAGAATATCGACAGCTTCTTTGAGAATGCTGAAGGTTTCTTTAAGCAGGTATATTCCCAGGAGAAAAGTAACCAGGGGATCGATCCAGTACAGATCAAAGAAATAGATTATCACGGCAGTGATGATTACCACCACCGATGAAACGGTATCGCCCAGCAAATGCAAATATGCAGCCCTGACATTGATGTTTTTTCCGGTATGCCGTCTTAAAAGGATTACGGAAAACAAATTTGCCAGAAATCCGATGATCGCCACGATGAGCATGATCCTTCCTCTAACAGGTTCAGGATTCCGAAGCCGATGATATGCCTCAATAAACAGATAAACAATAATTACAACCAGCACTATGGCATTAAACAAGGCAGACAGTATTTCGATCCGTTTATAGCCGAAGGTCTTTTTGTGGTTATGATCCCTTTTGCTGATCAGGTTGGCCAGGTAGGCGATGAAAAGTGCAGCGGTATCCCCGAGATTATGCAGGGCGTCAGAGATCAAGGCAAGGCTGTTGGAGATGACACCGCCTATTACCTCGGCAACAGCGACGGTCAGGTTCAGGAGAGTAGAAACCAGCAGGTTTTTCTGGGTTCTGTCCTGACCCGTCAAATCGTAATGATGGTTATGGTGGTGGTTATGATCCGGTGATTTCATATTTCTTTGGCCATTTTAATACAATTAAAGCCAATCCGATAACAATAAAAGGAATACTAAGCATCTGCCCCATGTTTAGGGTCATGGTATCTTCAAAGGTCTCCTGGTTTTGTTTCAGGAATTCGATAAAGAACCTGGCGGTAAAAACAAGGAATAGAAAAACTCCGAAAATGAATCCATCCCTGAGTCTTTTTTCATAAGCATAAAAAATGTACAGAAGAAGCAGGAAAATAAACAGGTAGCTGGCCGCTTCATATACCTGGGAAGGATGTCTCGGCAGTCCCCCGATCTGAGCATGCAACCAGAGCCGTTTGTCTTTGCGTTCAATATTGTAATTCAATGAATTCGTACCCAGCATAAAGACATTGTTGTCAAAATTATATTTTGTCAGGTCCAGCGGCAAAATGAGATCCCCGAAATCCCGGACTTTACTCTCATCTTTGATTCTGCGCGAAAACTGAATATTGATTTGCATCGGAACACCCTGTTCTATAGGTAGATCAACAGTATCGACCTTGTCGTAGCTGACATCCTGAATGACATCAGCATACCTGGTGGTTAAGAGATTCGTCAGATCGTGGGTATATACAAACCCATAATTGCTTTTGGTGGGATTTCCGTATATCTCGGAATTCATAAGGTTTCCCAGGCGGATAAAACAACCTGCAAGGGCAGTGACGATCACGATCATGTCCATGGTCCACAAATAGGAGGATTTTGTTTTCCGGGCAAACAAGTAAATCCCGGCAAGAATACCAATGGCAGCTCCGTGGCTTGCCAGTCCCTGAAATCCGGTAAACTCAAAATCCTTTCCAATGGTCCCCCGCCAGGGAAGAATGATTTCAAGGGGATGATGAATATAATAATCAAACTCATAGAACAGGCAATGTCCCAGCCGTGCCCCGATGATGGTGCTGATGACCATATATACAGTAAGCCGGTCGAGCAATTCCACTGAAAGGCCCTGTTTTTTGAAAACACGCAACAAAAGGATATAGCCGATGACGAATCCGAGGGCAAATAAAAGGCTGTAATACCTGATTTCGAATTTGCCGAAATCGAGCAGTTGCGGTGTCGCATTCCAGATCACATAACCCAGTGTCATAATACTTGTATAAATTATTTCTGCAAATCTAATAAAACTAGCTATAAGGCAACATTATTGTTGTTTATATTTGCCAGGTCAACCAAATCGGCACGATATACCTAATTTCGCAGACATGATTCCGAGAAAATCTGGAATTTATTACCTGATAGCTGGAACAGGGCTGGCTTTAATTCTTCTGAATGGTTGTGCTAACGTTGGAACACCGACAGGCGGATTAAAGGATTATACTCCTCCTGTATATGTTGAAGGGGAACCTGAGAATAAAACAGTTGATTTCAAAGGGGAAGAGATTAGCATTACATTTGATGAGTATATCCAGCTGAAGGATCAGAACAAGGAGCTGATGATCTCTCCGCCCCTGAAGAAAAGACCGGATATACGGATCAGGGACAAATCCATACGCATCCGCCTGAATAATGAATTACTGCCGCAAACCACCTATACGATAAATTTTGGGAATGCCATTTCAGATGTCAATGAAGAGAATCTGTTGCCCGACTTTGAATTTGTTTTTTCGACAGGTAATTCAATAGACTCACTTTCCGTTACCGGAAAGGTATTAAATGCTTTTAACAAACAACCGGCGGATGAGAAAGATGAAAGTGTGCTGGTGATGCTGTATGAAAACCTGGCAGATTCGGCACCGCTTGTTGAGATCCCCAGGTATATTGGGAAGACCAGCAAATCCGGCTTGTTTTCGATCAATAACGTCCGGGCCGACACTTTCCGCATACTTGCTCTCAAAGATGCCAACAATAACCTGATGTATGATCCGGGTCTTGAATCGGTTGCCTTTCTGGATTCCTTCCTCATCATCAATGCAGGCAATGTAAAACCGGTTACTTTCATAAAGGATACGGTAAAAATCATAAGTCCCGAAACAAGGGCAGGCAGATCCGCCAAAAAATCTGCTCCCCAGCCGGCCGACACCACTATCGCACCCGGCAAGAAGCTGAACGCCGTAAATGTTTCACTGTTTTATTTTCTGGAGGAAACCAACAAAGTATTCCTGGATACGAAAAACAGAGAAACCCGGGGAAAGCTGTTTTTCACCTTCAACAGACCACCACTCGACACAGCAAAGCTTGCCCCGCTGAATTTCGGATCCGAAAAGGAATGGTACATCAAGGAATCTTCCCGCTTTGGGGATACACTCACATACTGGATTACCGATTCGCTGATTGCCGGACGGGATACCCTGAAACTGACCATGACCTATTTGACTACGGATTCCGTACAGCGGTTTGTTGAACGGACGGATACATTTGCCTTACGGTTTCTGGTAAAAACCGAATCGGGTGCCGGAAGCCGGAGAAAGCAGGAACCTGGTCCTGCCGTCAGGAAGGAGGTACTGGCACTCACAGCCAGTATTGCCAGACGAGGAATTCAGAATCTTAATCAACCGATAATTATTAAAGCTGAAAAGCCTCTGGGAACACTGAATGCAGACAGTATTAAATTCTTCCGGCTCAAAGACTCGCTGACCTTTGAACAACCTTTTACCATCCTCCGGGATTCCTTCAATCTCAGAAATTTTGTCATTAAAACAACCTGGGAAGAGGATACGCAATACGAATTATTGCTCAAACCCGGCGTATCTTCTGACATTTATGGTGTGACCAACGATTCGGTGGAAATCGGATTTACAACACAAAAATCTGACTACTATGGAAGAATCCTGTTGACCCTGGGGAGTGCCCAATTCCCCATTATGGTGCAGTTGATGGATGAAAAGGGGGTAGTTGTTGCAAACAAGTATTTGACAAAGCCAGGAATGGCAATTTTCGATTTTTTACCGCCGAAGAAGTATTCCATAAAAGCCATTTACGACAGGAATGAAAACCGGAAATGGGACACGGGCAATTATCTGAAACATGTTCAACCTGAACAGGTTCACTTCTACAACATGTCAAAAGAACTGCGTTCAAACTGGGACTACGAGATCAACTGGGTATTATCCGATTAATTTTTTTACTTTTGCCTTTTATCCATAATCCAGAAAAAAATGACCAACGGTTGTAATGGCCGTGGATGCCATAAATTAATAAAGGACACCTCAGAATCTGTTACATGCGTTGATATGGGCGGTAACAAGCTGGACACATTCGATTGGCTTGCTGAAATACCGGGAGCCTATCAGAATTGTGACATTGTTGAGGTCAGGTTCAAGAATACCCGCAAAGGCTATTTCAAGAATGTCAACGAACTAAAACTGAGAAAGGGAGATGTGGTAGCGGTTGAAGCTTCACCGGGACATGATATCGGCATTGTTTCGCTGGTCGGATCACTGGTGAAAATGCAATTGGACCGGAACAATATTCCCCTGGAAGGGACAGAATTCAGGAAGATATACCGCAAAGCAAAACCCGCCGATATTGACAAGTGGAATGAGTCGATGGCGCTTGAATTCAGCACCATGATCAAATCGCGAAAGATTGCTATGGACCACAAGCTGGAAATGAAGATAGGGGATGTGGAATACCAGGGGGACGGAACAAAAGCCATCTTTTATTATATTGCTGATGACAGGGTTGATTTCAGGGAGCTCATTAAAGTGCTGGCCGAACAGTTAAGGATACGCATAGAGATGAAACAGATCGGAGCGCGCCAGGAAGCAGGCCGGATCGGAGGAATAGGTTCATGCGGGCGCGAATTGTGCTGTTCGACCTGGATAACAAGCTTTGTTTCGGTCACGACCAATTCTGCACGTTACCAGGAAGTCTCACTGAATCCACAAAAACTGGCGGGTCAGTGTGGGAAACTGAAGTGTTGTCTGAATTACGAATTGGCCTCTTACCTGGATGCCCAGAAGGACTTTCCGAATACTTCCATCCCCCTTGAAACTGAACAAGGCCAGGTATTTCATCAAAAAACTGATGTATTCAAACGGCTGATGTGGTATTCTTCGCGCAAAGATATGCCTTCGGAAATTGTCTGCCTTTCCGTTGACCATGTACTGGAGATCATTGCCCTGAACAAACGGGGCGAAAAGGTCAAGAAGCTTGAAAGTGTTGAGAACAGCAATATTGCACCCATCATTGATTACCAGTATCAAAATGCGGTTGATGAGAAGATCCTAACACGTTTTGAGGACAAACCAACCCAGAAGGCGCATAAGAAACATCACCGTAACCATAAACACCGCCATTAAGATGAAAAGGGCCTGGTTGCTTCTTCCGGTTGTCGTGTTTTGCCTTTCATGCCATAAAAACAACGTATATGAGGAGTTTGCCTCCATTGAAGGTCCATCCTGGAACAACAGCAACATCTTGCATTTCAATGTTCCCATATCTGATACTTCGCAGGCGTACAACGCTTTTATCAGTGTCCGCAATACAGGCAAATATGAATTCAGCAATCTCTATCTATTTGTGACAGCACATTCGCCCAAAGGGAATTTTGTCAGGGATACCATTGAAATCACCCTGGCGGATGAACGCGGCAAATGGTTAGGAAATGGTGCTGCCAGCGTTTTCACGGTTTATTATCCTTACAGGCAGAATATCAGGTTCCCGTTGCCGGGCATCTATACCTTTGATATCGAGCAGGCTATGTGGATTAAAGACCTTAAACACATCAGCGAGATCGGGTTGAAGATTGAAAAAATTGCTGAAAAACACTGAAACCTGATCAATCCGCATCACTGAGTCATGTCAAAGAAGAAATTACAGCGTTTTGCTGAAATGGAAACTTTTACGAATGTAATTCAACCTGAATTTGAGGAGGTTTTCAGAAAGGATTTCCACCTGAAAGGCAAGTGGAAAGGTGAGCGTTTCCGAAACCAGAATCCGATTGTTCTGGAACTTGGATGTGGCAAAGGTGAGTATGCCATCGGACTGGCAAAAGCTTTCCCCGGGAAAAACTTTGTGG
>JGI11641J44799_10000482_pt1 | contig 12093 bp, 7 predicted proteins | sample WetSurSiteA1Bulk_FD_44799 | JGI IMG/M metagenome (IMG submission 44799) | reverse complement strand
GATTCGGCTTCCCTTTACGGATCGGTATTTGAAAAGCACGGGGTAACGCGGGCCATGTTTGATTCAACCATGTTATACTACTCAGCGCATCCCGAGGACTTCCAGAGAATGTACAACAAGGTCATTGCCCGGCTGAAGAAGATGCAGGAGGAGCTTGAAAAGCAGGAGCAGGACGAGCGGAAGCAGCAGCAGGATAGTAGTAAACAGTAAACGGTAAACGGTAAACGGTAAACAGTAAACAGTAAACGGTAAACAGTAAACGTTAAACAGTAAACGTTAAACAGTAAACGGTAAACGGTAAACAGTAAACGGTATTCGGTTATCTGTAACCGGAATTATAATTCTGTCAGATTTATTTGTGTGTCATCCAATTTTCTATATTTTTGCACACTCGCTCCCACACCCACACGCACACCCAAGTTGGCCCTATAGTTCAATGGATAGAACGGAGGTTTCCTAAACCTTAAATCCAGGTTCGATTCCTGGTGGGGCTACTAAGTACTATGATTATTAATAACTTATAGAATTTTGAACATTTTTTGAACATTTGTGAGAAGATTCTAAAGATTAAATTAAAGCGGCTGCCTTTCTTTAAGACAGCCGCTTTTTTAATTTATTATCTAATCAATCAGATGATTAAGCATTCTTAAACGCTTTTTTCCCTGCAAATTTGGAAGCACTGCCTAAAGTATGTTCAATCCTCATCAGTTGATTAAATTTTTCGACTCGTTCACCTCTGCATCCACTGCCTGTTTTCAAGTGACCTGCATTAACTGCAACGGTTAAATCGGCAATAAAACTATCAACGGTTTCACCACTACGATGTGATACAAAACAGTTGTAGGAATTCTTATATGCTAATTCAATAGTCTCCAATGTTTCAGTAACTGTCCCAATCTGGTTCAACTTTATCAGTACTGCATTGGCTACACCCTTTTTAATACCTTCTGTCAGGATTGTTTTATTGGTGCAAAATAAATCATCCCCAACAATTTCAATTTTCTTACCCAGTGTTTTGGTCATGTTATGCCAACCCGTCCAATCATTTTCTGCCATACCATCTTCAATTAAAACAATGGGATATTGGTTCACCCAACTTTCCCAAAGTTTTACCATTTCGTCACTGGATAGGAATTTTCCGGTACTCTTAAATAATTTGTATTTGCCGTCTTCCCATAATTCGCTGGCTGCAGGGTCAAGGCATATACTGACTTCTTCACCTGCTTTATAACCAGCCTTCCCAATGGCTTCAAGAATTACTTCAACGGCTTCATCATTTGATTTCAGGTCTGGAGCAAAACCACCCTCGTCACCAACTCCTGTACTATATCCTTTTGCTTTAAGCACAGATTTCAGGCTGTGAAATACTTCAATACCCATACGGATTGCCTCTGTAAATGTCTGTGCTCCGTGTGGAGCAATCATGAATTCCTGAAAATCAACATTATTATCAGCATGCTTACCACCATTTATTATATTCAAGCATGGTACTGGAAGCAGGTGCGCATTGCTTCCACCTAAGTATTGATAAAGTGGAATGTCAGAACTTAATGCCTCAGCACGGGCATATGCCATTGATATCCCAAGGATTGCATTTGCACCAAGTTTTGATTTGTTGGCAGTTCCATCCAGATTAATCATTGAATAGTCCAGTTCACGTTGGCTAACGAAACACTTGCCAACAATCTCTTTTGCAATAATTTTGTTGACGTTTTCAACGGCTTTTAATACGCCCTTTCCGCCATATCTTTTCTTGTCTCCGTCTCTTAATTCGCATGCTTCCCGTTCACCCGTTGAAGCACCACTTGGTACTGCTGCTCTGGCTTCAGTCCCATCTTCAAGTGTCAAACTGACTTCAACCGTTGGATTTCCACGGGAGTCAAGAATTTCTAATGCCTCTACTTTAATGATTTCCATTGTAATTAATTTAAGATGATTAATAAATTATCATGTTTGTTCGTTTTATACAATTAAAATTACTCAAAATAAACTGGTTACTTTCTCTCCTTGATAATATCCGGCATCTGGTCGTCAAGTACAGGTTTTTCAAGCAGATGGTCGGGTAAAAAGAACTTGTTGGCGATAAGTGTTGGGACAACAGCACTTGCTATCACTACACCGACAATAATCGAATATTGTTCCGTACTGATAATATTATTTGTAAGACCATATAATGCTGAAATTGTTCCAAAAGTTAGACCAGTTGACATTAAGAGGGTATAATACCATTTCTCTTTTTTGTGTTTTTTGAAAGTGCTGATTACAGGATATAATCCAAAGATTTTGAACATAATCTTACCACTGAAAAGTAAAATAAACAGTAAGAATGCTCCAAATATTGCTGGTAAAGAAACTAACGCTCCTGCCCGTAAGAAATATATTGGTGTCAGGAATCCAATTGTCATGGTTCGTAATCTCCTGACAAAGAAGTTGTCTTCTTCAATGGTTTTTGCCAGTATCATTCCAATGATGTAAGCAGGTAAAACAGGTTCACTACCAGACCAAATTGCCAATACCCCCATTGATAAAAGAATAAAAAGAATCCATTTTGTGCGTATCGCAGCAGTTTTATAAGCAAAATGCTTTATTAGAAAATTGGTAATTGCGGGAAGGAGAAAAATCAATATAATTGTGACTACGATAAAAATTAGTGTCTTATATGTAAATGGTGCAAATATCAATCCCAACCCAATTACAGTTCCCAAGTCATTCACAAAACAAGCACCTAAGATGCTTTTCCCGAATGAAGTTTTATTAAAACCGTACTCAATCATTACAGCATAAACAACAGCCATTGAGGTTGTAGAAAGAGCAATACCTGTCAGTAAACTGGATTGTAATCCCCAGTGCAAAATAAAATATGCAATTAGTGTCGCTCCAATAAATGGGGCAAAGAAGCCGACCAGACCTACAACAGTGATTTCTTTGAATTTTGATTTTAAAGAATCAGGATTTAGTTCTGAGCCGGCAAGGAATGTAAGCATAATTGCAGCAACTCCTGCAATAAATTTCATCCAGTCAGCATGAAGTGATAATCTATCGGTAAACCCAGTCTTAAATGCAACAAAACCGATAATTGCACCAACGATGATTTCCATTAATGCATTTGAAATCTTTAAACGATTGGCAATGATTGTAGATACGAGTGCTGATAAGAACCAGAAGGCTGCGACAATATAGATGTTTATCATAAAAAAATCTCCTATTAATTATTCATTAGTAGGAGTTATCAGCCAATATAGCAGTTAAAGGTGAACTCCATCACCTGTTGACAAAAATAGTGTTTTCAGCGAATTTAACAAATATTTTATGCTATCTATAACTGGTGGGGCTACCAATATGTTTGAAATCCGCTTGAAGAACAAGCGGGTTTTTTGCATTTTATTTGAACTTAATCTCAGTATATTCAAAGGGAATTTTTGCCATCCTTGACATTTCACGACCTACCTCAAGCATATCTTCATCATCTTCTTCGTAATGCCAGCGAATAACTATTTGTTTACCCTGAGCATGAAGCTGTCCCAGTTTCTTGCAAAAATCAAGTATAAACTTGGCAGATGTTGAATTGAAATAATCAAATCTAAAATTGAATTCAAATGGGGTATTGCTTTGCGAATTATTGCTGGTCAAAAATGTTTCCAGCTCTTGCACCCATTCCAGGACCGGTTTATAAAATACACTTGCATTCTCGGGTCTTGACTCTCCTGAGATTTCAAACCTGGAGGTTTTGGGGTCATACAACACTTTAGGCGAATTGGAAGTAGATTCTATAATAAGTTCTCTCATATAATAGACTTTATAAAAATTGGTCAAAGGGAACAGTTATTTTTAATTCAAATACCGATAATTGCTCGTTTACTGGTGTAAAAGTGTAATTGATTCTACTGTTTGACTTCAGGGCTATGGTGATGATCCCCAGTCCCGCCCCGTCTTCAATAATAACATCTTCTTTGTTGATCTGGTTATCATACATTTTAAGCAGGCCTTCCTTGTTCAGGTTGCCTACAATATTTAATTTTTCTTTTAGTAAGCCTACATCGTCATTGGTAATAAGATTGCCGGCTGTAATTAAATATTCCTCAGCTCCTTTTTCAAGTATTATGTATGGGTGAATCTTAGTGTCCGGATCTGCTGCATGATGTCTTAGAATATTTTCAATACATTCGACCATAATGTTATAAACACGTTTTTTAAGTACCTTCTTAATGTTGTGCCCCTCTAAATCTTTTTTAACCTTCTGCAGAAGTATTTCTGTGGTTTTAAATTCAATGGGCCCTTTATAATTTAGTATGGTCTGATTCTTTGTCATTAAATAAATGATAAGTAGTATTATGCCAAATAAAAATACAATATTTAACAGATACTGCTTAAGCTTTGCTGCTTATTTTTTACCGGACAGGAAATTATTAATAGCTTTATGTATAATAAATATATTGATTTAGGAGGTCAGCATCTTAAACCAATTTATGGCGTAAAACATACGGGAATCAATATCTGGATAGAAGTACGGTTATCACATTAACTGATAACAATCATGAATGAAAATATATTAAAAGCACTTATTCAATTATTTGCCCTGGTACTGGATATTGATAATTCAGGAATGCTGCCGACAAAGGAACGAAGATTTGTAGAATCGTTTCTGGGCAATTTGCTCAATAAAGATTTGATTCAAAAATATTTGAGTCTTTTCGATGATTTTTTAAAGTTATATGCTGACAATACTGCCGATATTTCTGCAAAGAAGAAGAGAAAGCTGGTGATGTTGGATGCCATGAAGGTTATGGCAATATGTGAACAAATTAACCAGGAGCTGGAACAAAAGCAGAAAACATTTGTGCTTTTGAAATTGCTGGAATTTATTTCGCTGGGAGAGAAAACTTCTGAAAAAGAGCTGGATTTTGTATTATCTGTTGCAACAGCTTTTAATATTGATGAAACCGAATACCAAAATTGTAGATGTTTTGTTTTTAACACCATTGAAACCCTTCCTGAGAAACAACATATTCTGTTTATTAATGCTGACAAAAGCAACCCAACAGATGGAACGCTGCATAAATATCTGGGTAACATTACAGGGAACATTATCTTTTTACACATTAAAAGCACCCATACATTTGCCTTCCGGTATATTGGAAATCAAGACATATATTTAAACGGGCAGAATATTACACCAAAACAGGTGTATACATTTGAAACAGGCTCATCACTTAGGAGTGCGGCGATTAATACACTCTATTATACCGATGTTGTAAAGGTATTTATGAATTTACCCGAGGAGATTAGCACCTCATTAATTGCCCGCGATATAGAGTTCAGGTTTAAGAACAGTGAGAATGGTGTCAGAATACGCGATCTTGCTATTGATTCAGGACAACTTGTTGGAATAATGGGTGCAAGTGGTTCAGGTAAATCTACCCTGCTGAACATATTAAATGGGAATATAAAACCTCAAACCGGTCAGGTGTTTATAAATGGATATGATTTGTACGATGAAAACAACAAAGGGAGAAGCAGCATAATTGGTTATGTACCTCAGGATGACATTCTATTCGAAGAATTAACGGTATACCAGAATCTTCAATTTAACGCGCAATTATGCCTGAACAATTATTCTGAGGAAAAAAGAAAAGAACTTGTAGAGAAAACGCTCTTTGATCTCGATTTATTTGAGATAAAAGATTTACTGGTTGGCAGTATATTAAACAAATATATCAGCGGAGGACAGCGAAAGAGGCTAAATATAGCCCTTGAATTAATTCGTGAACCCTCAGTGCTGTTTGTCGACGAGCCAACATCAGGACTGTCTTCTGTCGACTCTGAAATGGTTATGAACCTCCTAAAAGAACAAACTCAAAAAGGGAAGATCGTAATCGTTAATATTCATCAGCCATCTTCAGATATTTTTAAGATGTTTGACCGGATGCTCTTCCTGGATAAAGGAGGGTATTTAATATACTCGGGTAATCCTATTGATGCTGTAAAATACTTTAAGTCAAAGAGTAATTACATAAATGCGGAGATAGAACAGTGTTTCGAATGCGGCAATGTAAATCCCGAACAACTGTTGCAAATTATTGAGTCGAGAATCGTAAATGAATACGGTAAGTTAACCAGAACAAGAAAAATCAGCCCGAAAGAGTGGTTTGATAGTTTTCACGAAACACAGGGAAAGAATGCCGGAAGTATTGAAAGGAAACCAAATCCCCATCAATATGTAAAAAGAACGCCAAAAAAGTTTAGGCAATTCCAGATTTTTCTTCATCGTGATTTGCTTACTAAAATTGCCAACAGACAATACCTCCTGATAAGTCTTTTAGAAGCCCCGATCCTGGCTGTCTTATTAGCGTATTTCACGAAATATATAAGTGGAATGGCTGGTAATCCTGATGCCTATATTTTTATGGAGAATGCAAACCTGCCGGCTTTTATCTTTATGGCAGTTGTAGTGGCGCTGTTTTTTGGACTGTCGATTTCTGCCGAAGAAATAATTAAAGACAGAAAGCACCTGAAACGTGAATCTTTCTTAGGATTAAGCAGAAACAGCTATTTGCACTCGAAAATCAGTCTGCTGTTTCTCCTATCAGCAATTCAAATGATCACCTTTGTACTGATAAGTAATTTTATCCTTGAAATCAAAGGAATGACATTTCATTACTGGTTAATTCTTTTCTCCACTTCCTGTTTTGCCAATATGCTGGGTTTAAATATCTCGTCTGCACTTAATTCTGTTATAACTATTTACATATTAATACCCTTTATATTGGTGCCTGAATTATTATTCAGTGGTATTATTGTGCATTATGACAAGTTACATAAAAGCATCACCTCACCGGTATATGTTCCTGTTATTGGAGACATAATGACTTCACGCTGGGCATTTGAGGCGCTGATGGTTCACCAGTTTAAATCAAATGAGTATCAGAAGCATTTTTTTGATATTGAGAAAGATATAAGCACTGCCAGCTATAACAAAGACTATTTAATTGTGGAACTGCAGAACCGGATAACTTTTTGTGTTAGAAATATAGGAAATGTTGAACATGAGAAGGAGAGTATGGAGAACCTGAGATTAATCAATTATGAGATCGGTCAATTGACGCGTAAGACAGGAGTTCCTTTTGCAGGCCTTGCAGGATTAAATAAGAAGACAGTTAGTGCGGAATTATTGCAGGAAACAAATGAGTATCTCATGCAATTGAACGAAATGTTCATGAAGAAAAGATTAAATGCCTCGCGAAGAAATGATGAAAAATACGACGAACTTGTTCGTTCCTTGGGAGGTGAGAATGAATTTATCGAATTTAAGCAGCAGTATTTTAATAGGGCAATAAGCGATTTGGTAACGAACAGAGATGGTATTAAAAAAATAATCCAGGTAGAGGATAAATTAATACAACTGAAAGATCCTATCTATAAAAATCCTGATTCGAATTATGGCCGCGCTCATTTCTACGCTTCATATAAGCAATTGGGGAGCCTGGAAATATATACCTACTGGTTTAACCTGTTTTTTATCTGGCTAACAACAATGTTTTTATATGGTGCACTAAAGTGGAATCTATTGAGGAAGCTATTAAACAGTTTTAAATTTTAGCATTATGTGGAAAGAAAGAAAACCTAAATTTCAAGGGTTAAGAATATACCTCACGTCGACCATTTTGTATTTTTTTCTGGTATTGCCCTTTGTTAGCTTCCTGGTTTTACAAAACCTTCCTAATACACTAAAAGAAAACTTGGCATCCGGTAAAATCAAAATTGAACAGGCAGATAAAATTGTTGCCTCAGAAGATTCAATGCTGACCTATGCAATGGATACTTTGGTTGGGGTGGCAGTACCGACCCATGAACAAATCAATGAACGTGTTGATTCTGTTATGGCCCAGGCAGAAGGGGATTTATCCAAGCTCCCTGAAGACGAAGCTCATAAAGAAAATAATCCGAGACTTAACAGGTTCTTTTTCTTGTTTTTCAGGTTTCTTGTAATTGCCTATCTAATAGGTTTTTTGTTTAACCTGCCCTTCAAGTTGTATTTAAAACGGAAAAGAAAACAGAAAGCAATAACGAAACATCATGAGGTGTTTTGCAAAAAATTAATATTGTATACGCCTCATATCAATTGTTTAATATTGCTTTTACCCCACCTGGTAAGTCATGTATATGCCATAACCGTTCTGTCTTCAGAAGCTTTTACTGAAGAGGTAGAAAGAAATATTTTCCAGAACTTTCTTTTTGTATCGGCAGTAGCAGCATTGTTAACACTCCTGTTTGTTTATTTCTGGCAAAAGAACAGGGTGCATTTAAAATATCTGGAATTCTTCTATTCAGAAGAAGAACTGAGAAGACGAATTTTTCGATCTAAAAGTGGTAGCATAGGGAAACAATTGTGGTTTGCCAGTGTAATAACCACATTCTTTCCACTGGCCATTGTTGTTTTATACTTTGTATTGAGCCTTACTTCGGTAAAGGATTTGCAATTGAAGGAGATGACACCAGCGCAAAGGGAGGTTTTGCTAGGCAATTGGAATGATTCTATTGATTTAATATGGAAGCAAAACGACAAGCAGAATTTTGAAGGTTTTTATTATGTAAATGCCATAGATAGCATTGTTATGTTCGTTGGAATAGGAACAGGAATTTTCATTTCCCTCTTTTATCTATTTCTGATTGTTAAATGGACCACGCGCAGTATTGTTATTCCGGTAAACGAACTACTGGGTAATATAAAAAAGATACGGAAGGATGGGATTTCAGATTATACCATCGTAAGAACCAATGATGAAGTTGGAGAGCTTACAGAGGGATTCAACGTAATGATTCATAAAATAAAAGACTATATCGCCAGTATTTCGGAAATGAATAAGGATTTGGAGAAAAAGGTTGTTGAAAGGACCAAAGAAATTGCCGAACAAAAAGAAGAAATTGAAGCACAGAAAGAAGAAATAGAAACCCAGTTGGAAATGGTCATTAATCAGAAGAATACAATTGAAGTCCAACAATACCATATACTGGACAGTATATATTACGCCAAGAGAATTCAAACTGCATTATTCCCACCCGAAGCTGTACTTTCGAATACCCTTTCAGAGCAATTTATCTTATATCATCCACGGGATATTGTCAGTGGAGACTTTTGCTGGCATGCTGAAAAAGACAATAAAGTGTATGTAGCAGTTGCCGATTGTACCGGTCATGGAGTTCCGGGTGCATTTTTAAGCATATTGGGGATTTCATACCTGAATGAAATAGTTAACAAAACAAATTCTCTAAACACCAGTGAAATATTGGGGAAGCTGCGTGAATCTCTGATTTCTTCTCTTCATCAGAAGGGAGAAGAGGGTGAAGCACAGGATGGTATGGAAGTAGCCCTTTGTATATTGGATTTACATAAGAAAACCTTACAATTTTCAGGTGCTAACAGGCCTCTTTATCTGGTAAGAAAAGTAAATAATAAGCGGGAAAAAACTGAAAAAAATGATACCCAAAGGCGTATCATTAACAGCGGAGACTTTCAGATGATAATATACAAACCTGATACTATGCCTATTGGAATATATGGCGACACCGTTCAGTCTTTTACGAAAAAGGATATCTCACTACTTGCCGGAGATTCAATCTATCTCTTTACGGACGGTTACGTTGATCAAATGGGCGGGCCCGATCGTAAAACATTCAGGGTAAAATATTTCAGAGAGTTATTATTCAAGATTCAGGAGAAAAGCATGAATGAACAAGGGAATATGCTTGCACAAACAATAAAGGAATGGCGGGGAGATATAAATCAGACTGATGATATTCTTGTTCTTGGAATGAAGATATAATCAGATAAGGATCTGGACCAGTCCCCATGTTAGGCGCAGTTTTCCTAACTACGCCTTGTCGAAACTGAAGTTTTTAACTACCATTACTAATGTTTTACAGGTAGTTGAAAACTACAAATTAGGAAAGTCGACGTCGAAGCCGGTCATTGGTTTTGAGAAATCCTCTTGTTTTATTGGTACTCAGCTTGTGAGAGCCATGCAGCTTAGGCCAGCGCCTAAGCCGCATGTATTCCCCCAGGTTCAGATTTAATAGGGAGCCGGAAAGGTGAACTTGCCATACACCGGATAATGATCCGAGATATCCCATCTGTAGCGCTCAGTAGAAAATTCTCTCCATTTTGCGTCTGAGCGGTAGAACATGATCCTGTTGAAAGTATTTGTCAGCGGTTGGCCTTCCCCCAACAGGGCAGGTTGACGGTGGTCTTTTGAATAAAGAACATAGTCAAGCAGCTGATGTGTGTTTTCATAATCATAAAAATCGTTCAATTTCATATCAATCGACCACGGATGACCCTCGTTCTGCGGATGCACAGCATGAAGTATTTCCAGCATCTCCTTGTACTCAGCCGCACCCCCGTACTTGTCAACATTAAGATCCCCGGCGATTATAACTGCCTCACCGGATGGAATATTTTTGCTGTCAATAAATCCTTTTATTTTATGGAATTGAATGTTTCTGATATCTCTTGAAGTTATCGACCCGGATGGAACTTCATCGGCCTGCAGGTGTGTCCCGAAGATATGATACCGGGTACCATTCTTATTGATCCTGATATAAACGACCCCTTTGTCGGCAAGGCAATCAAAACCCAGGCATGGCAGTCCGAACACCTGTGACTCACCCTTCAGATCCGCGCCATTCTCGATGGGCCATCTGCTGAGCATCTCGACACCACCATCTTCCAGCGCTTCATTGTTCGATCCCGGGACAACCGAATGATACGGGTAAACATGATCCAGCGACTCCCGCAGCTGACGACGTAAGCCGTCCTCGAAGACCTCATTCAGGACGATCACATCGTAATAATCACGCAGAATTTCCCTGACAATGTATGGAACCCGGATAGCCTGTCCGTTCTTCACAATTGATGGAGGCCTGAGGAAAACATTATAGGTAAGTACGCGGAGCTCATTTCCGGCCAATCCCGGATTTTGAGCTATATAATTGACATCGCTGATTACGGGTGTACTGGCAGTGAGATTTACATTATCCCGATGGGGTACATCAGAAATGATGGCTGATCTGTTGTTGATCTTAATCTGACGACCCCGAACCATCCCATGGACTTCAATACATACATCCGGACGCCAGCTCACGCTTGCGGGTACCGGTGTATCCCAGCAGGACTCCTTGGTGAAAATGTATTCACATTCATATTTTTGTTCATAGGGCATAATATATAGTCCGTTTGCATCCGGATAGACCTGGTTCATGAAATCATCCCCGGACAAATCATCATCATCGAAGGCTTTTACCAGGATTCCTGTTACCGAGGCGCCAAGCCGGTCTTTGATAGCGCCTTTGATTACCTTCAGTTCAAGGTTAATGGTCAGGTCGTCTGACATCCGATGATCTTCATATGTTTTGGATTTTCCCACGGCAACTTCATGCCCATTGATTACTTTATAGACTTTAATATAAATATCCGGACGCCAGCTCAAACTTCCGGGAAATTCGGTATCCCAGTTTTTACCGGCGTACCGACCAATTTTAAATCTTCCCTGGGCATCTGTGGTAACCGTTTTACCCATCTTGTCATCACTTCCTCCTGTCAGATCATCTTCATCAAAGGCTTTAATCTTGTAACCAACTGCTGGAGCCCCTGTCGGCATTAAAATTACCCCAAAGATCATTCTCTTCGCCATAACGCTGGATGGCGCGAGTATGAAGAATACAAATGCCAAAGCCAGGAATGCCTTAAAATTTAAAGTTTTCATAGTTTCGTTTCCTTTATGATTTCGACTTAAGTTTTAGTATAGAACCGCGTAAACGGACATGCCTAAAAAACAGGTACAGAATTTCTGTAAGGATACAACAGCTGCCATGAGAAAGTGAGATAGGACAAGGGTAAATGTAAGCAATATAGAGCCTTATGTCAAGTGATTGTGAGAATATTACGTTAATGCCTATCAAAATCTTCGATTTCCGGCAGGGGTGATAAAATCATTTTTAAACGCCGCTTTTCGGTAGTTTTTGTTTATCCAATAGTCAGGCATAGCCTGAAAGGATATTGCGGCTCAGGCTGGAGCCTAAGCCGAACCCTGGAAGTTC
>JGI11641J44799_10000479_pt1 | contig 12133 bp, 9 predicted proteins | sample WetSurSiteA1Bulk_FD_44799 | JGI IMG/M metagenome (IMG submission 44799) | reverse complement strand
TGATTTTTACGGAAGTAAGAACAGTGTGCTTGTTGAAATGGTTTATAAAAATCTGGCTAACAACAAAAGGGCGATGTGGTTTGCCGATGCGCACAAAATTCACACATTCACTGCTGCCACTGATGCCGCCAGAGCCACCGCCATGCTGGGGAATACTTCCGATGCCTTTAACCAGGTCTGGCACCTGCCAACTGACAGGACCCCGCTGACCGGCCAGCAATGGGTGGAATTGATCGCCAGGTTGATGAACAAAGAGCCACGCGTTTTTGTCATTCCGGTTTGGCTTCTGACTTTAATGGGACTATTTGTACCTGTATTCAGGGAATTCAAAGAAATGATCTACCAGTATGACCGTGATTATATTTTCAACAGCAGCAAATTTGAGAATCGGTTCAACTATAAGCCAATTCCTCCGGAACAAGGTATGGCTCAGCTCATTTCAGAATTAGGGGCACCTGACACATGACAACCTGCACCCTGCAAAGATCAACTATCAGCTGATTCCCTATAATTTCACCACCTTGCTAACATACTCCTCCTTACCCACTCGGGCAGTCATATAAAATACTCCCCTTGGCAAAGATGAACAATCGATCCGGTAATTCTCACCCATGACGGTTCCATGTGATGAGACCCTCAGGTTACCTGCCAGATCATAAATTTCAACAGTGATCGGGTCCAGGTCGGCTGATTGGACAGCCAGGGTGAGCAGATTCCCGGTGAGGGGCAAAGGATAGACGGAAAATCTGTCTGACGATACATTATCGTCCAAACCGGAGGCAACCTGGACAATTATTTTGCCCTTCATTCCTTCTGAGGCAACATGAGCGGTACAAACATAATAATGAGTCCCGGCTTCGGGAAAATTTACAGTGCCGCTTCCGCTGGGCAGGGAGAATCCTCCCTCCAGGGCTGTTATTCCATTGTTGTTCCACGTGGTTTCGCTCACCTCGAGAATAGGATGACTGGAACTGCCTTCGAATTTGACACTTTCTCCGGCAACAATGGCCAGAGTAGCCGGGTTATATGCAAACCCGCTTTGCTGAACGGTATGCGTGGTCTGTGCATGGAGAGAACACACAGCCAATAACATGACCAGGAAAAACATTATTGCTTTCATATCTATTGGATTTATGACAATAGAACAAATGGCCGGGAGAAAAGTTCTTGCCTTACATACTCCGACTCATTTAGTACCTGAATAGGCCGAAACCTGGTCAGCGTATTTTCTAAATTTAAAAACACTGTTTATGAGGCCAAAGTCCTGATTCTGCTGCTTTTTTTTACGTGCTTTTCTTCCGTGTCAGCAGAAGATAGGCACAGCAGGCAATCACCACAATATCAATCAGGATCAGCACTTTCATGGTGAGATCAAAATTCACGTAACCTATCTTGATAATGGCCGCTACCATTCCGGTAAGCGGAATGATCAGTCCAAGGTAGACCCAAAGCTTTCTGCGTGTAAATAAAAGCAGTCCGGTCAGGGCATAAGCCACTCCAAAAATCAGCAAAGGCAAGCTATCTGGATCATCGGAAGCTTTAAAGAACAGGGCAATATGCCACACGCCTGTAACAACCAGCAGAATGGCGGCCAGGAAGCGGATAGTTTTCATACTATGAGTTTTAGGATTAAGAGGATATAAGTTTAACACACCGATTACCGTTCACCGATTACCGTTCACCGATTGCCCCCTCATACCTCCTTGGCACCGAACCAGTCCTTGATGGAATGCCAGGGGATCACGGTAGCCCTAATGAAATCACGTTTCACTGCCTCGATGCTTTCTCCTCTGATTTCGATCTCATCGAGCGAGGAGGGGCGCAAACCCGATTGGTGCGCAACCAAGAAAGTCGGGACCTCCGTATGTCCGATGCCCATGATGGCGGCACCTACCATGTCAGCAGCCAGTGCATTGGTCCCGGCAATGATCAGGTCCATTTTAACCAGTTTCCCGTTTGACGGTCCTTCCCCTTCCATGGCCATGGATCCGTCGATCACAGTGAGGCCGAGTTTGTTTGCTTTCACCATATCGAGGATCTCAAATGCGATCCCGGGTGATCCGCCCTGTTCAGCCTCGGTATGTACGCATGATCTGACGGAGCAATAGGCCGATCCCGGATAGAGACCAATCACATTCTTCAATCCCAGGGTTACGGTGGCCAGTGCATGTGTTTTCATCATGGGAACAGAACAAAGCATATCGATGTCCTTCAGTGACTTATGGATTGTAAGCTTTTTAAAGAAATGTGCATCCGGAACCTCCACATCAACCAGCTCACCTGTATGCAGGTTGATCAGCGGTACACCAAGCTCACCCGCAAGAGCCGTATATCCCAATTTGTCAAAAACCTGCTGCTGCAACTTATCCAGCAGTTCAGATTTACGGGTAAACTGAACACCGTTTGCATCAGCATTTATCCCTGCTGCAGCTGCCGAACCTTCGCCGATACATACTTCCTTCCCCGCCTTTTTCATCATTACAGCCAGGGTTTTGATCACTACCGGTTTTGTTGTGCTGTTCGGATCATCTGAAACCAGGTTGGGCTTCAGCATAATCTTCTTACAGTTCTTCGTTACTTCTGAAATACCGCCAAGCAGGTCAACAGCTTGTTCAACGGCATAATCTATGCGGCCGTCCCTGATCTTTACCACGCTTACCACCTGTTTCGGATCATTAAAAAGTCCTCCGAAAGGATCCAATACCGGCACTGCAGTGAGGGCACCCATGGCGACCACGCCTTTTTTCAGAAATTCACGACGGCCAAAACCTGTTTCATTAATTGTTTTCATATTCTGTGAAAATTACAGCATATTATATGTAAATTACAGCATACCCTCATGATTGTCAAGTTTTTCGTCAAAATTAACAACATGGCAGATCAGACATGTTCATAGGATTAACCAGGAGAAAGTCTCTTTTTTATTATCTTTAACGCATAATATCACCCCTATGTATATCCGGACAATTTCATTACTGGTATTTGTTCTGACACTAATCTCGGGCTCAATGGAAGCCCAGTCTGATACGCTCTTCAATCAGACTGACGCCCAGCGTCTTAAGCAAGGATGGTGGAAAAAGAGCTATCCCAATGGGAAACTTATGTACAAGGGTTTCTTTAAGAATGATAAACCCGTCGGGCTCATGTACCGGTATTACGAAACGGGAGCTGTAAAGGCGATCCTGAATTATGATGCAAAAGGTGACTATGCGCGGGCCAGATTATTGTATGAGGACGGCCAGCTTGCAGCTGAGGGGGTATTTTACAATTCTCTGAAAGACAGTACATGGTCATATTACAGTTATTATGACAGGTCGCTTACGGCGCAGGAAAACTGGCAGAAAGGTGCCCGGCAAGGTATGATGATCAATTATTACAGTAATGGCAGTATATCCGAGAAGATTGACTGGAAGGATAACAAGAAGGACGGAATCTGGGAACAGTATTTCCAGAACGGGCTGCTTAAGATGAAGGCAACCTATTCGGAAAACAAGCTTGAAGGAGATTTTTACGTATATTTCAGTGATGGCGAGCTCTATTTGAAAGGGAAATATGCGAATGATCACCGTCAGGGAAAATGGACTTTTTTCAAAGAAGATGGCACTGTGGATGCAGAAATGGAATACCTGGATGGCAAACCCCTGAATGAAGACCAGCTGACTGAAAAACAACAGGAGCTTTTTCATTCAATTGAAGCCAATGAGGGTAAATTTGAGGAGCCTGATGAATCCAATTTTATCATACCGCCCGGAAGGTAAACTCTCCAGCGGTAATTCCCGTTGGTTGTTGTGCTTGATATTAATTACCGTACTCGTCGGACTGAACCTGTCTTTGATTTCGGCACAGGAGTATTTTGAGGAGACCGCTCCTTCGAAGTACCGGATTGAATTTACGGATAAGAACAATACTCCGTTTACGACCGACAATCCCGGAGAGTTCTTATCACCCAAAGCCCTCGAAAGGCGTAACCGGCAAAACATACCTGTCGATTTCAATGATCTCCCGGTTGTACCTGCCTACATTGACAGCCTGCGTTCCGCAGGGGCCGGGATACTGACAGTTTCAAGGTGGTTTAATGCAGTGACCGTTTTCATACCCCACGACAGCATCCTGGATCGGATTGCTGCATTTACCTTCGTAAAAAGAACTGGTTTGCAGAAGGTATTACAAGTTCCACCGGTCAATAGCGCTGTCAAACCAGGAATTCAGCAGTTCAACCGTTCCGTTTCAATGGATTACGGGTCCTCATGGTGGCAGACTGCCATACACAACGGCACGCTTCTTCATGATCTCGGTTTTCAGGGAAAAGATGTGACCATTGCGGTTATCGATGCGGGATTTTACCACGCAGATCAATTGCCTGCATTCAGCAGGCTTTGGGATAACGGTCAGATCCTTGGCCACAGGGATTTTGTTGATGAAACGGCCGATATCTATGAAGGTCACACGCATGGTATGCTGGTTCTTTCGGTCATCGGCAGTTACCTTCCCGGAGAACTGATAGGAACCGCTCCGGAAGCCAGCTTTTATCTGCTGCGATCGGAAGATGCCGGCTCAGAGTATCTGATTGAGGAGGATAACTGGATTGCAGCAGCAGAATTTGCTGACAGTGCGGGTGCAGACATCATCAGTTCCTCCCTGGGATATACTGTGTTTGACGACCCTTCCCAGAGTCACACCTATGCCGACATGGACGGCAAGACCACACGCGTAACGAGGGCTGCTGATCAGGCGACCTCCAAGGGAATGCTGGTTGTCATCAGTGCCGGCAATGAGGGCGGTTCGGCCTGGAAGTATGTCGGCGCGCCTGCTGATGCTGACAGCGTGCTGGCCACAGGTGCAATTGATGAGAACGGTACCGTGGCATATTTCAGCAGTCGCGGACCTTCCTTTGACGGGAACGTAAAGCCTGATGTCATGGCTATCGGCCTGGGAACCTATGTAATCGGGTACGACGGCGAGGTATGGCAAGCCAACGGCACTTCGCTTTCTGCACCAGTAATATCAGGTCTCTCAGCCTGTTTATGGCAGGCAAATCCCGGCGCTTCGGCACTGGATATGCTGACAGCAGTGCGGAAAAGTGCTGACCGTTTTGGACAGCCCGATGCGGACTATGGCTATGGCATTCCTGATTTCAACCTTGCACACGTATTGCTACAGGTTAACCAGGAGAGCCAGGTGTTTTCGGAAATGATATCAGTATTTCCAAATCCTTTTTCCGACCAGTTGTATATCATCTTCGGATCACCCGTGGATGATGAAGTACACGTCAGGCTGATCGATTACGCAGGGAGGGAGATCCTGAATACCCTTTTTCCGTCATTTCCCGGCAGAACCTATTTAAAATTTGATAGCGGACTTGGCCACCTTATCGGGGGCTTTTATATCTTAGAGGTAAAAACAGGTTCCTTCACCGGCGTTTCCAAACTGATCAAGTATTGAGAATCCATGGATAACCAGGCCTTGTCACTTTACCAGCTTTTGGCGCAGATCAAATCAATTCTGAAGAGTTCGCTACCATCGTCCTGGTGGGTTGTGGCTGAGATCAGCGAACTGAAGATAAATTACAGCGGGCACTGTTACCTGGAACTCATTGAGAAAGAAGCTGCCGGCGAAAGCATAAAGGCCAAAGTCAGGGCAACCATATGGTCATCCGTTTTCAGGATGTTGCAGCCTTATTTTGAAACCACGACCCGTACTCGTCTCACTGCCGGATTGAAAGTAATGGTCAGGGTGACTGCCGAATTTCATGAACTATACGGATTCAGCCTAAATATTACCGATATTGAGCCTTCCTATACAGTTGGAGAAATGGCATTGAGAAAGCAGGAAATCATCAACCAGCTTATGGCCGAAGGAGTTTTTGACATGAACAAATCGCTTCCCTTGCCTGACTTGCCTGGAAAGGTAGCAGTCATTTCGTCGAGGTCTGCAGCAGGATATGGCGATTTTATGGATCAATTGACGAACAATGGATTTGGCTATAAGTTTTATGTAAAACTCTTTCCTGCAGTCATGCAGGGCAATGAAGCCGAGCAATCCATTATTGCGGCACTTGACAGGATATTTGAGCGGGAGGAATTCTTTGATGTGGTAGTCATCATCCGCGGAGGTGGTGCCCAGGCAGAATTGAATTGCTTTAACAGCCATTGGCTCGCTTCACACATTTGCCAGTTTCCCCTTCCTGTGTTAACAGGTATCGGACATGAACAGGATGAAACCATTACGGACCTCGTGGCGCATACCCGGCTGAAAACACCGACAGCTGTGGCCGAGTTCCTGGTTGACCAGTACCGTCAGGCAGATGAGAAGATCAATGAGCTCTCGCTGGCATTTTATGATATTGTCTCAGTGAAGGTAAGGGAAGAAAAGGAACAGTTGAACAGGTTCCGCATGCTGCTGAAGCCGGCTGTCAGAGAACAGCTCACGTCCTGCTCCGGCAACCTGAAGTACCTGACCATAAACGTTGCGTCAACAGCTAAACAACTGGTTTTCAGAGAATCGGAAGACATCAGCAAGAGGGCTGTCCGCATTAAGAATGGCATTAAGGGGATTATCATACATGGCAGGCATGCTGTCGATATTTTGGAAAGGAAGAACAGTTACCTTGATCCCTTCCTGATCCTCAAACGTGGTTATTCAATAACATATTTCAGGAACAAAGCCTTGAGAAACCCCGCGCAGGTTTCTCAGGATGAAGTTATTGAAACCCGGCTTGCCGGGGGAACCATCAAAAGTAAAACGATTTAATTTTATAGATATGACCAAAAAAAACATGTCATACTCCGAGGCAATAGCCACAATTGATGGCATATTGCAGCAAATCGAGACCGGTGAGCTCGATGTGGATGTACTGGCTGAAAAGGTAAAACACGCCTCAGAATTACTGAAACTCTGCAAAAGCAAACTTTTCAGTACTGAAAAAGAAATTGAAAAAATACTTAAGGAAATGGAGGACGATGAAAAGTGAAAAATGAATAACTTTTCATACTATTTTCAGTATAAAGGATATTGTTCTTTTAAAAACAGAACTGCAATGAAGAGATTGATTTGTGTCTTACAAATGTTGATTTTAGGGTCATCGATATTTTCAGCTGATCTTTCAAAAATAAAATTTGAGTACCTCACCGTGGATGATGGACTTTCACAGGGTATCATTGAGGATATTATGCAAGATTCCCACGGATATATGTGGTTTGCCACACGTGACGGACTGAATCGCTATGATGGCCGTCAGTTCACGGTTTTCAGGAATGACAGGAACGACCCGCACAGTCTGGTTTCAAACTGGGTGTTCGGTATTGCGGAGGACAGGAACGGGAAAATCTGGATTGGAACAGATGGAGGATTGAACCAGTATGATCCGGTGATGGATAAAATGACCCGGATAAGGACAAACCCTGATGATCCTGAGGCCTTTCACGGGGGAAGGGTACACAGCATCCTTGTAGATACTGACAGTACCATCTGGTTTTCCACGATCAACGGACTGGTGCATTATTTTCCGGAAAAAGACAGATACAGGACCTATACACAGGACCCCGGCAAGCCCGGATCGATCAGCAATACAAGTGTATACAGTACTTTCGTTGCACACAATAATAAGCTCTATGTATGCCCGGTTTCGGATGTGATTAATGAATATGACAGGAAAACCGAAACATTTAAAGAAATCCCATACAGGCTGGCCCATTTCGGCAGCAACAATCACAAGTTCATCCAGGAAGACGAGCATGGTTTGCTCTACATTACTTCCGAATTCTCCGGGGTGCACATTCTAAATCCGGCAACCGGAGAATGCAGGCTGATAGATAAAAGTGAGGGAGGATTGTCAGCCGGGAGCATCAAGACCAGATGTTTAAATGTGAGACCGGATGAGATATGGATCGGCACCGATGGCGGAGGTATCAATATCTATAATCCCCGAACAGGAGAAATTCAGTATCTGATGGTTGATACCCGGAATAATTATTCCCTGAACGCCAACTCCATTTTCAGGATGTACCAGGACAAGGACAAGAATATATGGGTTGGCCATTTTGGGGCCGGGATCAGTGTATGGAAAAGGAACAAGGAGAAATTCACATCATATGCACACAGTCCCTTTAACCCCGAATCTATCAACAAAGAAGTGGTCTGCGGCATTTTCGAGGATTCACAGGGCAGAATCTGGCTTGGCCAGGATGGCGGCGGACTGAGTCTTTTTCACGAAGACAGCAAATCATTCGAACATTTCAGGTCCAGGGCCGGAGACCCAGGTTCGCTGACAACGGATGTGATCCTGACCATTCATGAAAGCCCTGACGGGAATCTTTTGCTGGGTACATACTCAGGAGGGCTGATGGTGTTCGATCCTGACAGCAAAAGGGTGATCAAAAGCTATAACGTGAGTAGCGGCATGTCCTCCACCAATGTCTGGACGATCCTGAAGGACAGCAAAAAACGTTATTGGTTATCCATGCTTGGCTCAGGATATAGTCTCTTTGATCCGGTAAACAGTACATTCGAAAACTATACTGAGGGCACTGAAAGCCTTGCCTCCCCTTCCAACGTGGTGATGCATATTACAGAAAATCCTGATGGAAAGATATGGTTCGGTACCGAGAACAGGGGAATATTCGTGCTGGATTACGAAAAGAAAACCCTTAAAACTTATGTTCACGACGAAAATAACAAGAATTCCCTCTCATACATCGATGTAAAATCAATTGTTTTTATCGACAATTATGCCTGGATCGCAACAAATGGAGGCGGTTTGAACAGGCTGGATCTTGAGACCGATTCCTTCAGGGTTTATACCATCAATGAAGGTTTGTCATCCAATGCACTCATGGGTTTGCTTAAAGACAGGAATAACAATCTATGGATCAGCAGTACCCGTGGTCTGATGCGGTTTGATCCCCGCACTGCCAGGGTTGAAATATTCGATAAATCACAGGGTATCCAGGGTAACGAATTCAAATACAATGCACAGACCCAGCTCAGAGATGGCAGGATGATGTTTGGCGGCGTAAACGGACTAACGGTATTTCATCCCGATAGCATCAAAAACAGCAGCATAAAACCCAGTGTTGTTTTTACAGATTTCATGATCTTCAGTGAACCGGCCATTCCCGGTGCCAAGGGATCACCCCTTAAAAAACACATCAATTTCACCGATTACATTAAGCTGAATTACAAGCAGTCGGTATTCACCATCGAGTTTGCCTCACTTGATTTTACTTCACCACAGAAGAACAGGTACATGTATAAAATGGAGGGGTTTGATGAAGACTGGGTGGATGCCGGCAACAGGAATTTTGTAACCTATACCAATCTGGATGCAGGTAAATACACTTTTCTGCTGAAAGGATCGAACAGTGATGGTGTCTGGAATGAAACTCCCCGGAAAATCGTGATCAGGATCCGTCCACCCTGGTATACAAGCAAGCTGGCAATTCTGCTTTACCTGGTTGTAATTGTCATGATGATTGTATATTACATCAAACAACGCGAGAAACAATCCATCCATGATAAGATGATCCTCCAGCAAAAGATACAGGAAGCGCAAGCTGAGATACAGGGAAAGGCCAGTGAACTGGAACGGCAGCAGGAAGAGCTTCGAAGACGTGATGAGGAAGAGAAGGACATCCGATTCCTGACGGAAGGGATTGCGCGGTTCAGTGATATTATCGCCAAGAAAAGGCGTAGTCTGGAAGATCTCTCCACAGGCATGATCTCCGAGCTGGTACGGTATATCGATGCTTCTGCCGGGGGGATATTTATCATGGATGATTCAGATCCTCAACAAATTGTATTAAGAGCTGCAGGAGAATTCTGCATCAGTTCGGACAGCAAGAAGAATTTTAGTTTTGAATCCGGAGAAGGCAATATCGGTACCTGCTTTGTTGAAAAGCAGACAATTAAGGTCGACAACCTGCCTGATGGATATATTGTTCTTCGATCCGGCCTCGGCAAACTTTCGCTTCACCATGCCTTGTATGTGCCGATCATTCAGGACAACAGTTGTGTTGGGGTAATTGAGATAGCCTCTATCAAAAAGCTTCCCGACAATAAGGTTGCCTTTGTGGAGAAAATATCTGAATCACTGGCTTCGGTTATTACCATCATCAAAGCCAATGAGAAAACAAACGAGATGCTGGAGCAGAACAACACCCAAGCCGAAGAGCTCAGGGCTCAGGAAGAGGAGATGAGGCAAAACATGGAAGAGATGCTGGCCACACAGGAGGAATCACAAAGAAAGGAAAAAGAAATGGTTGCCCAGCTTGCTTTAAAAACAGAGCAGCTGAATAAGCTGGAGGAAGAGCTTAAAAAGCTGAAGAACAAGCAATAATCATGCGGCTATTGGGTGAACAGTTTCACAATGAATAGCAGTATGATCAGCAGCGAGAAGAAACAGGCTGTNCGTCCGATATAATCGCCATTTTTCACGTAGAAGGTGAGANCATGATTTGCATTTAGGGTGCCCTTCACCGTTCCGCGTTTCCACCAGCCCAGCTTATTCATCACTTCCCCGCGTTGATTGATCAGGCTTGAAATTCCGGTATTGGCGGAACGGGCGATGCTTCTCCGTGTTTCAATAGCCCTGAGGCTGGAAAAAGAATTGTGCTGACGATAACCCGGAGTATTTCCCCACCAACCGTCATTGGTAACAACAAAAAGCAGATTGGCTCCATTTTTAACATAGCCGGTGACAAATTCTCCGTAGACCGATTCATAACAAATGATCGGACTCACGCCGGTTGAATCTGCAGCTGAGAAAAAAACGCCACGGTCATCCTGGGTTCCCCACCCGCGGAAAGTTCCGCCGAGCCTGACGGTGAATTTCTCGAGGAATTTCAGGTACCTGGCATAAGGCATTTTTTCAACGCCGACTACCAGTTTTGATTTGAAATAGAACGGAACATGCCGGGTTGAATCAAGCTGTATCGCAGCATTAAAGCTTTCGTACTTCAACAGGGTGCCCGGGATATCACGTACGTTATCCGACAGCTTATCGCCTGGTTTGAACCGTTTATAGCACTGAATGCCCGGAACATAGGCTGCCCCCGGATAATCCCTTAGAAAACTGCGTATCATCATGATATCGGGTACCTTTTCGATTTCATCCATCCAGATGTTATTGTTGATCGATGTCTCGGGAGCAACAAAATAATCCACCGTTGAATCGGCTACTTTTGAAGCTTCGGTCAGTTGAACACGGGTCTGGTCAACACTGGGTATGGAAACGAATTTTTCATAAGGATCGATATTGGGCTGGATTACTACGATTGTTTTAGGATCAGGAATCTCCCGATAAGTATAAAACCTCACCAGGGAAATGGCAATGGGTCCGGTAATGATTACGCCGATCAGGATAGCCTGCGCCAGAAGTCTCCTGCGGGGAATCTCAACCATAAAACCCTTGATTAGATTGAAGATCAGTACATTCAATACCAAAACCCACAGTGATCCTCCCAGTACACCGGTATACTCGTACCACTGGATCAGCCGGATGTTAAAGGCAAATCCATTCCCCAATGTCAGCCAGGGCCATGATATTTCCGAATTGTGGTAAAAATACTCCCAGGTGATCCAGAACAGGATCAGGCTGAAATACCCAATCTGCGGCCCCAGCCTTCGTTTTATGATGTGGAACAACAGCATCACCAGCGACCACATTAGGGTGTTAACCAATATGGCAGCAATGACACCGATCACTGTCGCATTCACAATCCACCATGTGGTAGCGGTGTTCCAAACGAAGAATGTAAGAACCGCGTAGCGGAAAAAAGCCCGGGAACCATATTCAGCTTTGCGCTGATCGAGGTCATCCTCGACAAACAGCAGGGGGACCAGGGCAATGATCAATACAAGTCCGTTTCCCCATTCGTACCAGGCAGGTGTGAGAAGCAGGCCGCTTAACAGGGAGAAAAAAATACGTTTTCTTGTGTTCATGAGAGATGGTAAGGAATATCTGGTATCTAAACTATGCTGAAGTCGCAAATATATTTAAAAATTAATTGCCAGCAATTCCCGGCACGGTTTCAGACTTTGCCAATCCTGAATCGTGACTATCTGTAATTATAATAAGCCTGGCATGCTCCTTCGCCCGATACCATGCAGGCACCGATCGGATTGGCAGGTGTGCAGG